>OJHO01000994.1_pt1 | contig 10179 bp, 12 predicted proteins | sample 1595311 | NCBI WGS metagenome assembly OJHO01 (sample SAMN05416879, study PRJEB24817) | seawater metagenome | isolation source: Sea water | place: Canada:Atlantic | collected 2013-11 | reverse complement strand
ACGAGATTGCCTCTTGTCTCGTGGGCTCGGAGATGTGTATAAGAGACAGGAAATTAATAACGGTGAAAATGTTTATGAGCACATAGGAAAAGTAAACTATAAATTTATTGATTTAACTAAATTATTGAGAGAGTAACAAATGATGGAAATATCTATTAGTGCAGAGAATACAAAAAGTGTTATAGAGCAAATACATACTGAAATTGGTGGAGAACTCTTAGAACGATGGGGTGAATATACTTTGGTTGTGGATAATGCTATAGGCAAAGGTGTCATTAAACTTATACCTTTTGATTGGGGCGTAAACTTAATGAGCTACGACATTGTATTTTTTAAGGAAGTTATTTTTAAAATTGATGCCACGGAATATAACCCAATTCGGTTTATCTTCAATTTAGAAGGGGAGTTTGCACATCGTTTTGGTACAGAAAACAATGAGGAATTGATAGAACAGTTCCAAACGTTAATATTTTCTAATAAAACAGACGGTCAAAATTACCTTCATTTTAAGAAGGACATGAGGCTGAATATTAGTATTATTCAAATAATAAGAAAACAGTTTTTAAAGAAAAGAACCACAAACGTTTCAACCTTAAACAAGAAGTTACATGAGGTTTTTGAAGATACTGGTCATAATAATCAATTTGCACACCATGGCTCTCTAAATTTAAAAATGGCAGATCAAGTTAGAGCATTACACAAAATTAAATCAAAGGGTATGCTTAGAATTTTAAAAATGGAGGCTAAAGTTTACGAAATATTATCTCTACATATTCAACAATACAATACCCATTCGCGTGGTGTAGCTCTCCCAACTTCTTTGAGTAATAATGAACTCAAAAGAGTAAGAAAAATAAGCAAAGAAATACTTAAAACACCATCTAAAGATTATAGCTTAGATAGTTTGTCTTTTGAAGCGGGAATGTCTCAATCTAAACTTCAAGATGGATTTAAATTTTTATATACAAAAACAGTTACAGAATACATACGGCATGTAAGGCTAGAAATGGCAAGGGATTTATTAAAAACTACAGATTTAAATATTTCACAAATAGTATATACTATTGGATTTACCAGTAGAAGTTACTTTTCAAAAATATTTAAGGAGAAATATAGCATCTCACCAAATCAATTTAAAAAACAATTAACGCCAAAAATGGTTGCCGTGTAGTTATTTAGATTTAGTAAACATTTTTTTTAGGAGAACTACTAACCCATATTTGCTCGTTAGTTTTATAACGGAACTTACCCAGTTTAGTGGCTTTAAATCTTCTTTGTATTCGTTTTTTACAAGTTTCAGCTCTTCCCAAGCGATATCTCGTTCTAGTTTTAAACGTTTTAAATCGTTTTCTATTTGTTCAAATGAACTGTATGTTGTATTCATTATTTAAAAAATTTTGAGCCTATCTTTCTTATTACAAACTTATTTATTTTTGATTTGAGCACATACATTATAAGTGCCAACAGTAAATAAAGAAAACCCACTATAACACAGCCAATAGTTAAACTTTCATAAACTTTACTTAATTCAACTACCAAAGCAACAGAAAAAAACAAAAGCCCCACAAAAGAAAGCAATCCTATAATGACTGCTTTAACAATCATACTAAAGGACAATGTTAATTGGTGAAAAACTTTTAATCTAAAATATTGGTGAGACGTTTTTATATAACGCTCACCAATATCCGATGCTTTATTAGTAGTTTGATTTACATCATCAAATATGCTCATTGATTAGGCCTTTTTTTGCAGGTTTTTATTCTTAGCCTTTAAATCTTTCAATTTAGACTCTAACGTTGTTATAACGTCTTCCGCTTTATAACTTGCGTTTGAAACTATTGACTCTACTTGGTCGTTTAAATTAGTTTTTTGGGTGGCTAAAGAATCAGCCATTGAATCTCTCCACTCGGAAGCCTTGCTTGCTGCTATATCTCTTTTTGCTGCAGCTTCTTCTGAAATTCGCTTTCTAGTTTCACTACCTTTATCAGGCGCAAACAAAATGCCTAAAACAGCACCTACTGCGGTTCCTGCTAATATTCCTAAAACTGTATTTCCATTATTACTCATGTCGCTATTTTTAAATTTATAATTTCGGTTTATGTAAATATACGCTCAAACCATTCTTCCACTTAACTCTTTAGATGATATTATTGACTTGTTTAGATTCTAAGATAAGGGTTAAAAGTTTTTGCTATTGCATTAAGTCACCTCGAGTAATTGCTGTAATCTAGTAACACTTTTAATTAATTAAAAAAAACAACATGAAATTTGTCAAAGAAGACGAAGAGAAAAGAAGAGATTATATACTTCAAAAAGATAAAACCACTAAATCAACCACAACGTTTGTGATTATAACATTAGTAATTTTGGTAATTGCCGTAATCATATCTGGACTGTATTTTAAATGGTTTTAAAACCTAAAACAATTTAAAACAAAAAAGCTCAGTTTTTACTGAGCTTTTTTAAATAAAGTCGGGGTGGCAGGATTCGAACCTGCGACCTCCGCGTCCCAAACGCGGCGCGATAACCGGGCTACGCTACACCCCGAATTGGTTATCTTTATTCTGCGGAGAGACCGGGATTCGAACCCGGGCAACACTTACGCGTTGACAGATTAGCAATCTGCTCCATTACCACTCTGGCACCTCTCCAAACAATTTTTAAAGAACGTTTCTTGAAATTGCGGATGCAAATGTAACTTATCATATTAAAGAACGCAACAATTTTTGGCAGTTTTTTACATAAGGATTCTCTTGAGCTTTAATATGAGTACATTAAGTTAAAATTAATTAATTTAGAGTAATGATTTTAATAATTTTAATTGTGAATTACTAAGTTAGACTAGTACAATTCACTAAACACTATATGTCAAAATATCAATCGGATAGAGCATTTACAGATTATGTTCATAAGCATTTGGCAACACCTTTAATTTATAAACCGTTGTGGTGGACACAGGTTAAACTTAAAAAAGATTACGCTAAATATATTGATATGGTTAATGGTATTGATTATATTTTTAGAAACGGTAATAAAATATTAAGTGTACAAGAACGATTTAGAGAGGAAAAATTTAAAAATTATTCAGATTTTACAATACGTTACAGAAGAGATGAAAATAAAGTTTTAGAACGCCAAGAATCTGAATATTATAAAATGAAAGCACATTACTTTACTTATGGTATTATTAATAGTACTAAAAAAGAAGTAAACAACACTTCCGATTTCTTAAAATATGCTATAATCAATTTAAAGAAAGTATACGAAAAGTTAGACTCAAAAGACATCTATATTTCAGATAATGGTAAAAACCGTTGTAGAATTGTAGATAACGCTAAACTTGAATGTCCAGTTAAATATAATAGAGATGGATCGTCTTCATTCTTCCCGATTGACATATCTTTTTTAGTTAAACTTTGGGGAGATGACATGGTAATAGCTCAAAGAGGCTTTTTTTAAGTCATAAAATTTAACACTAATTTGTTACCTGATTTTGTACTTTTTTGATAGCTTACCAAAGGTATGGTAAGTGAAAAACAACTTATAAAATTCACAAAAAAGGGTATTTACTGCCCCCAAGGGAAATTTTATTTAGATCCATGGTATCCCGTAGATCATGCTATAATTTCCCACGGACATGCAGATCATGCACGTTGGGGAATGAAAAGGTATTTATGCCAACACAAATCAAAAGCAATTTTACAACATCGTATCGGGTCAGATATAAATATTAATAGTTTAGACTATGAAGAAACATTAAAAATCAATGGTGTTAGTGTGAGTTTTCATCCTGCAGGTCATGTAATTGGTTCTGCACAGATTAGATTAGAACACCAAGGTTATGTTGTTGTATTTTCAGGTGATTATAAAATCCAGCCAGATTTGATTAGCACACCTTTTGAACCAGTAAAGTGCCATACGTTTATTACTGAAAGTACTTTTGGATTACCCGTTTATAATTGGAAAACAGAAGAACAACTTCAAAAAGAATTACAAGACTGGGTAAAAACAAATCAAAACAATAACAGAACTTCCGTATTCTTTGGTTATTCTTTGGGAAAAGCGCAACGGTTAATGTCACTTTTAGATGGCTGTGATGAAATGTATGTTCACAGAGCTATCCATAACCTAAATGAAGCAATTTTAAAATCTGGAATTGACTTGCCGAAAACCAAATTATGGTCAGCAGACTTAGATAAAAAAAAACTTCAAAATAAAATCATTATTGCACCACCAGCTTTACTCGGTTCAAAAATGCTAAAACGTATCCCAAATGCTGCTACGGCTATATGTTCTGGTTGGATGCAGATACGTGGTAACCGTCGTTGGCAATCCGTGGATGCCGGATTTGCAGTTAGTGACCATGCTGATTGGAATGGACTCATTTCAGCTGTTAAAGCTACAGAGGCAGAGCAGGTATATGTTACTCACGGTTCTCAAGCGGTATTTTCAAAATATTTAAATGAAATTGGAATACAAGCAGAAGAACTCAAAACCGAATATGGCGATGAGCAATTGGCGAAAGCAGAAAAGGAAACTGAAACTCAAGAAAACGAATGAAACCGAATGATATCAAAATAGTATTATCGGACGAGAAAAAGTTGGAAATATCTGATTTTTCTAATAAAATATTTATTGCCAGGTGAAACAGTTTTCCAAACTCATATCGGCAATTGAAATCACAAATAAAACCAATGCTAAAATTGATGCGTTGGTCAAATATTTTGAAACCGCACCAAACAAGGATAAACTTTGGCTTATTGCCATTTTTACAGGGAAAAGACCACCACGTCCTGTAAAAACATCGCTTATGAAACAGTGGTGTATGGAAATTACCGAATTGCCCGAATGGTTGTTTTTAGAGAGTTACAGTACAGTTGGCGATTTGGGAGAAACCATATCACTTTTATTACCAAAACCAACAAATGAGCTAAACTTAACGCTGAGTGAGTGGATGAAAGAACTGAAAGCACTAAAACCCAAATCCGAAGAAGATAAAAAGAAATTCGTACTAAACGCTTGGTCTGGGTTACAACAACAGGAACGACTTATTTTTAACAAATTAATTGGAGGAAGTTTCAGAATAGGTGTTTCTAAAAAAACTTTGGTAAATGCATTGGCCAAATTGACAAATACCGATTCTAACCAGCTTATGCACAGCATTATTGGTAATTGGGATATTGATACTATATCATTTGAAGAATTGATAAAAGGGACTCACATTAATTACGATAATTCCAAACCCTATCCATTTTGTTTGGCTTACGCTTTAGAAAAAGAATTACCAGAATTGGGAGAACCTGACGATTGGATTGTTGAGCAAAAATGGGATGGTATTCGTGGTCAGATTGTCAAACGAAACAATGAAATTTATATTTGGTCTCGAGGAGAAGAATTAGTAACTCAACAATTTCCTGAATTAGTAGAAGTAATTTCAGACTTCAAAGATGATTTTGTAATCGATGGTGAAATCTTGGCAATGAAAGACAATGCTATACTGCTTTTTAACGATTTGCAAAAAAGATTAAACCGAAAGAATGTAACAAAAAAACTATTAAAAGAAGTGCCCATTGGGTTGTATGCCTACGATATATTAGAATTTAATGGAGAAGATATAAGAGAAACTTCTTTTGCTGAAAGACGTAAAATTTTAGAACGAATTTTCAATTCAATCGCCTTGCCACCACAACTCAAATTATCCTTTATAGTTCAATTTAAAAAATGGGAAGAGCTTCACGAAATAAGAGAAAATTCTAGAGCTATAAATAGTGAGGGTTTAATGTTAAAACAAAAAGGGTCTCCATATCACACAGGACGAAAAAAAGGAGATTGGTGGAAGTGGAAAGTTGATCCACTTACCATAGATGCGGTGTTGATTTATGCCCAAAAAGGTAGTGGTCGCCGGAGTTCAAAATATACAGATTACACGTTTGCGGTAAAAAAAGATGATGCATTAGTTACTGTCGCAAAAGCTTACTCAGGTTTAACAGATAAGGAAATCACGGAAATTTCACGTTGGGTGAATAAAAATGCCATTGAGAAATTTGGTCCTGTACGTACTGTAAAACCAGAATTGGTTTTTGAGATTGCTTTTGAGGGTATTGCATTAAGCAATAGACACAAATCTGGAGTTGCTTTGCGTTTTCCAAGAATTTCACGCTGGAGAAAAGATAAACCCGTAGATGAAATAGATACGATTGAAACTGTAAAACAATTGATAACGTCACCTTGAGCAAATTCAACGATAGTATAGGGTTAAAGATTATCCATAATTGGATGGCAGAGAAAGCACATGCACCTTTTCCTTTCCAAACACAAACTTGGCAACGTTATGCCCATGGTTATAGCGGAATGGTAGTTGCACCAACTGGCTTCGGAAAAACTTTTTCTGTGTTTTTAGCAGTGGTTATTGATTACCTAAATCATCCAGATAAATATCCAAAAGGACTTAAAATATTATGGATTAGTCCATTGCGCAGTTTGGCAAAAGATTTGGCAAAAGCTATGAGCGAAGCTGTTGATGAAATTGGTTTAGATTGGTCAGTACAAGTTAGAAATGGCGATACACCAACCAATATACGCCGAAAACAAGAGCGCTTAATGCCAGATGTATTGCTTACCACACCAGAAACTATGCATTTATTATTTTCTCAGAAAAAAAATGTGCGTTGGTTTAATAATGTGAGTTGCGTAGCTATTGATGAGTGGCACGAACTTTTGGGAAATAAACGAGGCGTTTTAACTGAATTGGCAATTTCCCAACTGCGACAATATTCACCAAAGCTTCAAATTTGGGGAATTACAGCCACGATTGGTAATCTAGAGGAAGCAAAAAATGTGCTTTTGCCATATCCCAATTTAAAAGTCACTCAAATAAAAGCGAAGCAGAAAAAGAAAATAGATATTGTCTCAGTTCTTCCAGACGAAGTTGAGGTATTGCCATGGGCAGGACATCTTGGAGCAAAAATGGTAGATAAAATTCTGCCTATTATTGAAAATAATACTACAACTTTAATTTTCACAAATACACGCGGACAATCGGAACTTTGGTATCAATTAATATTAAATGCCAATCCTGAATTGGCCGGATTATTGGCAATTCATCATGGTTCTATAGATAAAAAATTACGAAATTGGATTGAGGACAGTATTTCCAATGGCTATTTAAAAGCCGTGGTTTGCACCTCTTCACTCGATTTGGGTGTAGATTTTAAACCAGTGGATTGTGTTATTCAAATTGGTTCCGCAAAAGGTGTAGCAAGATTTATGCAACGTGCTGGGCGAAGTGGCCACTCACCCTATGAGCGTTCTAAGATTTATTTTATTCCTACTCATTCTTTAGAATTGGTTGAAGTGTCCGCCTTAAAAGAAGCAGTAAAACAAAATAAGATAGAGGCACGTGACCCAATGGTATTAACTTTTGATGTCCTCATTCAATTTATGGTTACTTGTGCTGTGGGTATGGGTTTTAATCCCAAAAAATTATTCAATCAAATAAAAGAAACACATGCCTTTAGTTATATCACAGAAGACGAGTGGAAGTGGTGTTTGCAGTTTATTACCAAAGCAGGAAAAACGTTGAGTTCTTATGAAGAGTTTCACAAAGTTGTAAAAGATGAAGATGGTCTTTACAGAGTAAAAAGCAGAAGAATAAGCATGCTTCATCGTATGAATATTGGAGCTATAGTAAGCGAAGTGATGCTAATGGTGAAATTCTTTTCAGGTGGCTATGTTGGGATGGTTGAAGAGTACTTTGTGTCAAAAATGAAACCTGGAGATAATTTTATATTAGCAGGTAGAGTTTTAGAACTTGTTCAAATTAAGGATATGAACGTGTTGGTACGGCGAAGCAAAGCTAAAAAAGCAGTGACTCCAAGTTGGTTGGGAGGTCGTTTGCCATTAACATCTCACTTGAGTCATTTTATGAGGTTGAAACTGTCAGAAGCACTAAAACCCGGAAGATTAGAGAAAGAACTACGATTTTTGAATCCGTTACTTTCTAATCAAAATGAACGTTCACATATTCCAAAAGAAAATGAATTTTTAGTTGAAATGATTGACACCAAAGACGGTTACCATTTATTCATGTATCCTTTTGAAGGCAGATTGGTGCACGAGGTATTTTCTGCATTAATGGCTTATAGAATTAGTAAATTAAAGCCATTAACGTTTACAATAGCAATGAATGATTATGGTTTTGAATTGTTAAGTGATCAACCGATTCCACTTACCGAAGAGAATTTGCCAAAATTGTTAAGCAAAGACAATTTAATGAGCGATGTTGTTGCTAGTATCAATGCCTCAGAAATGGCATCGAGAAAATTCAGGGATATTGCTGTAATTGCTGGGTTGGTGGTACAATCTCAACCAGGTACTCAAAAAAACAATAAAAGTTTACAATCTTCTTCAGGATTAATATTTAGGGTTTTGGAGGAATACGAGCCAGATAACTTATTGTTAAAACAGGCTTACACAGAAGTTTTTAATCAACAATTGGAAGAGGTTCGTTTGCAAGCTGCTTTTGAGAGAATCTCTAAAAGTAAAATCATACTAAAACAGTCAAAATCCTTTACACCATTAAGTTTCCCTTTAAAAGTTGATAGTTTAAGAGGTACTATGAGTAATGAGAGTTTAGATAAACGTATACAGCGCATTAAAGCCCAGAATTATAAAATTGAATGATAAAAACAAACTTGCAGATATCATTGAAAATGTCGGTGATACCTAATGGTTAAATGAAATAAACTTGAAAATAATATCAAAACAGATTACCGTTGAGAATGAATTGCTCACCCTCACAAATCTCCGGGCAATTTATTGGAACCGTGAGAATGCTTTGATTCTCTCAGATTTGCATATTGGCAAAACTGCCCATTTTAGAAAACACGGCATACCAATGCCAGATGGTGTCTTAGAAAATGATTTGAAACGTTTAAAACATCTAATTTCTCATTTCGAAGTTACACAACTATTGGTTGTAGGTGATTTATTTCATGCAGAGTCTAATATTAATATAAAAACCTTTGAGCTTTGGCTTCAGCAATTTAAAGATTTAAAAATTGTTTTAATTAAGGGAAACCACGATAGACTTTCAAAAAACACTTTATCTCAAATTAATATTAAAGTTATACAAGAATTAGAAATTTTTCCTTTCTTGTTTGTTCATGAGCATTTAAAAAAACATAGTGAATTATTTACAATTTCAGGCCATATACATCCTGGCGTAAAAATTAAAGGGCAAGGTAAACAGTTTTTAAAACTGCCTTGTTTTCAGGTCAGTAAAAACCAGGTTGTTCTGCCTGCTTTTAGTTTATTTACAGGTTTGAACACTACCTCAAAACCAAAAAATGCAATTTGCTATGCTTTTACTGAAACTTCTATTTTTAAATTTTAGAACAGACCACAATAGTTTTTTCTTCATCTAAGTTTGTGGTAAAAAATAGATAAATGTCGCCTCCATCTTTTATTTTAAACTTCTTACGGATTTCCGCTACCGTTAAAGGAAAGTTGCGTGTAGTTATGTTTCCTTTTGTTATTTTTTCTTTGGCAAATAGCTTTTTGTTAAATGGTAAGATTTTTTCAATTTTAAAACGCCTACCAGGAAAATCAATGAGCTCTTTTGATGTGTATAAATGTGAGTGTTTGTGTAATTTATAAACATCTAAATCATAGCTCAAGGAATTAAATGCACCAGCTTTTAATATGGCTGAATTAGGCTCATATAAATAGTTTAAAGGTAAATGGTATTGCGCAATGTTAATAGCTTCATCCGCTAATTTAAAGTTGTAGATTTGGGGATTTTTATCTTTCTGAAGATTAATTGTTTTAATTAAAACATCTCCCTCGTAATCACGTTGTAAAATCCATAATAACTCTTTCACTTCATTGTTTACAGCTACAACATAGATTTCAGTTATATGATTTAAAGCGAAAAGGGTAGCAGAAATATCTAACAGCGGAGAAGTTTTTACCATCACATTCTTGGCATAAACCAAAAATAAATGTTGAAATATTTTAACATCTGGTGTACAATCAGTTAGTAAAAACACCTTGTTTTTAGTTTTATCTCTACGAGACGGGTCAACATATACCCAGTCAAATTGTTGGTCTAATCTCTTCAATGCATCAATACCTGTCTCTTATACACATCTGACGCTGCCGACGACTCCTTACGTGTAG
>OJHO01000992.1_pt1 | contig 10196 bp, 8 predicted proteins | sample 1595311 | NCBI WGS metagenome assembly OJHO01 (sample SAMN05416879, study PRJEB24817) | seawater metagenome | isolation source: Sea water | place: Canada:Atlantic | collected 2013-11 | reverse complement strand
CCATTTTTCCCATATGGGAAAAATGGTGTCAACACAGAAATGGATCAGCGCCATGGATATACAGTTAAGGGTAAGGGTTATTTATGATCATCAAATCTCCTTTTTTAGCATCACTTCGAGATGTGATCCGTGTAAAACGATATAGCTTACAAACTGAAAAAAGTTATTTATATTGGGTCAAATATTTCATCATTTTTAATGACAAAAGTCATCCCAAAGATATGGGTGCAGCAGAGATAAATCATTTCTTAACCCATTTATGTATGCAAAGCTAACGATACGGCAGCTCTTAAAAGCTTTGAAGCAGCCCCACTTATTTGGTGGAGCCTATATTATTGAGAAACTCTGATATTTTGTGGGGATCGCTCAGACTCTGACCCCATTTATGTGTATATGTGTTATAACTCGAATACCACAAGACTATTGTTTAAGTAATTTTCTACTTTTTGCCTTCCACAGAAAGTAACCAAAAAATATCCCTGAAATTGGAAATATTATTAAAGATGAAATGAGTCCGTCAAAAAAATTTCGATCACCCGTCAAATGCATAATTAATTGAAAAATAATTGCTGTAGGAATTCCCCAGCCTAAAACACCTCTAAGTAAAATAAAACGAAACTTATTATGATTGAGTTGATTTGTACTCATAAATCCCCCTTGAGTTATAACAATTTAATAGGGGGACACTTGCCTCTTTTACAGAAAAAAAGCTTCCGCCTTATTTCTTTTACCTATTATTAACAAATCTTTGCAGCTAATACCACTCCTTAGCTAAAGATAAAGTAACAATTTCCTATTTAGACAATATGAGGAAATGTGCCTCATTTCTCGACTTGGGTGGAAATACGACAACACTACATAAAAGAACACTTACCTAGCGTTATTTTTACCATTAAATAACCTCAAGTTGAAAGCCTGATGACATCTAGCTAGCTGTAAAACGAGACATCAATTATCGATGATAATTGAAGTGATTACACATCGAACTCGCTGAGCACCGCTAAGAATTGATCCCCGTATTTGTCTAGTTTACTAACGCCAACACCACTTATCGCTAACAGTTGCTCTCGATTACCCGGCTTGGTGGTGATCATGTCAATTAGGGCACTGTCATGAAATACCGTAAAAGGTGGAATACCATGCTCGTCAGCCAATTTTTTGCGTAATGCTCGTAGTGCTTGCCATAACGGTTCCCCATGCTCTGGTACATTAGCTTTTACTTTTGATTTTGACGATTTTCTCGCGTTTTGTTTTTTGCTTAGCTGGGTATTATCTTTTCGCAGTTCAATGCTTTCTTCACCCCGTAATAAGGGCCGACATTTATCGGTCAATTTAAATACGCCAAAGCTATCCATATCAGCGTAAATATAGCCGCGAGAAACCAGTTGCCTGAACACCGAATGCCATTGGTTAGTGTCTAGCTCGGTGCCAATACCAAAGGTAGTGAGTTGTTGGTGTTGATATTGCGTTATTTTTGCGCTGTTTTTACCCAATAAAATATCAATGAGGTGATTAACCCCAAAGCGTTGGCCGCTACGATAGACACAACTTAGTGCTTTTCGCGCAGCATCGGTGCCATCCCATTTTTCAACGGGTGTAATGCAGGTATCACAGTTTCCGCAGGGCTTGGCCAAGTGCTCAGCAAAATAATGCAGCAGTGTTTGTCGACGACACGTGGTTATTTCACAAAGCCCTAACATGGCATCAAGTCGTTGGCGCTCAATACGTTTTTGTTGCTCGGGGGCTTGTGATTTGTCTAACATTTGTTTTAATTTAATAACATCTTGCAAGCCATAAACCATCCAGGCGTTTGCTGCTTGACCATCGCGCCCTGCTCGGCCGGTTTCTTGGTAGTACGATTCAATGCTTTTAGGTAAATCAAGGTGTGCAACAAAACGCACATCGGGCTTATCGATACCCATACCAAAGGCAATAGTGGCAACGATGATCAGGCCATCTTCTCTTAAAAATCTGTTTTGATGCAGCTCTTTAACCTCGTTAGGTAAACCCGCATGATACGGCAGTGCCTGTAAACCTTGTTGGCATAGCCAGTTGGCGGTTTCTTCGGTTTTTTTACGTGATAAACAATAAATAATACCGGCATCGTGTGCATGCTCGTGGCGAATAAAATTAAGTAACTGTTGACGAGCATTTGCTTTTTGACCAATGCGATATTGAATATTGGGTCGGTCAAAACCGGCAACGAAATGCTTAGCATCGTCAAGCTGTAATTTTTCGCTAATTTCTTTGTGGGTTCTGGGATCCGCGGTTGCAGTTAAGGCTATGCGTGGCACCAATGGGAACTGCTGAGGTAGTAACGATAGCTGCAAGTAGTCAGCTCTAAAGTCGTGCCCCCATTGTGAAACACAATGGGCCTCATCGATGGCAAATAAAGCAATATTATATTGTTGTAGCAGTGATAACATGCGCGGCTGAGTTAAACGCTCAGGGGCAATATAGAGTAAGTCTAACTGCCCTTGCATCAGGGCCTGTTCAACATTATTGGCTTGCTGGTGATCGAGGGATGAGTTTAAAAAGCTGGCATTAACACCAAGCAACGTTAAGGCATTGACTTGATCTTGCATCAAGGCAATTAATGGCGATATAACAATAGCGCAACCTGAGCGAATAAGCGCCGGCACTTGATAACATAAAGATTTACCGCCACCGGTAGGCATAAGCACAAGTGCATTGTTACCGTTAATAACCGTGTTAATCACTTCATCTTGGGGTTTTCTAAACTCGGCATAGCCAAAAACAGTATTAAGAGCTGACAGTGCTGAATTATTCATAAAAGGCCGCCATTGTTATATTATTTAGGGTGTAAACATGGGTAGTCATTGTTTCTCGCTCAAGTACTTTTAGCCTATTTATAACCGAATTATTCGCTAAACAGAATTCATTAGCGTGGGATTATTTTACTGGCTATTAGTTGACTCGCTATGTTGAGTATAATGCTAGCCTTTAATAATTATGTAGTCACGCTAGGCTGAGGATATTTAGTGCCAATAGCAAATAGCCATTTGAATTGACTATTTGCTGCTGGCTAATAACGTCTGACTCATACCTTCTGATTCATACCTTCTGATTCATACCTCCTAGCTAATCGCTTTTAATTAATCGCTATTGGCTAACAGCAACCGGTGGTATTGCCATTACTTGGTGCCACCACGCCATGGTTTTTTTAGGGTTTTTAAGTAGCACCATTTCACCAAAACGTGGCGTTAATACGTTTACCTGCTGCGCCTTTGCTAACGCTGTAATACGCTCAAGCGGCTCAAACCAGTCGTGCACAGCTAAGTCAAAGGTTGCATTGTGTACTGGAATGATATATTTGCCTTTTAAATCAAGATGCGCTTGCAAGCTTTGCTCTGGTGTCATGTGTATTTCTTGCCATAGCGTGTTATAGGCGCCTGTTTCCATTAAGGTAAAGTCGAATGGGCCTAAGCGTTGGCCAATTTCTTTAAAACCCGAAAAGTAGCCGCCGTCGCCGCTATAAAATAGCTTTGTATCTTTTGACTCAATTACCCAACTTGCCCAAAGCGTTTCGTTTCTGTCGAATAATCCTCGGCCTGAAAAGTGCTGCGCTGGTGTTGCGGTCAATTTGAAATGCGAAAATTGACGGGTTTGCCACCAATCTAATTCAATAATTTTATCCTCTGCAATACCCCAATCTCGCAAATGTTCACCCACTTTTAGCGGCGTGACGAAGTAATCTACTTTATCGGCGAGCTGCAAAATAGTTTCTTGGTCTAAGTGGTCATAATGATCATGGCTAATAATAACCGCGCTTATATTTGGTAGTTGTGCAACACTCATTGGCGGTTGATGAAAACGTTTTGGCCCAGCCCATTGTACAGGCGATGCCCGCTCACTAAAAATAGGGTCTATTAAGATAAATTTACTGTGCAATTTTATCAGTAATGTTGAATGACCAAGGCGATAAAGTACGTCGTTAGTCTGCTTCAGTAAATTCGCCGTTGTTATGCTCTCAACAGGGATTATTTTTGTGGGTACTGGCTCAGCTCTTTTGGCTTGCCAAGACTGCTTTACTATATTCCACATATCAACCAAGGAGCTGTGAAAAACAATTTCACTGTTTTGAAATTCGCCATTGAGCAGCCTGCTTGTATGGGGTGTATCACGTGCGGCGAATAAACTTAACGACATCACTATCGCGCCCAACGCAATCAAGCAAATTAATTTATACATTTATACATTTTTACATTTTTACCTACTAAGCAAACCAGCAAACCAGCAAACCAGCAAACCAGCAAACCAGCAAACCAGCAAACCAGTTTTAGCGTCGAACGACCAAGATAGTCAATCAAGCGACAGTATCATTTTCTAATAACGTAGCGACTTGTTCTTCATTATATTGCAAAAATTGCGTTAAAATTTGTTCGCTATGTTGGCCAATGTTTGGCGCCGCATGTTTATATTGCAATGGCGTTTCTGACAAGTTTATTGGTGAAGCAATGGTGTTGATCAATTCGCCATTTTCATCAGGCAGTTGCCTAACCATATTGCGATGCTGCACCTGCGGATGATTAAACACTTGCGCTAAAGTATTCACTGGGCCACAAGGCACCGCTATTGCTTCTAAAGTGGCAACCCAATAATCAGTAGTGTGCTTCGCAATAATACTAGCCAGTATGGGGATAAGCGCAGCACGATTTTCGACTCTTTGTTGGTTAGTTTTAAATAATGTATTACTGGCTAATTCATGACATTGTGCAGCTTGGCAAAACTTTTTAAATTGCAGGTCATTACCTACGGCTAATATTAAACTGCCATCTTGAGTGGCAAAGGTTTGGTATGGCACGATATTAGGGTGGCCATTGCCGAAACGTTCGGGATTTTGTCCTGTGGCCAAATAATTCATGCCTTGATTGGCCAAAGTGGCAACTTGAACATCAAGTAAGGCAATATCAATATGCTGACCTTTACCGGTATGCGTTTTCGCGAGCAATGCCGCAAGAATAGCGTTAGCGCTATAAAGTCCGGTCATAACATCAACTACGGCAACGCCCACTTTCATTGGCTCGCCATCAGCGGCGCCAGTTAAGCTCATTAAGCCCCCCTCACCTTGGATCATCGCATCGTAACCGGCTTTGTGCGCGTAAGGCCCTTGCTGACCAAAGCCGGTAATTGAACAATAAATCAATTGAGGGTTAAGTAATTTAACCTGCTGATAGCTCAAACCATATTTTTCAAGGCCACCCACTTTATAGTTTTCTATCAGGACATCGGCTTTAGCGATCATATCTTTGATCACTTGTTGTCCTTCTGGTTGAGTGATGTCGATAGCAATTGATTGTTTGTTACGGTTTGCACAGTGATAATATGCCGCTTGGGCAGGTTGTTGATTATTAGCGGCCTTGATAAAAGGAGGCCCCCAATGTCGGGTATCATCGCCTGTTTTAGGGCGTTCAACTTTAATCACCTCTGCGCCCATATCCGCCAACATTTGCGATGCCCAAGGTCCAGCCAAAATTCGACTTAAGTCAATTACTTTAATACCCTTCAACGCTTCTGACATTTCAAAACCTTAAATTTTATAAGTTGTACTGAAAAACTCTCATGTAACTTGCCTAATTATGATAATTTATCGTTAACAGATAGAACAGCTTTAACAGCAATATTACCGAGGTAGTTTATAACGCCTCTTCAAGCATGCTTAAATAATCAGCGAGCTTGTGAACACTTTTCCAATAATTTTTACCTGATTAAGTTAAGGAGAATATTTTGCAAAAAATTAAACAATCCGCATTACTTAAAACCAGCTCATACATTAACGGTCAGTGGCACGCATCTGATGTGACATTTGCGGTCTCAAACCCTGCAACAAACGAGGTACTAGCACAAGTGTCGGATGCGGGCGAAAACGACGCTAAATTGGCTATACAGGCCGCTAAAAAAGCTTTCAGAGCCTGGGCGGACATGGCTGCACACGAACGCGCAAAGTTGTTACGTAACTGGTTTAACTTGATGATGGAGCATCAGGACGATCTCGCTCGTATACTGACTTTAGAGCAAGGCAAACCCTTAGCTGAAGCCCAAGGAGAAATAGCCTACGGTGCGGGTTTTATTGAATGGTTTGCTGAAGAAGGCAAACGTGTTTACGGTGATACTATTCCCAGTTTATCCGCGCAACAAAAAATTGTAGTCATTAAACAAGCCGTAGGGGTTGTTGCTGCGATCACACCGTGGAATTTTCCCAATGCAATGATTGCCCGTAAAGCCGCTGCAGCGCTAGCGGCTGGCTGTACATTTGTGGTACGTCCTGCAGCGCAAACACCTTTGTCAGCACTAGCAATGGCAGAGTTGGCTGAACAAGCAGGTATTCCTGCTGGCGTATTCAATGTCGTCGTTGGTCAAGATGCTCGAGCGATTGGCGAAGTATTTACCACGGATACTGATGTGGCTAAATTTACTTTTACGGGCTCAACAGCTGTCGGCAAAAGCCTGATCAAACAATGTGCCTCAACTGTTAAAAAGGTCTCGATGGAGCTTGGCGGTAATGCGCCCTTTATTGTCTTTAATGACGCTGATATTGCAGAAGCGGTCAAAGGCGCGATCAACTCGAAGTACAGAAATGCAGGTCAAACTTGTGTATGTACAAACCGTTTTTTTGTTCAAAAAGAAGTTTTAGCCAGTTTTACTGAACAATTTACAAGTGCTGTTAATAACTTACATGTCGGTAATGGTATTAATGACAATATACAAATTGGCCCCATGATCTCAACTGAAGCCGTTGAAAATGTAGCTAAATTAGTTGAACAGTCGATACAGCAAGGTGCAATATTACATGCCGGTGGTAAGCGCCACTCTGCCGGCAGAAACTTTTTTCAACCAACCATTTTGACCCAAGTAACGCCAGATATGCCTGTAGCGTGCAACGAAGTTTTTGGACCTGTTTCACCCATTATTGCTTTTGAGAATGAAAGTGATGTTATTGCTATGGCAAACGATACCGAATACGGTTTAGCCGCTTACTTTTATGCGCGTGATATTGGTCGTGTTTGGCGTGTTGCACAAGCATTGGAGTATGGCATGGTGGGTATTAATGAAGGTTTAATTTCCAATGTTGCGGCACCATTTGGTGGCGTAAAACAATCAGGTAGTGGCCGTGAAGGCTCTAAATATGGCTTAGATGATTATTTAGCGATTAAATACCTGTGTATGGGGGGGATTAAAGATTAATTGCTGCGCTCAAGACAGCAAATCTAGCCAGTGACAGTAAGTGTCATATTTACGTGAAACTTGTACCTAAAACTTGTACCTAAAACTTGTACCTAAAGTAGTTCGTTATCGACAAGTTTAGGTACAAATTTCATTGCACAACAACTTAGCTATTGAGCTCGCAATTGACTCACTACCTTGACATTATTGTGCAGTGTTTTATGTACCGGACATTTATCAGCAATGGCTAAAAATCGCGCTTGTTGCTCGGTATCAAGCTCTCCGACAAAACTAATTTCACGTACTATCGCTTCAATACCTTGTGTTTTATTTTCACACTGCTGACAATCTTGTTGATAATTACGATCGTGCCTTAGCTCAACGTTAATATGCTTTATAGCTAAACCTTTTCGTGTCGCGTACATACGTAAGGTCATGGCCGTGCAAGCACCTAAGCCCGCTAGTAAATGCTCGTAGGGATCTGGCCCCATATTATTACCGCCGACACTTTCTGGCTCATCGGCTAGCCAATAATGACTATTGGTGCTGACATGTTGGGTAAATTTATGATTTTTTTCTTCCACAATAACATGGCCTTTACTGACTTGACGATGAATACTTGCGCCCTTAGCATCATTTTTGTTCTGCTCATTAGCTTCAGCAACTATATATCGTCCAGCCCAAGCGGCAATAACATCTGCAGCATATTCGGCATCGCGTTTATTCGTTAACAGGTGATCAGCATCGTCCAAACTAACAAAGCTTTTCGGGTGCAAGGCTGCTTGATATATTTTTTCAGCTTCACTGATGTTCACCGTTGCATCTATTGGTGAATGCATAACCAACAGCGCTTTTCGTAACTGACTTATATGACTGGTGTCGTAACGCTTAATATCATCTAAAAATTGTTTTTCTATGGTAAAAACGCGGCCGGCCAAATTAACTTCTGCTTTACCGTTTTGTTCAATATCATCAAGTTGTAAAGCAAAGTTATGGGCAACATGCGCGGCATCAGATGGCGCACCAATAGTTACCACTGCAGCTGCTTCTGCTACATGCTGGGCAACACCAAGTACCGCTGCACCGCCCAAACTATGACCAATTAACAAGCGCGGCGCTTGATATTCTGTGCGTAAAAATTCTGCAGCAGCAATCAAGTCTTGTATGTTAGAAGAAAAATTACTGTTGGCAAAATCACCATCACTGTTACCTAAACCAGTAAAATCAAACCTTAAAACCGCGATACCTTTACTTACCAAAGCTCGGCTAATGCGCGATGCGGCAGCAATATCTTTACCACACGTAAAGCAATGAGCAAATAAGGCGTAGAACTTAACTTCAGATTCAGGACTTTCTAGCAAACCACTGAGTTTATGTTCACCACTGATAAATTGTACTTTTTTGCGCATAAATGCTCCTTTGTTAATGGGTTGTCATAGCTAGGGTTTAGCATTGAAGCTTATCAAAACTGACCGCAGCAACTTAAGATAAATTTCCTAGTTGTTAATTTTCTGAAATTTAATTCGATACATATTATCTTTTATTGTATAAAATATACCTAAATTAAGTGACTTTTATAAGGCGTAAATATGACAATAGGTGTTGGTGGCTCTACCGCAAAAATTGAACTAGAAAAACTCGTTAATATGACGAGCACCGTTCAAGCAATCACAGCAGATGAATTTAAGCAACGCATAGCTAAAGCACAAACAATTATGGTTGAAAACAATATTGCAGCCACTTATGTTAATGCTGGTACTAACTTGTTTTACTTCACCGGTACTCGATGGTATGCCAGTGAGCGTATGGTTGGCGCTATTATTCCTCAGCAAGGTGACATCAAATATATCACGCCTTTCTTTGAAGTGAATACCCTAAACCAGTACATGACAGTAAAAGGCGAAATAAAGGGCTGGCAAGAGCATGAAAGCCCATACATTTTATTTCGACAGACCTTGTCAGACATGGGCATTAATGCTGGCCGTATTGCCATTGATGAATCAACCGCATTTTTTATAGCCGACGGCATCAAAACAGCGGCACCTGACTTAACGCTAATTGATGCAAAATGTGTAACAGCAGGCTGTCGAGCAGCGAAGTCAGATACTGAAATAGCTTTATTACAGCAAGCAAAAAACATGACACTTGAGGTACATAAAGCCGCCGCGCGCATTCTACGTGTTGGAATTACCACCCAAGAAGTAACTGATTTTATCGACCAAGCACACCGTAAAGTAGGTGCTACTGCGGGTTCATATTTTTGTATTGTACTGTTTGGTGAAGACTCTTCTTACCCGCATGGCGTAAAATCACCTAAACGCTTAGAAAAAAATGACATGGTGTTAATTGATACCGGCTGTCAGGTTGAAGGCTACAATTCAGACATCACCCGCACTTATGTTTTTGGTGAACCAAGCCAACGCCAACGCGAAATGTGGATGGTAGAAAAGCTAGCACAAAAAGCGGCTTTTGATGCTGCTAACATAGGTGTGCCTTGTGGTGATGTTGATGTTGCAGCAAGAAATTATATCGCGAGCCAAAATATGGGCCCTGACTATGAAACGCCGGGTTGCCCACACAGAACAGGCCACGGTATTGGCTTAGATATTCACGAATGGCCTTACCTAATACGCAGTGATAGAACACCATTAGCTAAGGGCATGTGTTTTTCAAACGAACCCATGTTGGTATTGCCCAATGAATTTGGTGTTCGTTTAGAAGATCATTTCTATATGACCGAGACCGGCGCTAAATGGTTTACCGAACCGTCTTACTCAATTGATGATCCTTTTGGTTATCAAGCAAGTTAAAGTTTTAACCGCAGTGTTTTTACAACCTTATTTATAGTTTGCAAAAACACTGCTATTTAACGACTATGATCTTTTCGGGCATGAAATAGTTTGGCGTATGGCTTAGCATTGGATAGAATCGACGCATTGTTATTTTTGATATCGAGCTTATGCTGTCTCTTATACACATCTCCGAGCCCACGAGACAAGAGGCAATCTCGT
>OJHO01000990.1_pt1 | contig 10217 bp, 9 predicted proteins | sample 1595311 | NCBI WGS metagenome assembly OJHO01 (sample SAMN05416879, study PRJEB24817) | seawater metagenome | isolation source: Sea water | place: Canada:Atlantic | collected 2013-11 | reverse complement strand
AGCTTTTGATTCACTTGAGTATCAAGCACTCATTATCCAGAGTTCAGGTTAAATACTCTATCTACCCTTTTTCTATCACCTACTATATTACCTTGTTATAAATTTTTGATTAAAAATGTAATACACCTAAAGGTTATATTTTAATTTTATATTAAGCTCGTTAGCGTGTTACGATAAATTATTAATAAGGGAAGTCGCTTATCAATTACAACAAAAGGAATATCGATGAAAGCTAAAATTTTGATCAGTATATTGAGTGTATTATGCATCACATCGTGTAGCGCTTTCTTGAGCAACAATACAGGTAAGAAAACTCAATCAAGTAGTTTAATGGACTTTCTTTACCCTAATCACGAGAGCAGGGCTGCACATAAGCCTGAAATTCCGGTGTTAACTTTACCCGTTAAAGTGGGTTTAGCTTTTGTGCCATCAAAAAATTGGCAACGAGATGGTATTCATAACAAAGATCAAATTGAACTACTCGAAAAAGTAAAAAAAACATTCCTTAAATATGATTACATCGATCGCATTGAAATTATCCCAAGCAGCTATTTAAATGGCGGAGAAGGTTTTACCACATTAGAGCAAGTTGGCCGCCTTTACGATGTTGATGTTATGGCACTAGTTTCATACGACCAAGTTACTCAATCGCTAGAGAATAATGCCGCTTTGTTATATTGGACTATTGTTGGCATGTACATAATTCCGGGTAATGAAAACTCAGTTCAAACGTTTGTTGATACTGCGGTTTTTGATATTAAAAGTAAAAAAATGCTTTTTAGAGCACCAGGCATCAGCAAGCTTGAAAAAAGAACCACCGCTATTGGTATTGACGAAACCCTCAATGAAAAGTCACTTGAAGGGTTTAATCTAGCGGTTACCGATATGAGCCTAAATTTAGATGCGGAATTAGCACGCTTTAAAACGCGGGTTAAAGAAGAAAAAATAGCAAAAATAGAGAATAAAGATGGCTCAAGCAGTGCCGGGGCGTTTAGTGTGTTTATTTTGGTTTTTATATCGCTACTTGTTTTAAAGCGCAGATATGTAAATAACTAAACATCTATATAACTAAGTCGCTAAATAATTAAATTTAAAACGCCACATTATTCAACTTATGCGGCGTTTTTTATGGTGTTTAGCTTAATTTTTCATTAAAAAACGCTAAGGTACGCTGCCAAGCAAGCTCTGCTTTTTGCTCATCATAACGCCCAGTAGAGTCGTTATGAAAACCATGATTAGCACCTTCGTACATGTGCATAGTGTACTCAACATTGTTAGCTTTTAAGCTTTTTTCATACTCAGGCCATGTGGCGTTAACGCGTTTATCAAGTTCACCTAATTGAATCAGTAAAGGGGCTTTTATATTTTTGTGTAAGCTTTCACTTGCAGGTGTGCCATAAAAGGGCACGCCCGCGCTGAGTAAGTCACTATCAACTGCGGCTAAGTAGTTAACAATATAACCCCCAAAACAAAAGCCTACGGCGCCTAATTTGCCGTTGCTGCTAGGGTGGGCTTTTAAAAAGTGAGCGGCGGCTACAAAGTCGTTTTGAATTTTAGCTCTGTCCATCGTGCGTTGCATTGCACGCCCCTCATCATCATTACCCGGATAGCCACCAAGCGGGAAAAGTGCGTCGGGGGCAAAAGCAATAAAACCTTTTTTGGCTAAGCGCCTTGCTACGTCTTTTATGTAAGGGTTTAAACCACGGTTTTCGTGAATAACTAATACAACCGGCAGTTTACCTTCAATTTTGCTAGGCACCGCTAAATAACCTTTACCCTTACCATGCCCGTTTGGCGAATCAAATTCTTCGTAGGTGGCTTTAATATCGTCATCGTTAAACGAGACTTGCTCTGCAAGTGCATAGTTAGGTAAAAGCGCGCTGGTGAGCACACTCATTGAAATCCCCAGTGCTGCAAGGCCACCTAGCTTTTTCATAAAAGTACGGCGGTCCATTAAACCATGGGCATATTCGTCGTACCAATCAAACGCTTCTTGAGGAATGTGATCTATTTGAGGTGAATTCATGGTTTTCCTTAATTGTTATGCTTTTTAATATTAAGTACCTAAACGTATCTGGTATAAAAAACGAGCACTAATTTTACTATTTAGTGTATTTTTGCCGTTAACTATTAATAAGCTGACAGGCTATGATCAACCCCCATCATAAAATCTAATCCTGCAAAGGCAAACGCTACAACAATGGCACCCAATAACATTAAATTACGGTTATTTTTTCTGTATCCAACAATGGTTAGTACTGCAAATATGATAAATAAAATAAGTTGAAATGTACCCATGGTTAATCCTTTAAGAAAGTAAACTGAGAGTCAAAATACCAGTGAAAAGGGGAAGTTAGCAAATAATAGAAGGTTATTTTTAACTATAAATAAAAAGCTCGGCATGTTGCCGAGCTTTTTTGGTTGGGGTTTTACTTAATTAGCTATTGGTCGTTGTTGGTTGGCCATCGACAATAGGGTGTTTACCACGCCACTTACGAATCATTCGTTTTGTATCTTCAAGTGCGACATACTGACACGGTATAAGAATAAGCGTAATCACGGTGGCAAATAGCACACCAAAGGCGAGTGATACTGCCATAGGTATTACAATTTGTGCCTGTAAACTCGTTTCCATAATAATAGGTAACACGCCAATAAAGGTGGTCACTGAGGTTAGCAATATAGCTCTAAAACGACGAGCTCCCGCTTGCATAACCGCTTCTTTTATAGGTACACCTTCTGCACGCGCTTTATTTACAAAGTCAACCATAACTAACGAATCGTTCACTACAATACCGGCGACCGCAATGATGCCAAACATTGAAAGGCCGCTCATGGTCATTCCTAATACCATATGACCAAACATTGCACCGACCACACCAAATGGAATAACCGACATAATGATCAATGGTTGTGAGTATGAGCGAAGCGGAATGGCTAATAATGCAAATATAATCATTAGTGAAATTGCAAAATCACGTAATTGCTCATCAGCGCTTTCCATTTCCTCTTGCACTCGACCAGCGACATTACTGGTAACACCTGGGTAATTTTGTAAAAGGGTTGGTAAATACTCGTCAGTGATTTCTTTTACAATGGCAAAAGGTTCAACTTTATCAGTATTAATGGCTGCCCATACATTAACTGTTCTGTTTGCGTTTTCACGGCGGATTCTGTTTACACCATCTACAATGTTGATTTGTGCAACTTCACTTAACGGCACTTCAACACCTGTTGGCGTGATAATACGTGTGCTGTGTATGTTACTAATAGAGTTACGTTCGTTTTCAGGGTAGCGGATCATCACTCTGATCTCTTCGCCTTCACGTAAAATACGTTGTGCCTCTAATCCGTAATAACTAAAGCTAACTTGCGATGCAACGTCTGCAAGGGTCAATCCCATGCTGTATGCAAGTGGTTTTAAATCAAGTTGCACTTCATCGGTAGCGCTTTGTAATGAGTCGTTAACATCGCCTACGCCTTCCATGCTTTGTAATTTAGTTTTTAATAACGAAGCAACTTCTTTTAGTTTGTCGGTATCTTTACCTTGCAGTCTAAAACTTACGTCGCCGTCATCTCGTCCGCCGCCAAATAAGTTATCTTCAATGGTCAACGTTTTAACGCCCGGCAATGGTGGCATTTTTTCACGCCATAATGAGCTAAGAGTGAAGGTATCAATAGGGCGTTTATCAGGTTCAATGAGCACAGCCATTAATTGCGCAGTGGTACGGCCACGAAGGCTTACCGAAAGGTCACGTATCATTTTTTGACCGTATTGTGCTTCAAGCTCTTCATCTACACTAAGAAGTACCGCTTCAATTTTTTTAGCTGTTTCAAGTGTTGCTTGCTCTGATGATTCAAGATTCATTTCTACAACCACACGCGGGAAGTCATGTTGTATTTTAGGGTTTGGTACAAATTTAACTAAACCGCCTGCAAACATGCCTGCGCTCATAATTAAAATACATATAAACCCAATAATTACGGTATAGCGATAATGAATACAGTGCCCTATGAAAGGCGTGTAGTAATTTTGAACAAACGATTTAAGGCCTTTATCAACAACCATACGCACCTTGTGCAATGGGTTTTTAGGATTAGGTTTACGTGGGTTCATTGCGGCAATATGGGCCGGTAAAATAAGTTTTGATTCAATTAACGAAAAAATTAAACACAGGATAATAACGACACCAATCGCTTTAGAAAATGCTGCGCCGGGCCCTGATGCCATAGCTTGCGGTAAAAAAGCAGCAATGGTGGTGAGTACGCCAAATGTAGCGGGCATTGCAACACGTTTAACACCACGGATTACGTTATCGAGTGAGTGGCCGTGTTTTTCTATTTCGGCACTGGCCGATTCGCCCACAACAATTGCATCGTCCACCACAATACCGAGTACAATAATAAAGGCAAACAACGACACCATATTAATGGTGATATCTAAAAAGCCTATCGGCATAAACAAAAAGGCACCTAAAAAAGAAACCGGTAAACCCATCATTACCCAAAATGCTAATCTAAGCGGTAAAAACAATGCCAACACCAGCATAACTAAAACACCACCCCATACCATGTTATCGATCATCATATCGAGACGACCTTGCAGGTAGTAGGTTAAATCAACCATAGGGGTTAGTTTTACGCCTTGTGGTAATTTAGATTCTTTTTCGGCCATGTAATTTTTAAGTACTTTGGCAACGTCGGTAATGTCTTGATCTTTAGATGCTGCAATATCAAACATTAACGAATTTTTACCATTGTATTTTGAATATAATAAGCCTTCTTCAAAACCATCGTTAATGGTGGCTACATCGCCTAAATATATTTGTGCGCCATCAGCAAGGGTAATTAAAGGCAACTGCTCAAACTCATTGCCTTTATAAGCTTGTTTTTCAACACGCATAGAAATATACCCGTTATCTGAACGGATTTGGCCAGCCGACATATTAGTTGAAAAGTTTCTTACAGCGTTTGATACATCTCTAAAAGTAAGGCCGTATTCACGCAGTTTGTCGGGGCTAATCTCAATGCCTATTTCATAATTTAAGCCGCTAAAAAAACTGACTAAATTAACACCAGGTAAAGCGAGTAATTCATCTTCTAAATCGGTACCTAGTTCTTTTAGTTGGGCATAGGTCATATCCCCATATAGTGCAATAAACATCACTTCTTGTTGAAACTTATCGCGCTGAATTATTGGTCTTTCCATACCCGCAGGAAACGAGTTTATAGAATCTACTTGGGCTTTTATTTCGTCTAAGGCTTCTTGAAGGTCGTATTTTTCTTCAATTTCAATCCATGCTTGTGCGTAGCCGCGATTAGAGTAAGTTATAAAGCGTTTAATGCCCTCTAATCCCTCTAGGTTTTCTTCAATTTTTATTGTAATGCCTTCTTCAACCTCTTGCGGTGCGGCGCCAGGGTAAACGGCTTGAACACTCACCCAGTTACTTTCAAATTGCGGAAATGCTTGCTTACGAATCGTTAAGGCTGTTAATAAACCGCCAACCAGAATAAAAATCATGATTAAATTTGCTGCAACAGGGTTGCGAGCAAACCAGGCAATTAGGCCCTTTTCAGAGGTACTCATAGGGTGTCCTCTTTAAGAGCAAGCTGTGTTACTTCACCTTGTTTGTCATCTTCATCCGTTTTAACAGCCATTCCTTCGCTTGGGTATTCTAGTGCTGAGGTAATTAACTGTTCGCCAAGTTGTAACCCTTGATCGGCTATTACCATGCCATCTTGTTCACGTACAATATTCAGTGCTTTAAAGCTTAGAGTATTGTTCGCGTTTAAAATGGCAATTTGTTTATCTTTAACAAGGTGATGCGGGACAATAATTGCGTTATCAAGGGCTCTGCCCTCAATGGTGGCATTAATGTATGAACCAAAACGTAGTGGTTTAGTGTTATCGGCGTATGGCGTTGGTAGTTGTGCAACTAAATAACTCATGCGGCTTTTTTGATCAATCACACCTTCGCTGCGCACAACTTTGGCTTGCCATGACGTTTGCTTGCCGGCAAATTCTGCATTAAGGGTAACGGTTGCACCAATGCCTCCATTGGCTAGGTACTGCATTTCGCTATCGGCTACAGGTAAACGTACTTCAGCCACCGATGTGGCACTTAATGCGCCAAAGCTACTGCCCGGGTTTACTACAGAGCCTAAGCTTATTGTGCGTGCATTAATAATAGCGTCGTATGGGGCTTTTATATAAGTGCGTTCAAGATTACGCTTTGCACGTTTAACACTGGCTTGGGCAGAGCGGTAACGCGCTAGCTTTTCGGCTAATTGCGGTTTACGTAAATAAAGCTCTGATGCAGTTGAGTCACTTGAGTCTGATTTAATACGTTCCCATTCAGCTTTTGCTACATGCGCTTGGGCACGTTCTATTTCAAGGGCTGAACTTGCTTGAGCAAGGCCTGCTTGTGCTTCAATAAAATCGGCTTCGTAATCATTTGGATCAATTCGTGCTAAAATGTCGCCTTGTTTTACAAATGCACCTTCAACAAATTCATCTGCTACGGAAATAACTTGGCCACTTACTTGTGCAATTAGCTCGGTACGGTCTTTAGGTTTTACAACCCCGTACGATTTTACGTCGAGTGTTATTGCATCAATGTTGACTGTTTGCGCAGCAACCAGTGGACGAGTATCTTGCGCTGGTTTTTCTTCAGGCGGGGTTTTCATATTTGAAAAGCCAATTGCCAGTGCAATTCCGGCAGCTAAAACTGCGATTGGAAGAACAATTTGTTTTTTAGTAGCCACAAGGCATTCCTTCATAAAAGTGGTGATAGGGCAATAATACGCAATAAAGTGTTTACAAGGCGTTTGAAGATGTAACAAAGCATTACATATGTGTATTACAAATAAATATTTGGCTCTAAAAAGGAGTCTGTATTGTTAAATATGTGGTTAATTTAAACTGAGGGTGTTATGAAAACAGAGCCAATGACGTGTCGATTAGGCTGCGGTGCATGTTGTATTGCGCCAAGTATTAGCTCGCCAATACCGGGTATGCCAAATGGCAAAAAGGCCGGAGAACGTTGTATTCAGCTAGATGAGCGCAATTTATGTAAGTTATTTGGTGATGAGTCTCGACCAAAAGTATGCAGTGATTTTAGTGCCACAGTTGATGTGTGTGGGTCAACTAATGCAGAGGCTCTAGCGCTTATCACGGAGCTTGAGCAATTAACTTAGTTAGTGTGTTCAATACACACATAGTTACATTTAACTACTACCGAGTAACTTTTTTAAGTTATTAAAAGCTGCGCTTTTCACGCGAGCGAGCTCTGCGTCTACTACAAATGTGAAGTTATACGGCTATTTTATAGACGTAAAGCATGCTTACGTTACTGGCAAAGCATGTAAAAGTGATTTATTTACAAAGAGGGTAAGAGGCGCTGCGCTTTTAGAGTAGTCATTAGCTTAAAGTCTTTTGGCTTTTATTTTCCTCATTCATTTCTCTTTGTGCCATATGTTTTTTCTTTGCCAGAATAAAACGAATACGTTTAACTTGATGGATGAAACCATTAAGTGAACGATTCACAAAGAGGGTAAGAGGCGCTTCGCTTTTAGAGCAAAGGCTAATTGAATAAGTCTTAACTAACCTATCAGATTTAATTTTTTATTATGATCAAATCTGACAGTCGCATACGTGCCACTTGTGGACACTCATAACTTTAGTCACTTGTTATAAGCCATCTTTAGCACCATGCGTAAACGGTAAAAACTTGGGGGCATAACCTGTAAATACAATATGCCCAGATATATATGACATGCCAAACGTCACAACACCTAAAAGCCAAATAATATGATCATATGGTTCTGCGAACGCAAAAGTTACAGTAGCTAAAATAGCAAACAATGAAAGTACAAAGATGAAACCCGATAGAACCCTAAACGGAGTTCTAACTTTTGCTAATTGTTCCCTTGGTAAACTCATATCTTCCCTCGTCTTTTAACGCTTACAATAACGCGAAAAACCGAGTGCTTTGGCACGAGGTGCCAGCGAGGATTTTTTCCAATGAGCGAAGCGAATTCTGTTAATTGTTTTGTTAGTTTCCATTTTCACCAAACTTATTCAACAACTTTTCAGTTAGCATTTGCGCCTGTTCAATATCTTGAAATTCCATATTTTGATGAATACGCTGCTTGATAAAATCTAATTTCAAGTAAATATCGTTATCCTCTACTATTTTTAACCCAAAGTCTGCATATGCTATGACTTTTAAATAGTTTGGGTTTCCAGTGTCAGGATCGTAATTTTGATACTCTTTTACCAGCCTTAATATTGACTGCTCTCCACCAGTCAAAGCAACACTTTCGGAAAGGCGGTATTTCAATTTATTAAATTTAACTCTTTGCTTTATTGTGTCTTCTCTGCTTAATTCATCTAAGCCTTTACTTTGAAAATATTCTCTATCCGAAACAGCCCATAACTCTGCTACGGCATTATCGGAACCTAATTCAATTGCTTTAAAAAGTAATTCAACAAAATCATCAGATATAAAATTAAATTGTGAACAGCGCTCAAAACGAGACAAAACCTCTTCGATATACTCGTAGGGCTCACCCACCTCATTTACTTTGCTCATCCATTTATCAAGTTCATCTTGAGTTTTGGGTATTGCGCTGCAACGACGTATTTCTTTTGCTTCAAGTAAGTATTCTTCTGCTGATGCAAGTTCACTAACACCTATATCAGTTTCAATCGTTGATTCTTCTTTGCGCTTTAAGTCTTTAGAAACAGCATTTTCACTATCATTTTTATCGCTAAACTTTTCAATTTCACTATGTTCTTTTGTAATAAAATAGAAAACAACTAAGGCCAAAATTGATATAGCAAGAGCAAATTTTTTCACGAAACCTCGACAGGAAACTAGACATAATGACTCCCACACGGTGTTAGCCTCCGCTTTTCGTGGGTTAGCTTAATTCAAAGCCAGAGCCATAATTAGTTTGTCAATTAACTAAACAGCAGAGGCTAACATGAATAAACATAGCATACTTTTTATCGGTCTTGATACACATAAAGAATTCAATGAAGTTGCCTATATTGAAGAACATAGAGGTGCGCAACCTGTTCATCTTGGCCGAGTTTCGTCTTCCAAAATGGCCGTTCAAAAGCTTGTTCGCCAGTTCGAATCGAAATACCCTGGCGCAACACTTCATTTTGTTTATGAAGCTGGCCCATGTGGTTATTGGATTTACCGATTAATTACCAGCCTTGGCCATTGCTGTTATGTGGTTGCACCTTCTCTTATTCCTAAAAAACCTGGTGAGAAAATTAAAACCGATAAACGTGATGCCCTTAAGCTTGCTAAATTACTTAAGTCTGAAGATTTAACACCTATCTATGTTCCTGAGCCTGAAGATGAAGCTGTACGTGATTTATCTCGTGCACGCGAAGTAGCCATGAAGGATTTAAAAGATGCCAAATATCAATTAAAGGCGCTGCTGCTTCGCAATAATATTAATTACAAAGGCACTGCGAATTGGTCACAAAAACATTTACGTTGGCTCACTGAGCTTGTGTTGCCACACCCCGCTCAGCACATCGTCTTACAAGAATTTTTACACACAATTACCGAACGAATAAGCCGACTTGAGCGGCTAGATAATGAACTAACACACCACGTTCACCAGTGGCGTTATTATCCTGTAGTAAAAGCAATACAAGCTATGCGTGGTGTCCGTTTGTTGGTCGCCACTGGCGTTGTTGCTGAGCTTGGCGATTTATCGCGTTTCGACCATCCCCGCAAATTAATGAGTTATCTCGGTCTTGTACCCAGTGAACACTCGAGTGGTGGCAAACGCCATATTGGCGCCATCACAAAATGCGGGAACGGCCGAGCAAGGCGCCTTCTTGTGGAAGGTGCACATACTTATCGCTATGCAGCAAATATATCCACAGATATGCAAAAACGACAAGAAGGTTTACCAAAGGACATTATTGATATTGCGTGGAAAGCACAGATTAGGCTCTGCAAACGCTATAAAAAAATGATAGCCAAAGGGAAACACTACAATCTGGTTGTTACCGCCATTGCCCGAGAAATGATTGCGTACATATGGGCTATTGCAAGAGAAGTGGTGCTTACGCCAGTGAATAAAAAACTTAGATTGGCAAGAGTACCCGCATGATAAAAGAATTAGAGTTAATGCATGGGATCAAGCATCGGGTGTGGCACAACCACCGACGGCGTTAGGATGGCAAT
>OJHO01000986.1_pt1 | contig 10251 bp, 12 predicted proteins | sample 1595311 | NCBI WGS metagenome assembly OJHO01 (sample SAMN05416879, study PRJEB24817) | seawater metagenome | isolation source: Sea water | place: Canada:Atlantic | collected 2013-11 | reverse complement strand
GCGATACACTCCCCCTGTGCCACCGACAGCGACGCCCCCGCCATAACAGAGATTTCGGCAGCCCCCTGATTGTGCAACACAAAAGATTTCGACACGTTTTCAACAGTAATCATCGGGTTCATACCTGTAGGACAGAGGAAACAAGAAGCTGCGTATAGGCATGCTGCGGATCGTCGAGCACCTGATCGGTCAGCCCGCTTTCGATCACATGGCCGTCTTTCATGACCATCAGCCGGTCGGCCAGCAAACGCACCACAGCCAGATCATGGGTGACGATTATGGCGCTCAACCCCATCTCGCGCACGAGACCCCGCAGCAGATCCAGCAGCCGCGCCTGCACGCTGACATCCAGACCGCCGGTGGGTTCATCCATGAACACCAACCGCGGGCCAGTCACCAGATTGCGCGCGATCTGCAAGCGCTGCTGCATGCCGCCGGAAAATGCCGTGGGCCGGTCGTCAATCCGGTCGGCGCTGATCTCGACGCGGCCCAGCCAGTCGATCGCCTTATCGCGGATGTCGCCATAATGGCGCGCGTTCACGGCCATCAGCCGCTCGCCCACATTGCCGCCTGCGCTGACATTCATGCGCAGCCCGTCGCGGGCGTGCTGATGCACAAAGGCCCAATCGGTGCGCGACAACATGCGGCGTTCAGGCTCGCTCATCGTGACCGTATCGCGCAGGCCCTCGGCGCGGGTGTCGAAACGGACGGCCCCGGCGTCAGGCTGCAAATGCCCTGCCAAACAGTTCAGAAGCGTCGACTTGCCCGACCCGCTTTCCCCGACGATGCCCATCACCTCGCCCGGATAAAGATCAAACGACACATCGGTGCAGCCGATCCGTGCGCCGTACATCTTGGCGATGCCTTCCACTTGCAACAAAGGGGTCATGCCGCGTCCTCCGCCAAGGGGGTGCCCTGCGCCCCCAGATGCCCCGCCGCACGCCGCGCGCCGCAGTAATCCGTATCCGAACACATGAACATCCGCCCGCCGGCGTCATCCATGATCAGCTCGTCCAGATAGCTGTCCGTCGCGCCGCATAGGTCACAGGCATGATCCGCCTTGGTCGGCTCGAACGGATAATCGTCAAAGTCCAGACTGACCACCTGCGTATAGGGCGGCACCGCATAGATGCGCTGTTCGCGGCCTGCGCCGAACAGTTGGATACCCGCCATCTCGAGCTTGGGGTTATCGAACTTGGGGATCGGGGACGGGTCCATGACATAGCGCCCCTCGACCTTCACCGGATAGGCATAGGCCGTGGCAATCGCGCCGTGCTGGCTGATGTCTTCGTAAAGTTTCACGTGCATCAATCCGTATTCCTCAAGGCTGTGCATCTTGCGTGTCTCGACCTCTGACGGTTCAAGAAACCGCAGGGGTTCGGGGATCGGCACCTGATAGACAAGGATCTGGTCTTCGCGCAGGGGTGTTTCGGGGATGCGGTGACGGGTCTGTATGACGCTGGCCTCTGTGGTGGCCTCGGTCACGGCGACACCCGCCGTTTTCTCGAAAAACCGCCTGATAGAGACTGCATTGGTCGTATCATCGGCGCCCTGATCGATCACCTTGAACCGGTCCTCGGGCGTCAGTACCGCTGCCGAAACCTGCACACCGCCCGTGCCCCAGCCGTAGGGCATCGGCATCTCGCGGCTGGCAAAAGGCACCTGATACCCCGGTATCGCCAATCCTTTCAGTATAGCGCGGCGGATCATGCGTTTGGTCTGCTCGTCCAGATAGGCGAAGTTATAGTCGCTCATGACGCTACCCCTTCCTTCATTTTGCCCTTTAAACTCCCCCCGGAGGGGCCCTTCCCGTCGGTCTGTCCCGCCGCCTGCTCTGATGCCTGTGCCTCGCGGCGCAGTTTGCGGATCAGCTCCAGTTCGGATTGGAAGTCGACGTAGTGAGGCAGTTTGATATGCTCCAGAAACCCCGTCGCCTGGATGTTGTCGGCGTGATACAGCACAAATTCCTCGTCCTGCGCGGGCGCGCCTAGGTTATCCTCGCCCAATTCTTTCCAGCGCAACGCGCGGTCGACCAGCGCCATAGAGATCGCCTTGCGCTCCGTCATCCCGAAGACCAGCCCGTAGCCGCGCGTGAATTGCGGCGGTTCGGTTTTCGAGCCTTTGAACTGGTTGACGGTTTCGCATTCGGTCAGGGTGATCTCGCCGATGTCGATGGCAAAGCCGAGCTCGGGGATCTCCATCTCGACCGCGACCGCACCGATGCGCAGCTCTGCCACAAAGGCGTGGTTGCGCGCATAGCCCCGTTGGGTGGAATAGGCCATGCCAAGGATAAACCCCTCATCCCCCCGTGTTAGAGCCTGCAAACGCAGGGCACGGCTCGCCGGAAGCTCCAACGGGCTGCGGGTCAGATCGTCCGGTGTGTCCGCCCCTGCGGGTTCCGACTGGATCAGATCCTCGCGATCAAGGAACCCCATGATATGCGGCGTTTCGCCTGCATTAGGCTCTGTTTGCGGCATCTCGCCAAGCTCGCCATCGGCGGCGAGTTTGAAGTCCAGCAAACGGTGGGTGTAGTCAAATGTCGGCCCCAGTACTTGCCCACCGGGTGCATCCTTGAATGTGGCCGACACGCGGCGGTCGCAGGCCATGGTGGCCGTATCCACCGGGTTAGAGCCGCCAAAACGCGGCAGCGTGGTACGGTAGGCGCGGATCAGAAAGATCGCCTCTATCAGATCACCGCGCGATTGTTTGATCGCCAGCGCAGCAAGGTCGGGATCATACAGCGACCCTTCCGCCATCACCCGATTAACGGCGAGCGTCATCTGCTCGCGGATCTGGTCTACCCCCAGTTCCGCCACATCACGGTCCCCGCGCCGTTCCTCGGCCAGCCAGGCATGGGCGTTGTCGATGGCGCGCTCGCCCCCTTTGACAGCAACGTACATCAGCGGACCCTCGTCGTGCGTGGCAGCGCCGCAAGCCGGTTTGCGCAGGTGAAAATGAAATCCAGCCCCAGAGGGAACAGCGCGGCGTTGCGTTGGAATGCGGCAGTATCCGGCAGCGACAGGTTGGCGGTATCCTTGATACCTGGTCCGCTTAGGGTCGCACCCAGAGACGTGAGGTCTGGCACCTCGACAACCACAGTCGCTGACCGGTCGGGATATTCGGCTGTGCCGATGGCAAATTCGCAAAGCGGGAGTTCATCCCAAGCCCCGACGGCAAACATCGCCTGTGCGGGCGGCACAAAGGGCGCGCCGGTCTGAAAGGTGATCCAATCGCGCACGTCTTGGGTGTCAAAAGCGGTGCCGAGATAGATTGGCGTATCGGGATCACACAGCGTCAGGATCGCGGTGCCCGCGGCCGCGCCAAGCGGGGCGGGCGGTGTGGCCCCAGAGACGTCACAGATCGTCCCCGGGCGTGCCATGGCGGTCATCAGCCCGCGAAAGGCGCGGGCGGCGTCGATCGGGGCGTCGGTAAAGCCGCCCTCCAAAGCATGGGTCTGCATCAGTCTTCCCCTCGTACCATCGTAAAGAAATCCACCTTGGTCGCTGCCGCCTTGGCCGCGCGGGTGGCCTTGGCCGTGTCACGCCCCTTGCGCAGGGGCGCGAGGATCGCGGCCTCTACCTGCGCCGCCGCGTCGGTTTGCATCAGCGCGTCAATCAGCGCCGTCTGCAGCGCGTGATCCTGGCTGCGGCCCTGCACATAGCCGTGACCCACCATACCGCAGCCCAGTTTGACTGACGCACGGGTGACGGACATCTCGCCAAGATTAAACGCGGCGCCGACGGCCCCTGCCCGACCACGCACCATTACGCCGCCAATTTCCGGCGCGCGCAGAATGCTGTGATCAGGGTGGGAGCCATAGGCAGCCCAAAGGCGCGCGACCTCGGCGGCGGGGGATTTGGCAAGCAGACCCAACCATGCCTTACGAGGCGCATGAGAGTCGATTTCTGAGTTCATTATATCCATCTAGACACCTTTTCGAGTTGTCTATACAACTAGACAAATACTACCTGTGAGGCCGATCAGCGCCAAGCCCTCCTTTTGCGAAATATTTGTGACATGCCCCAACGCACCCCGATCTGGACCGCCATCGCCCATAGCCTGCGCAGCGACATCGCAGCGGGTGTCTATGGCCCCGACGACAAGCTGCCGACCGAAAGCGCGCTGGCGACGCGGTTCGGGGTGAACCGGCACACGGTGCGGCACGCGATCAAGGCGCTGGCGGGCGAAGGGCTGGTGTTGCCGCGGCGCGGTGCAGGAGTGTTCGTGACCTCGACGCCCACCGATTACCCCATCGGCCGCCGCGTGCGGTTTCACCAGAACCTGTCGGCGCAGGGGCGGATGCCAAGCAAGGAGTTCCTGACGTTGGAAACCCGCACAGCGCGCCCCGAAGAAAGCGACGCACTTGCGCTGGCGCAGAACGCACAGGTGCAGGTCTGCGAGGGGCTGTCCTTTGCAGACGGTCAGGTGATCGCGCTGTTTCGCAGCGTCTTCTCTGCCGCGCGCTTCCCCGACATGCTGGCGCATCTTGAACAGGCGCAATCGGTGACGGCGGCGCTGCGGCTCGGGGGCGTGACGGATTATACCCGCTCATCAACCCGCATCAACGCCAAGCTCGCCAGCGCCACCCAGGCGCTGCACCTACGGGTGGCCGAGGGCGCGCCGATCTTGCGCACGATCAACCTGAATGTGGATGATCAGGGGCAACCGCTGGAATACGGGCGCACGTGGTTCGCAGGGGACAAGGTGACCCTGACACTGGCAGATACCTGAAATCGCGTGGCGTTAATCGTACCGCTCCAGAAATGCCTCGGCTGACAGCGCGCGGAAATCATCCAGCGCGCGGTGCAAGGCGTCATGAGGCCAATCCCACCATGCCAGCGCCATCATCCGGTCAGCGATGCCCGCGCTGAACCGCGCCCGCAGCGGCACCGCGGGAATGCCCGCGACGATCATATAGGGGGCAACATCCTTGGTCACGATGGCCCCACCCGCGACGACCGCGCCGTGGCCGATCGTTACCTCTGGCCGCACCTGTGCGCCATTGCCAAGCCATGTGTCATGGCCAAGGGTAACGCGCCGGCTGCGGCGGTGTGCAAACCAAGCGTCATCGTCAGCCGCACCGTCAAAGTAGTCGCCCGCGCGGTAGTGAAAGTGATGCAGGCTGGCTTTTTCCATCGGGTGGTCTGTGGCCCCGATCCGCACATAGGCCGCGATGTTCGAGAATTTGCCCACGGTGGTGTTGGCAATGTCGGCGTAGCGGTCGCAATAGCTGTAATCGCCAAGCTGGCTATGGGCGATCCGCGACCCGCGCCCGACCTCTGTATAGGCTCCGAATGTGGCATCTTTGATCTCGCAGTCGGGATGGATGAAGGGGCTGTCGGCAGTCAGGCGCGGCATCAGTGACCGCCCTCGTCACCGTTGATCAGCTTGCGGCGCAACCAGCCCGAGAAACTGTCCATCGCCATGACCATGAGCACGATCAGCACGATGTAATAGGTCACCTCTTCCCAGTCCTTCTGTGTGGCAATCGCTTGCGTCAGCAGCAGACCGATGCCCCCGCCGGTGATCGCCCCGATGATCGTCGCAGAGCGGGTGTTGGATTCAAGGAAATAGAGGACCTGGCTCAGCAGCACGGGCACGATCTGCGGCAGCACCCCAAAGCGGTAGCGTTGCAGCGGCTTGGCCCCGGTAGAGGCGATGCCTTCGATCTGTTTGCCGTCCACATTCTCCAGCGCTTCCGAGAACATCTTGCCGAAAGACCCTGTGTCGGTCAGCAGGATCGCCAAGGCTCCGGTCAGCGGCCCCGGCCCGAAGGCGCGCGACAGGACGATGGTCCAGATCAACCCATCGACACCGCGCAGGAAATCGAACATCCGCCGCGCAGCAAAGCGCAAGGATCGCAGCGGGGTAAAGTTCTTGGCCGCAAGAAACCCCAGCGGCAGGGCGATGATCGCCGCGCCGAATGTGCCCAGAAAGGCCATCAGCAAAGTCTCGTAAAGCGCCCAGGCCACATCACTGTGCCGCCACATGCGGTTGGTCCAGAAGTCATGGAAGATCGCACCCGCTTCACCGCTGAACGCACGCCCCATCAGCGCGACCGGGCCCAGCCCGTGGTAGGGGCTGTCGAGCGTGAAAAAGAACAGCTCCCACCCGTAGTCGTATTTGAACACCTCGGTCCGGTTGCGGGTGATCGTCAGCCGCCCTGCCTCGGTGTTGATCATCACGCGGTTCTTGGACGCGCTGATATAGTCGGGGATGTCGCCGGGCGGGAATGTCGCCTGAACGCCGCGCTGCCCCGGCTCGGCCCTGACCGTGCCATAGCCCGGGATGTCATAGCTGACCTGCGGGCCAAAGGTCACGATATGACCGCCCCCCAGATCCGCGACAGGGCGATCCCCCAAGGTGACCCAATCGGGAGCCGTGCCGGCTTCATATGCGCCCTTACGCTCGCCTTCGATCGCGACGGAAAACGCGCCGTCGCGGTTATCCTGCGTGACATGGGTCTTGTAGCTATAGGCATCGGCCACCAGCGTGCGGGCATTGCCCACGTTGATCCGATCCCCCAGCCCCGGAATATCGAAGGCAAAGAAGATATAGACGAAATAGGCCAGAACGATCACGGGCAGCGCCAGCGCAGCCATCCGCTTGCGCGAGAAATGGACCATCGTCTGGGTGTGAAGGGCGGTCGCGGTCATAGGGTCACCTTTGCGCTCGGCAGGCCGTGGGTCAGACGGTTACGGAAAACAGAAGAAAGCTGGTCGACGATCACAATCGTCAGGAACAGCAGCAGGAAGATGGCAGCGGCCTCGTCGAATTTGCCCTGCCCCCAGCTCATGGTGTTGCGCAGGTCATAGCCGATGCCCCCTGCCCCGACGAAGCCAAGGATCGCAGAGGCGCGGATGTTGATCTCGAACCGCAAGAGCGCATAGCTGATGTAGTTCGGGGCCACCTGCGGGATCACGCCAAGCCACATGCGCTGGCTCCACCCCGCCCCGACAGAGGCAAGACCCTCTACCGGTTTGAGCGATGCGTTTTCATTCACTTCCGAGAACAATTTGCCCAAGGCACCGATGGTATGCAGCGCGATGGCGATCATCGCAGGCACCGGCCCGCCCCCCAGCAGAAAGATCAGCACCAGCGCGATGACAATCTCGGGTATGGCGCGCAGCAGATCCAATACGCGGCGCAAAGGGCCCACAAGCCACGGCACCGGAGCCAACCCGCGCGTGACCATCAGCGACAAGAACAGCCCGACCATCGCCCCCAGCAGGGTCGAGGCGGCGGCGATATTCACCGTCTCTATCAGCGAGGGCAGGTATTTCGCCATATAGCCGGGCAGCAGGTGCCCGCGTTCTAACGCTTCGCCGATCACATCCGCGGGGAAATCCAGAATATTCGGCAAGCCGTCCCAGAACCCGCCCGCATTGCGGTTGCCTGCGGTGTTAAATCCACCCACCAGCAGCGCTACGAAAAGGATCAGAAGCACCAGATTCATCCAGCGTTTTGATCGGGCCAGTGCCAGATAGTTTTCCTGAATCCCTGCCAGATCAGGGTCGGTTTGCGATGTCGCGGTCATGGGAAGCCCTTACGTAAAAATGCTGGCCCCGATGCGGATCGGAGCCAGCGACAGTGCTTAAATCACTTGGATCAATTCGATTTTGCCTTGCGGGCTTCGATGATCGACACATAGGCGTCATGGGTGATCGGATCGAACCCAAGGCTGTCGCCCGCCGCCACGCCATAGGCGCAGTCGGGGTCGTTCTCGTACAGGTTGTCGACCAGCGCGGTCATCTTGTCTTTGACGTCCTGAGGCAGGCTGGTGCGCAGCACGACGGGGCCTTCAGGGATCGGCTTGGAACGCCAGATTTCCACCAGATCGTTCATATCGACCAGGCCTGCGTCCACGGCCTTGCGCAGCGCGCCGGAGTTGTAGCCGTCTTCCCAGTTGCCCTGACCATCAGCCCAGGTCACGCCTGCATCGATGTCGCCATTGTTGACCGCAACGATGGTCTGCTCGTGACCGCCGGTGAACTTGACCTCGCCAAAATACGCGCCGGACTCCATGGTGATCTCTTCGCCCATCTGGGGGATCTCGATCGACGGGATCAGATAGCCGGAGGTGGAGTTCGGGTCACCGAAACCAAAGACCTTGCCCTTGACGTCTTCAAGCTTGGTGATGCCGCTGTCGGCGCGGGCAAACCCGATGGAGTGGTAGCCATAGGACCCGTCCACGTTGATTTTCACCAGCACAGGCTCGACCGCTTCGGCGTCTTGCAGATACACTGCCGCATAGGAGGAAGCACCCAACCATGCCATGTCCAGCGTGCCACCCAGCAGACCCTGGATAACGCCGTTATAATCGGCAGGGGCGAACAGCTTGGTCGGGACGCCCAAGGCATCCTCGGTCATGGCGCGCATACATTCGTTCGAATTCATCCGGTCCTGCGCGTTCTCGCCGCCCAGAATACCGATGCGGAATTCGGAAATGGCTTCGGTTTGGGCGACAGCACCCGTCGCAAGGGCGGTCGTCGCGAAAGCAGCAGCAAGTAGTTTGTTCATCGGTCGTCTCTCTTTTTGCAGATAGGCCCCCGAGGATCGGAGGCTGGGGATGAAAAGATAATTGGGGTTATTGCGCCGCCACCGTTTCGGGACGGGCGGACAGCGTTTCGATCTGGGTCGATGTCGTTGCTTCGGAAAAGCTGGCATCCGCCCCGTAAATGTCGCGCGCCACACCGGTGGTCAGCTGCGCGGGCGTGCCGTCAAACACGATGCGCCCCTGCCGCATGCCGATCACGCGGTCGCAATAGCGACGCGCGGTGTCCAGCGTGTGCAGGTTCGCGATCACCATGCGCCCGTCCTGTTCGTGGATATCCCGCAGCGCCTGCATCACCAGCTGCGCGTTCATCGGATCAAGCGAGGCGATGGGTTCATCGGCCAGAATAATCGTGGGGTCCTGCATCAGCGCGCGCGCGATGGCGACACGTTGCTGCTGCCCGCCCGACAGGGCCTCGGCGCGTTTGGGAGCGTGCTCGGCAATGCCCAGACGGTCCAGAATATCGATGGCGCGGATGATGTCGTTCTCGGGGTAGAGGTTGAACATCGTCGCCAATGTCGACCGGCGGTTCAACGTGCCGTGCAGCACGTTCGACACCACATCCAGACGCGGCACCAGATTGAACTGCTGAAAGATCATCGCGCAATGGGATTGCCAGTCGCGCTTCTCGGCCCCACGCAGCTTGGTGATGTCGCGCCCGTTGACCAGAATCTCGCCCGAACTGGCAGGGGTCAGGCAGTTCATCATCCGCAGCAGCGTCGACTTACCGGCACCGGAACTGCCGATGATGCCAATCATCATCGGGCGGTCGACGGAAAAGCTCGCTGCGTGAACGGCTGTATTCGCGCCAAATGTTTTTGTGACGGCTTGAAGCTGAAGCATTCGGTTCCCCTTTTTTCGGGGAACCTAGGGCGGCATTAATTCACATTCGTTTCAGCTTTATGAAAGTTTCACGACAGCGGAACCTTTCACGATCCTAGTCTATTTCAGGCCGGTAGAGCCGAATCCGCCGTCCCCGCGCGTGGTATCGGACAAAGCGTCGACCTCGACACAGGCGTATTGTTGAACCTGCGCAATAACAGCCTGCGCGATCCTATCCCCATGCCGGATAACGAAAGGCGCATCCCCTACATAGTACAGCCCGACCTTCACCTCACCGCGGTAATCCTCGTCCACTGTGCCGGGCGCATTGGGAATCAGAAACCCGTGCTTCAACGCCAGGCCCGACCGTGGCCGGATCTGCATCTCTGTCCCGCGCGGCAGCTCGACCGAGAACCCGATAGAGATCAGACTGATCTGCCCTTTTACAAATTTCATCGGCCCGTCGGGCAGAAAGGCCCGCAAATCCATTCCCGCCGCTCCGGCAGTGGCGTAGGACGGCAGCGGCAGATCATCATTGCCGCTAACCCGTTTGAATTTGATCTCGCTCATCATCCGCTCCACCGCACGCGCGCTTTCCAAATGGTTCTAAATCCTCGCCGAAGGCAAGAAAACTCTAGCTCAACGCTTCTGCAATGCGCGCGGCCAACTTCTGTGCCACCTGATTCTTGCCCATACGCGGCCAGCTTTCGGCACCCGCATCCGTGATCAGGGTCACAGCATTTTCCGACCCTCCCATAATGCCTGTCGCCGGTGAGACATCATTCGCAACGATCCAGTCGCAGCCTTTGCGCAGCCGTTTCGCCGTGGCATTTTCAACGACGTCATTCGTCTCGGCAGCAAAGCCCACGACCAAC
>OJHO01000985.1_pt1 | contig 10262 bp, 9 predicted proteins | sample 1595311 | NCBI WGS metagenome assembly OJHO01 (sample SAMN05416879, study PRJEB24817) | seawater metagenome | isolation source: Sea water | place: Canada:Atlantic | collected 2013-11 | reverse complement strand
TACACGTAAGGAGTCGTCGGCAGCGTCAGATGTGTATAAGAGACAGGGTCTGGGTAAATCCATCATCGAAAACGGCTTTGACGGACCGATCTACACTTACTACGGTGCCGGTTCGGGGATGACAGCCGCATTCGGCGAGACAGGCAAAGGTGTTATTCGTCTGGTGTCAGAAGGGATCGTAAACCCGCCGCCAACCGAAGAAGCATCCGCGTACTATGACGCGTTTTCTGCCAAATACCCCGAAGGCAATGTCGACCAGACCCGGATTTCCAATACGGTCGGGATGCTTGCCGAAGCGATCAAGAAAGCCGGTACAGCGGATGATGTCGTCGCCGTTGCGAAAGCCCTCGAAGGTATGGAGTACCAGACGATCTGGGGTTCCAAGGTCATGATGCGTCCCGAAGACCATCAGGCGATCCAGAACATCAACATTCTGAACCATACGGATGAAGATGTGACGTATACCTTCGACAGCTCGACATTCGGCGTTGTGAACGAAGCGACCGTCGAAATGGCGTCCGCCGATATCGCCACAACCTGCGAGATGAAGCGCCCTTAACTGCGCGCTGCATCCTGCCTGCCTTCCGACCATGGAAGGCAGGCACCTATAACCCGCATCACCACTCTACCGGAGGGGCCAATGGACCTCATTCTCGTCAATCTGATCGACGGGCTGGTGACAGGACTGCTGCTTTTCATGCTGTCCGCCGGCCTGACCCTTATTTTCTCGATGATGGGTGTATTGAATTTTGCCCACGCAAGTTTCTACATGCTAGGCGCGTATTTCGCCTATCAGATCAGCATCGCGCTGGGGTTCTGGATGGGCCTTCTGATCGCACCGCTGATCGTCGGCGTGCTGGGCGCCGGCGTCGAACGCTATGGCTTGCGCCGGGTGCACAAATACGGCCACGTCCCCGAGTTGATCTTTACCTTCGGTCTGGCGTTGCTGATCGAGGAACTGGTGCAATTCATCTGGGGTAAGAACCAGATGCCCTACAACGTACCGGACATCCTCAACTTTACCGCATTCGCCATCTCCGGCGCCGCGATCCCGGCGTACAAGATCTTCATGATCTTCGTGTCGGTGGCCATCTTCATCGGCCTGCTCTTCGTTCTGACCAAAACCCGCGTCGGCATGATCATTCAGGCCGCACTCAGCTATCCGCGCACTGTCGAGGCGCTGGGGCACAACGTGCCGCTGATCTTCATGGGCGTCTTTGGCGTCGGCACGGCGCTGGCCGGTGTTGCCGGTGTGATTGCCGGACCGGTGCTTGGCACGTTTCCGGGCATGGCATTCGTCCTCGGGTCCATCGTGTTCGTGACCATCGTGATCGGTGGCCTCGGCTCGCTTTGGGGGGCGTTGGTCGCATCGCTGTTGATCGGCTGGATCACCACCTTCGCGAAATCCTATAACATCGAAATGGAGAACATCCTGAACGGGTTGGGAATCTCGACGCCGGAAAACCTCGACGAGAGTATCTTCCGTGACCTGTGGAGCCTCACGAGCCCCCAAATCGCCGATATCCTTCCCTACATCCTGATGGTGCTGATCCTTATCTTCCGCCCCGCAGGACTTTTCGGAAAGCGCAGCACATGAGCCAATTTGATCCCGATACCGACCTGCCCAAAGGGGCACGCCCCAAAGAGCAGATCACGACCGATCCGTCGCGCCCGTCCGAGAGGATGCAGTTCCGGCCATTGATGATCGCCGTCGCGCCTTGGGTTATCGCGTCTGCCGCGTTGCTGATGTTGCCGCTGGTGTTCACCAACAACTCCGCGCTGACGATCATGAACCAGATGTCGATCACGATCGTCTTCGCGCTGGCCTATAACATGCTGCTGGGACAGGGCGGGATGCTGTCGTTCGGCCATGCCGTCTATGCCGGTGTCGGCGGGTTTGCGTGTATGCACATCATGAACATGTCTGATTTCTTCGCCAGCTTCCCGCTGGTGATCCTGCCGCTGTTCGGCGGTCTGTTCGGCATGGGGCTGGCAATGATCGTGGGCGCGTTTTCGACACGTTCGGCGGGTACCGTGTTTGCGATGATCTCGCTCGGTGTCGGCGAATTGATCGCGGCATGTTCCGTCATAATCGTCGCCTTTTTTGGCGGCGAGGGCGGGGTGTCCGGTGATCGGACCTATGCACAGCCCTTCTTCGGAGTCGAATTTCTGCAACAGATCGAGGTGTACTACCTCACCGCTGCCTGGGTCGTTCTCTCGGCGCTGCTGATGTACCTGTGGAGCCGCACGCCCGTCGGTCGGATGGCCAACGCCGTACGCGACAACCCCGAACGCGCCGAATTCCTCGGCTATTCATCGCGCTGGGTCCGGTTTTACAGCTTCGTCGCGTCCGGCTTCTTCGCCGGTGTGTCGGGCGGGCTTTTTGCCATCAACTACGAGATCCTGACCGAGGAAAACCTGAACACGGCCTCTTCCGGCGTGATCCTTCTGGTGACGTTCCTTGGCGGCGTCGGGTTCTTCTTCGGGCCGATTATCGGTGCGGTGGTGTTCACGCTGGTCCAGACCGTTCTCAGCCTCCAGACAGAGCTTTGGGCCTTCTATGCCGGGTCGCTGTTCCTCGCGACTGTCATGTTCTTTCCCGGCGGTCTGGCGGGTCTGATCATGATGCACGTGCCCGCGTTCAAGATGGGGCGTGCGCGGCTGCTCATCGTGCCGTATCTGCGAACACTGCTACCGGCGGCAATCGGCATTCTCGGCCTCGCGGCACTGGTCGAGATGATGTTCCACTTTCGCCACGCGGCAACCGGGGATAACGAGATGACGCTGTTCTGGACGACCTTCGACAGCCACGCGATTCTCCCCTGGATCATCGCGGGCGCAATCACGCTGATCGGGCTGGGCATTGCCCGTGCCACCGCGCCCTCTCTCAAAGATGCGTGGAATTCGGCGAACACGGCACCTGCATCCCAGACTGTGAAAGGAGGTGCCGCATGAGCACGCCCGCTCTCGAACTCAAAGGTCTCAAGAAGAGCTTTGGCAAGGCGGAGATCATCAGGGGCATCGATCTGAGCATCGGCAAGGCGGAACGCCATGCGGTGATCGGGCCGAACGGCGCCGGTAAATCGACCCTTTTCAATCTGATCACGGCCCGTTTCGCGCCGACGGCCGGTACGGTCAAGCTGCACGGCGAAGACCTGACCGGACTTGAGCCGTTCCAGATCAACCGCAAGGGGTTGTCTCGGTCCTTTCAGATCACCAACATCTTTCCGGCGATGACGGTATTCGAAAATGTCCGCTGCGCTCTTTTATGGTCCATGGGGTACAGGTATTCCTTCTGGGACATGGTCAACCGCAAGCGGGACCTGACCGAAGGGACCGAAGCCGTGCTGGAGCAGATCAACCTGTCCGAGCGGAGTCACCTGCCCGCAGGTACGCTCAGCTACGCTGAACAACGCGCGCTGGAAATCGGGATCACCATCGCGGGCGGCGCGAACGTAATCATGCTGGATGAACCGACGGCGGGGATGAGCCATTCGGAAACCGACTATATCACCGATCTGATCCTGAAGGTCACCGAAGGCAAAACGCTGATCATGGTGGAGCACGACATGGGCGTCGTCTTCGGGCTGGCGGACCGGATCAGCGTGCTGGTCTACGGAGAGATCATCGCGACCGGCAAACCCGCCGACGTGCGCGCCGATGCGCGCGTGCAAGAAGCCTATCTTGGCGCGGCATTGGAGGCAGAACATTGATCGAAGTCACAGACATGCACGCCTACTACGGAAAATCGCACATCCTTCAGGGTGTGTCGATGAATGTGCAGGAGGGCGAGATCGTGGCCCTGTTGGGCCGCAACGGCGTGGGGCGGTCGACCACATGCAAGGCGATCATGGGCGAGGTTACACCGCACGGATCGGTCAAGTTCAAAGGTCAGGAAATATCCGGCAAGAAGGCGTACGAAGTCGCCAATCTGGGGATCGGTTATGTGCCGGAGAATCGCGATATCTTTCCGGGGCTGACGACACGCCAGAACCTGACACTTGGGCTTAAGCCCGGCCAGAAGGATGGAACCGGACGCTGGTCGATGGAGAACATGTTCGACATGTTCGAAAACCTCAGACGCCGCGCCGATGTCGAGGCATCGGTGCTCTCTGGGGGAGAGCAGCAAATGCTCACGATGTGCCGTACCCTGATGGGGGATCCGGAATTCATCATGATCGACGAACCAACCGAAGGGTTGAGCCCGCAAATGGTGCAAAAAGTCGCCGAAGTGCTCAAGGAGATCGCAAAGCGCGGTATTTCCACACTTTTGGTCGAGCAAAAACTGTCGATCGCCATGGATATCGCGGATCGCGTCTATGTCATGGGTCACGGGCAGGTTGTCTTTGAGGGTACGCCCAATGAGTTGAAAAACCGCGAAGACGTGCGTAAGGAATGGCTCGAAGTTTGAGCAAAGGACAGCCCGATGACCGGTTATGACCAGCCCCGCCTCGACCGTATCGCGAGATGGATGCAAAGCTACATAGACACGCGCCGGTTCGCCGGCGCGTCCGTCCTTGTCGCGCAGGGTGGGCAGGAAGTATACTATCACGACTGCGGGCTGCGCGATCTGGCCCGCGCGACACCATTCCAGCGCGATACCGTTGCGCGCATATATTCGATGACCAAACCGATCACGTCCGTTGCCCTGATGATGCTCGCCGAGCGCGGATTGTTTCACCTTGATGCACCGCTGTCGGAATTTATCCCCGCATTCGACGATATGGAATGCCTGATCACCGGCGCCACGACGATCGACGACGTGACGCGCTGCGCCACGCCGACGCTGCACCAGTTGCTGACCCACACCTCCGGTCTAAGCTATCCGTTCAATCCCGGTGTCCTGGGCGAGAAGATGGCCGACGAAGACATCATATTCCGGTCCAACCAGGGAACTCTGGCACAGATGTGCGACCGCGTCGCCGACCTGCCGCTTGCCTTTCACCCCGGCACCCGGTGGGAGTATTCCGTCAGTATCGACATTCTGGGTCATGTGATCGAAGTGGTTTCGGGCAAAACGCTCGAGCAGTTCTTCGTCGAGGAGATCTTTGATCCGCTGGGTATGAACGAGACGCGGTTTTCCGTACCGGTCACTGCACGTGACAGGTTCTCTGCTCTCTATACGCCGCTGGCGGGCAGCGGCTTTTCCCTGGGTAAGGTCGACAACACCAACGAAACGCTGCGGCTGATCGACGATGTCGAAGGATCGCCCTTTCTCGACGCCAAGATGTATTCCGGCGGCGGTGGATTGGTCGGCACCATAGACGATTACCTGAAATTCGCCGAAATGATGCGCACCGGCGGTGCCGGCCTGATCGGGCCAAAGACGTTGTCCTTCATGATGCGCAACCATCTCAATGGCGACATTGCTTCGATGGGACCGTCAAGTTTTGCCGAACAGCCCATGGAAGGCATGGGGTTCGGACTTGGCGGTGCGGTCGTGCTGGACCCGGGCCGGTCGCGTACGCCTTCGAGCATCGGCGATTACAGCTGGGGCGGCATGGCATCGACGTTTTTCTGGATCGACCCGCAAACGGAGACGTCCGTGATCTTTTTCACCCAACTTTCGCCAAGCAGCGCGTACCCCGCCCGTCCGCAGCTCAAGGCACTGGTGCATGGAGCGATGACATGAGCGATATTTTATGGACCCCGACGGCCGAGCGGGCCGAAAGTTCGACGATGGCCGATTTCGAGCGGTTTCTCGGTGACACGCGCGATCTTTCGTTTGAGGATTACAACGAGATGTGGCGCTGGAGCGTGTCCGACCTTGAGGCGTTCTGGGCCGCGATCTGGGATTTCTTCGAGATCCGCGCAAGTGTGCCGTACAAGCGCATTCTGGCGTCGCGCGAGATGCCCGGTGCCGAATGGTGCCCCGGTGTGATGCTCAATTACACCGACCAGATCCTCAAGCATGCCGATGGCCACGAAAACGAACCCGCGATCATCTCGTACTCCGAAACTGCGGGGCGGGTCGAACTGAGCTGGGGCGAATTGCGCCGTCAGGTCGCCTCTGTCGCGGCAGAGCTGCGCGAGATGGGCGTGGAGCAGGGCGACCGTGTCGCGGCGATCCTGCCGAACACAGAAACTGCGCTGATCGCGTTTCTGGCAAGCGCCAGCCTGGGTGCGGCATGGTCGCTCTGCGCGCCCGATATGGGCCATGTCGCGATCCTGGACCGGTTCAGGCAGATCGCGCCGAAAGTGCTGATCGCGCAGGATGGTTACGTTCACGCCGGCAAAACCATCGACCGGCGTGAGGTTTTGGCCGAAATCGACGCGCAATTGCCCAGCGTGGTCCAATTCGTCACCTTGCCCATGGTCGGCGATCTACCTGAGGGACACGTCGCATGGGGCGATTTGACCCGCCATGATGCCGAATATGCCTCGGTACAGGTGCCGTTTGATCAGCCCTTGTGGATCGTCTATTCGTCCGGCACCACCGGAAACCCCAAGCCGATCGTGCATGGACACGGCGGCATCGTTCTGGAAGCCGCGAAGCAATCGCTGCACCATGATCTCCGCCAGGGTGACAGGTTTTGCTGGCTTACATCGTCGGGCTGGATCATGTGGAACGCGCAATGGGTTGCGCTGGGGCAGGGGGCAACCGTGTGCCTTTACGACGGCGCGCCAAATCATCCCGACATGCTGGCCGTCTGGCGCTTCGTCGCGGACGAGCGGATCAACTATTTTGGCGCCGGTGCGGCGTTCTTCAGCGGCTGCCTCAAGGCGGGCGTGACCCCGCGCACCGAAGTGGATCTTGATGCGCTCGTCTCCCTCGGCTCTACCGGTTCACCGCTCAGCAGCGATGCCTACGCCTGGATTTACCGCGATGTGAAATCCGACGTCTGGCTCGCGCCGATTTCGGGCGGCACCGATCTGGCCGGTGCATTCGTAATGGGCCACCCCGGCATGCCGGTGCGCGCGGGCGAGATGCAGTGCCGCGCCCTGGGCAATGCCGTGCGCGCCTTCGGACCGGACGGCGAAGAGCTGATTGGTGAAGTCGGCGAACTCGTATGCACCGAACCGCTGCCGTCGATGCCGCTTTTCTTCTGGGGCGACGATGACGGATCGCGCCTGCACGAAAGCTACTTCGACACCTATCCCGGCGTCTGGCGCCACGGCGACTGGATTTCCATTGACGCAAAAGGGGCCAGCGTAATCTATGGCCGCTCTGACGCCACGATCAACCGCAAGGGTCTGCGCCTTGGCAGTGCGGAAATCTATCAGGCCGTCGAAGGGCTGGACGAGGTGATGGACAGCCTTGTTGTCGACCTCGAATTTCTGGGCCGCGAAAGCTTTATGCCGCTCTTTGTGGTGCCGGCCCAAGGCGTCGCCTTTGATGACGCCTTCAAGGACAAGATCAACGCGGCAATCCGAAAGAACGTCTCGGCCCGGTTCATCCCGAACGAGATCATCGAGGTCGCCGAGATCCCCCGCACCCTATCTGGCAAAAAGCTTGAGGTTCCTGTGAAAAAGCTATTGCTTGGTCAGGATCCGGAAAAGGTGGTGAACAGGGATTCAATGGCCAATCCGGACAGCTTTGATTTTTATGTCGCCTACGCCAATGCGCGTGCGACCCGGAAGGACTGAACCCAGATGACCGATGTGGCCCGCCAACTCCTTGAATTGCTGGATATCGAACAGCTTGAGATCGACCTGTTCCGCGGCATCGGGTCGGGCGGGGAAACCACCACGCGCATTTTTGGCGGCCATGTTATCGCGCAGGCGCTGATGGCCGCCTATCGCACGGTGCCGGACCGGATGTGCCATTCGCTGCATGCCTATTTCATCCGTCCCGGTGACCCGTCGATCCCGGTGATCTATCAGGTGGACCGCGCCCGTGACGGGGGCAGCTTTACCACGCGGCGGGTCGTTGCGATCCAGCACGGCAAGCAGATCTTCAACCTCTCGGCGTCCTTCCACGTGCAGGAAGAGGGCTGGGATTACCAGCACAAGATGCCCGACGTGAAAGGACCGGAACACTGGCTTGACCGCCCCGATCTGCGTGAACCCTATATCGAGAAAATCTCGCCCAAACACCGCGACGATTTCCTGCGCGAACGCCCTATCGAGATCCGCGAGGTTGACCCGCGCGATCTGTTCGAACCTGAGAAGACCTCGGACAAGAATTACCTTTGGTTCCGGATGGAGGCGGCAAAGGGGCAGTCCCCGATCATGCAGCACTGCTTGCTTGCCTATGCGTCCGATATGAACCTGCTCGGCTCGTCGCTGCGGCCCCACGGGCTGACGTGGTTCCAGGGGCAGGTCATGACCGCCAGCCTTGACCACGCTATGTGGTTTCACGCGCCGATCGATTTCTCTGACTGGCACTTATACGAACTCGACGCCCCCTTCACTGGTGGCGCGCGCGGGTTCAATCGCGGTCTGATCTACAATCAGAACGGCCAACTTGCCGCGACAACGGCGCAGGAAGGGCTGATGCGCCCCTATAAAAAGAAAGAAGCTGCTTCATGACACAGACGGGGGGCCGCTATCCGGGTTGGCGACCGGGGATCGAACTGCGGGACGACTGGCTGGGGCTGGTCCCCGAGACCGCAATCGACCCGCACCGCGAGATTGTGGACCCCCACCACCACCTCTGGCGTCACGGCACGCCCGACGCCCCCGCCGTCTACGAGATGGACGCGCTTTGGCGCGACACCGGCGCCGGGCATAACGTGGTGCAGACGGTCTATATCGAATGTCGGTCCTATTGGGATCGCGACGCGCCCGCGCATCTGCAATCGGTGGGCGAGACCCGCACCGTGGCGCAGATGGCGGCACAGACCCCGCGCGGTAAGGCGCAGATCGCTGGCATTATCGCGCAGACCGAACTGGTGCTGCCCCCCGACCAGCTGCATGCCGCGCTCGACGCGCATGAGGCCGCAGGGAACGGGTTGTTCAAGGGTATCCGCAACTCCGGCGCGCGCGATGCGGAACCGCAGCATCTGGCGATCCCCGGACGCGGGATCGAAAACCAATACGGCGATCCTGACTTCATCCGCGGTGCCGCGATACTGGGAGACCGCGGACTGACGCTGGACAGCTGGCATTACCACCATCAACACCAAGAGTTTCTGGACCTTGCCCGCGCGGTGCCACAGACCACGCTGATCCTTGACCACTTCGGCACACCCTTGGGCGTTGGCCGGTTCGAAGGCAAACGCGACGATATCTTTGCCGCGTGGAAAGACCATATGTCAGAGCTGGCGGAATGCCCCAATGTGATGGCCAAGCTGGGCGGGCTTTGCATGCCCGACAATGGGTATGGCTATATGCACCGCGACCTGCCACCGTCCTCGGACGAGATCGTAGAGACGCAGGGCAAATGGTACGCGCATATGCTGGATGTCTTCGGCCCCGAACGCTGCATGTTCGAAAGCAACTTTCCCGTGGATCGCACGGCGGTCAGCTATGTGGTGATCTGGAATGCGTTCAAGAAGATGTCAGCGCATCTGGACGGCGCAGCACAAGCGGCACTTTTCTCCGACACAGCGCGGCGCGTCTATGGGCTGCCGCCCGCGTGACGCGGACGGCAGATTTTCACTTTAACCGAATTTGAAAAAGCACAGTTTGTTGCCATCAAGGTCGCGGACATAGGCCCCGTAGAACCGGTCCGGTATCCGTTGTCCTGGCGCGCCCTCGTCCGTCGCACCAAGCGAGATCGCCTTGGCGTAGATCTCGTCCACTTCCTCTTTGCTGTCAGCGGTAAAAGCGACCATCACCCCGTTGCCGGGGGTGGGGGCCTCTTTGTTGTAGGGTTCGCAGACCGAAATCATGGGCGTGCCGCCGCCGGTGCCGATCATGGCGATCCGGCCGCTGTCGATCAGCACCTTGGCACCCTTGCTTTCGAACAGGTCGCAATAGAACTGCTTGGCGCGCGCCATGTCGCTGGTGCCCACGGTGGTATAGCCGATCATGATACATTCCCCTGCGGCTTTCTGCGGTCGCCATACATCCGGTGCAGCTTGCGCATGCCCCCGATCCAGCGATCGTAGTTCTCGGTTTTCTTGCGCATATACTCCAGCACTTGCGGGTGGGGCAGCACAAGGAACGTCTCGTTGCGGATGGTTTCCAGACAGGCTTCGGCCACGGGTTCCGCTTCAAGCAGACCGTCGAGTGCGGCGACAGAATCCTCGTGACCGCGGGTCATCTCGCTGCGGACAGCCTGAGGGCAAAGCACCGACACCTTGATCCCGTCATCACCATGAGACCTGTCTCTTATACACATCTCCGAGCCCACGAGACAAGAGGCATCTCGTATG
>OJHO01000977.1_pt1 | contig 10293 bp, 11 predicted proteins | sample 1595311 | NCBI WGS metagenome assembly OJHO01 (sample SAMN05416879, study PRJEB24817) | seawater metagenome | isolation source: Sea water | place: Canada:Atlantic | collected 2013-11 | reverse complement strand
GGCAGCGTCAGATGTGTATAAGAGACAGTAATAAAAGATCTTAAAATTTTAGTTGAGGAACAGATATTAAAATATTTTAGCTACATTTGATAAATATTTAAGCATACTTAAAAAATAATTCAAGCTACAAGAAATGTCTATTGCTATTGAAAATTTTGTAAAAGCCATTTACAACAACAATTCACACGATGCACATAATACCAAACCAGGTAACATTGCAAAAAAACTTGGTATATCTAGTGCAGCGGCAACAGATATGGCGAAAAAGTTAGCAGCTAAAGACCTGCTTAATTATGAAAAGTACCAAGAATTACAACTGACAGATAAGGGTAAAAAAATGGCCTTAAATGTTGTGAGAAAACACCGTTTATGGGAATCCTTTTTGTTTAAACTGTTTGATATGTCATTGCACGACATTCATAGAGAAGCAGAACTTTTAGAACACCAAACTTCAGATTTATTGGCGGAAAAAATAAGTAATTATTTAGGTCATCCTAAATTTGATCCACACGGAGATCCTATTCCCAATAAAGATGGAAAAATCACCACAACAGACACTTCAATTCCACTATCTACAGCCGAAGAAGGAAAAACATATATCATATCCCGATTAACAAGTGATGATAAAGAATTTTTTGAGTTCTGTTCCCATCATAAATTAAAATATGGTCACGAGGTAAAAGTTTCCAAACAATTTAAAAATAATAAAATGACTGAGTTGTCAATCGGTTCTAATACAATTTTGTTAAATAAAGATTTTTCTAATTTAATTTATGTCAATTCAATCACCTAAAAAAAACATGATTTTTATAAGTGCTTTTTGTGCGTCTGTTTTATTCTCATTCGCTCAAGAAAACACAATTTCAGAAGTTCTCGTTACAGATAGACCAGATGCTACTGAAGCATCATCCACAGTAGGTGAAAATGTCTTACAGATTGAAATAGGAGGACTCTATGAATCTTTTGAGAAAAACAATATACAGTCAGAAAGTTATACCTTTAATACAACTCTTATTAGATACGGTATTTTAGATAATCTAGAATTACGTTTAGGTTGGGATTTCGTTGAAGAAGTTACCAAAGTTAATGGCAATAAATTAGATAATATAACAAGTGGATTTTCGACATTATTACTAGGTGTAAAAATAGACGTTGCAGAAGAGAATGGTGCGATGCCAGAAATTGCTGTAATTGGCCATGTGTTTCCAGTTTTTAGTGCATCGGAAGATTACAGACCAGAAACTACTGGTGTAGATTTTAGATTTTCATTTGCACATACCTTAAGTGAAAAGTCTAGTTTAGGCTATAATTTAGGAGCAGAATGGGGAAATGACTCACCTGAAGCAGCAGCTATTTACACTTTAGCTTATGGTTATAGCTTAAGTGATAGATTTGGAATATTTGCAGAAATATATGGCGATTTGCCAGAAGACAGTTCGGCCAATCACTATTTGGATGCAGGTTTAACCTATTTAGTCTGTAATGATTTACAATTAGATGCTTACGCAGGTACCAGTTTTACAGAAGGACAAGATATTTTGGTTGGGCTCGGTTTAAGCTATAGAGTTAAGCCGAAAAGATTAAAACAATAATTTATAAAATGAAACTAATTAAAATGAAAAAACAATTTATAGCAATTTTAGTACTGACAGTATTACTTAGTTGCAAAAATGATAACAAAACCAATGGCAAATTAAACGTAGTTACAACAACAACTATGATTACGGACTTGGTAAAAAATATTGGAGGTGACCATATAAATATTGAGGGATTAATGGGAAGTGGAGTTGATCCACACTTATATAAAGCCAGTGAAGGAGATGTTGCCAAACTTGTTAATGCGGACATAATTTTTTATAACGGACTTCATTTAGAAGGAAAACTGGTTGAAGTTTTTGAGAAAATGGAAAGCAAATCAAAAACCTCAATTGCATTGGCGGAAGAATTGGATAAAAGTAAATTAATTGAATCAGAATTTTTTGCTTCAAATTACGATCCACACGTGTGGTTTGATATCGATTATTTTAAAATTTTCGCTAAAAAAGTGACTGAAGTTCTATCTGAAGTGGATCCTGAGAATGCTGAAAATTATAGTTTAAACGAAAAAAAATATCTAAATGAATTAGATCATCTTAAGAAAGATGTTCAAGGTGTAGTTGATATTCTTCCATCAGAGAAAAGAATATTAGTTACAGCTCACGATGCCTTTAGTTACTTTGGTGAAGCGTATCGGTTTAAAGTTATGGGATTGCAAGGTTTATCCACAGCAACAGAAGCTGGAGTACAAGACGTACAAAAGCTCTCAACGTTTATAATTGAAAATAAAATTAAAGCCATATTTGTTGAAAGTTCAGTACCTCAAAGAACTATTGAAGCTTTACAAGAAGCTGTAAAATCCAAAGGGCATAATGTAGAAATTGGAGGCACTTTGTATTCTGATGCTTTAGGAAACGCAGGCACACCTGAAGGCACTTATTTAGGTATGTACAGATATAATATTAAAACCATAATTAGCGCATTATTAGAAAAAGATGAGTAAAATAGCCGTAAAAGTAGATGACCTCACCGTAGCATACAACTACAAACCTGTACTTTGGGATATCGATTTAGAAATCCCAGAAGGAGTACTCATGGCTATTGTTGGCCCTAATGGAGCAGGTAAATCTACACTTATAAAATCTATTTTAGGAATTTTGAAACCTATTGCAGGTAGTGTTTCTATTTACGGAAAACCTTATGATAAACAACGCCAAAAAGTAGCTTATGTGCCTCAAAAAGGAAGTGTGGATTGGGATTTCCCAACTACGGCTTTAGATGTGGTAATGATGGGTACTTACGGAAGTTTAGGATGGATAAAACGACCTGGACAAAAGGAAAAGAAAGCAGCGTTAGAAGCTCTTGAAAAAGTAGGAATGCTATCTTTTAAAAGCCGACAAATAAGTCAGCTTTCTGGAGGGCAACAACAGCGTATATTCTTGGCAAGAGCCTTGGTGCAAAATGCAGCAATCTACTTTATGGACGAACCTTTTCAAGGTGTGGATGCATCTACTGAAATAGCAATCATCAATATTCTCAAAGCTTTACGTAAAGCAGGAAAAACTGTAATCGTAGTTCACCATGATTTACAAACTGTTCCCGAATATTTTGATTGGGTTACCTTTCTAAACGTGAAGAAAATAGCCACTGGTCCTGTAAAGGATATTTTTAATGATGATAACCTTACAAAGACTTATGGCATTAATTATAAAGTGAGTATTCAAGAGTAAATAGGTAGGAATCCTATAAAAAAATTAATATAATAAAGCGGAATAAAGTTTCTGCTTTCACAGGAAATTTGTGGATATAACAGAATATATAAAACTTGTCTTTACAGACTACACGCTAAGAACCATTACGCTTGGTACAGCAATACTAGGTGCAGTTACAGGTATGCTTGGCAGTTTTGCTGTATTAAGAAAACAAAGTTTATTAGGTGATGCAATTTCTCATGCTGCATTGCCAGGTATTGCCATAGCATTTTTAATCACTGGAGCAAAAGACAGCAACACATTGTTAATTGGTGCACTCATAAGTGGTCTCATTGGTACTTTTTGGATTAGAGGAATAGTTTCCAAAACCCATCTGAAATCCGATACAGCTTTAGGTTTAATTCTTTCCTTATTTTTTGGATTTGGAATGTTATTGTTAACTTTTATTCAAAAACAACCCAATGCCAATCAAGCAGGATTAGACAAATACTTATTTGGGCAAGCTGCTACTTTAGTAGAAAGTGATGTTTGGACTATGGCAATCGTTACAGGAATATGCTTATTGGTAATGCTACTGTTTTGGAAGGAATTCAAAATCCTTCTTTTTGATGCAGACTACACAAAAACATTAGGCTTTAATACCAAGACTATTGATGTTTTGATTACCAGTTTTATAGTTTTGGCGATCGTTTTAGGGCTTCAAACCGTTGGTGTTGTGTTAATGAGCGCTATGTTGTTAGCACCAGCTGCAGCTGCAAGACAATGGACCAACAGTCTATCTGTAATGGTGTTTTTGGCAGCCTTATTTGGAGCTTTTTCGGGAGTCTTTGGTACTGCAATTAGTGCTAGTCAGAATAATCTGTCTACAGGTCCTGTTATAGTTTTGGTAGCTGGAGTATTTGTATTGATTTCGTTTATATTCTCACCAAGCCGTGGGTTGCTCTTCAGGCAAATCCGATTTGTTAAAAATCGTCGTGATCTCGAATTGCATAAGACACTAGCTTTTATGTATAACATTGCTGAAACCCACGAGAATGTATCGCATCCTCATGCCATTAAAATCTTGAATAATTTTCAAGGTTATACCAAAGGCACACTTCAGAAATTAGTTGAAAAAGATTATGTAAAGCTTACAGGGAATATGTGGAGCTTAACAGCAAAAGGGTTTAATGCTGCTTCAAATTTGTATAACCAACAAAACGAAACCGATGAGTAGCGCACAGATTGAAATTCAACTTATAGCTAGCATTGTTGCTGTAGCTTGTGCTATTCCTGGCACCTTTTTAGTGCTCCGTAAAATGGCAATGATTAGTGACGCCATCAGTCATTCTATTTTGCCCGGAATTGTTATTGGATTTTTCATTACACACAATTTAAATTCACCTTTACTCATACTTTTTGCAGCTTTCACAGGAATTATAACGGTTGTTTTAGTGGAATATATTCAGAAAACTAACTTGGTAAAAGAAGACACAGCCATAGGATTAGTGTTCCCTGCTTTGTTTAGTATTGGAGTTATTCTAATTGCAAAAAATGCCAACGATGTCCATTTAGATGTAGACGCTGTTTTATTGGGCGAATTGGCCTTTGCTCCTTTTGATAGACTCATTATAAATGGAGCTGATGTTGGTCCGAAATCACTATGGATTGTGGGTTCTATTCTACTCATTACCCTCACGTTATTAATTACCTTTTTTAAGGAATTAAAAGTAAGCACGTTTGATAAAGGTTTGGCAGCTTCACTTGGATTTTCGCCAGCTATAATCCATTATGGGTTAATGTCGGTTTCTTCAGTAACTACAGTTGGTGCGTTTGATGCGGTTGGAGCAATCTTGGTTGTTGCCCTTATGATTGCGCCAGCTGCTACAGCTTATTTATTGACTACAGACTTAAAGAAAATGTTGGTATTAGCAGTTGGTTTTGGAATTTTCAGTGCCATAATGGGTTATTGGGTAGCACATTGGTTAGATGCATCTATTGCTGGTTCAATCACTACCATTCTTGGTCTGGTATTTTTAATGGTTTATTTATTTGCTCCATCAAAAGGGATTATTGCGGTATTATATCGTGAAAAACAACAACGCATTGAAGTTTCATTATTAACTTTTCTCTTACATTTAAAAAATCACGATGAATTAGAAGAGCGTCATGTAAAACATCTAAATGAACACATCAATTGGCAAAAAGTCCGCTCTAAAAGTGTACTCGATTTAGCTCAGAAAAATAATATGATTCATATTGAAAATCAAATTGTTTCATTAACTGAAAAAGGTGATGCTTTTACGTCAAAAGCCATTGATTACATCATCACAAATAGAGATGCCCAGATTGAAGATATGAAAGATGATTTCTTTTTGTTTAGAGGGTGAATCGATTTACGTATAAAGGGGTTTTTGTCATTAAGAGCGCAGCGAAGAATTTATAGCTTATGAGTTCGAGATTCTTCAGTCCTTCTGAATGACATACACTACTTAAACCCACGTTCTTTTTGAATATGCTCGTAAGCTTCCTGCACTTGTCTAAACTTAGCTTCTGCACCTTTTTGATGTTCTTCACCTAAATGCCCAACTCTATCTGGATGGTATTTCTTTGCCATGTTCCGATAAGCTTTTTTTACCTCGTCGTCTGAAACTGACTTATCAATTTCAAGAATTTTATACGAGTTATTTGTACTATTATAAAACATCGCTTTAATGCTTTCATAATCTTTATTGCTAATGCCTAAATAACCTGTAATGGTGTAAATCTGGCGAATTTCATCCTCAGTCACATAACCATCTGCTTTAGCTATTCCGAATAAAAAATGAAGCAATTGCAAACGAGACGCATGGTCCATCATTTGTCTTATCTGGTTGCAAACCTGTTTCGTAGAAATAGTTTGTTTGCTAATGCCTTTAAACAGCTTAAATGCATGGTTAGCCCTTTCCTTTCCGTACATGTTTCTAAATTGCTGCCGCACAAAATCCAATTCACGTTGGTCTTGTTTACCATCTGCTTTTATTACTATTGAAGCTAAAATGAGTAGACTTACTTCAAAATCTCCAGAGTGCGTTTGTGGTCGTTGCTCTGTTCTTGTACTGGTTCTTTGTCTGTAAGGATCAAATTCTCGTTTGCCTGTTTGACGTTCACCTATAAGTGGATTGCCGTTCCCGTTTATATTATCTAAAAAACTGCCAATTGCCAACCCTATAATAGCACCAATTGGACCACCAAAAGACCAGCCTAAAGCACCACCTATCCATTTTGCAAAACTCATAAATTCACTGTTATTTTTGAAACCAAATATACTTAATTGTAAGTAGAATACACATTGAATTTGTTACTATAGAAAAGTACAATCATGCTATTTAGACTACCAACCAAATACCAATGGCAAGCCACTAATTTTCATTATCTTTGCAGTTCAAAAAATGATTAATTAAAAAAGATAAAAATATGTATCCAGCAGAATTAGTAAAACCAATGCGTGCAGATTTAACCAATGTTGGTTTTGAAGAATTACAAACAGCTGAAGCCGTAGATAAAGCAATTGCAAAAGAAGGTACAACGTTAGTAGTCGTAAATTCGGTTTGTGGTTGTGCCGCAGCAAATGCTAGGCCAGGTGCTCGCATGAGTTTAGATAATGCAAAAAAACCATCTAATTTGGTAACCGTTTTTGCAGGTGTTGACAGAGAGGCAACAGATAAAGCTAGAGAGCATATGGTTCCGTTTCCACCAAGTTCACCAAGTATTGCTTTGTTTAAAGATGGTGAATTGGTACACATGTTAGAGCGTCACCATATTGAAGGGAGACCTGCAGAGTTAATTGCAGAGAACCTTATGGATGCTTATAATGAGCATTGTTAAGAAATTTATATCCTTTTTTGGGAGACTAAAAGTTAAACCACGATTTTATCGTGGTTTTTTTGTGCTTATAAGTCATTAATTTACTTTTGTTATATGAGAAAACTATTAGCCTATCCACTCACGGTTTTATATTTTATTTGTTTTGGGTTAACGTTAGTTGTTTTCCACCCAATTCAATGGGTGTGTCATAATATTTTTGGTTACAAAGCACACAAAATCAGTGTAGATTGGTTACAGTTTTTTTTAATGCGCTCCCTCAATGTTTTGGGCACAAGATTTACATTTAATAATCCACATCAAATTTCAACAGAAAGACCTTTACTTATAGTTTCAAACCACCAAAGCATGTATGATATTTCACCAATTATGTGGTACATGAGAAAACACCATGTGAAATTTGTGGCGAAGAAAGAATTAGGGAAAGGCATACCAAGTGTCTCATATAACCTACGTCATGGAGGTTCGGTTTTAATCGATCGTAAAAATCCACGCCAAGCATTCCCAAAAATGATGAAATTTGGAGAATACATAGAAAGCTCTAAACATGCAGCAGTTATTTTTCCTGAGGGAACACGTAGCAAAGATGGTACTCCAAAGCCTTTTAGAACCAGAGGGCTTGAGGTTTTAATGAAAAAAACACCCTCAGCACTGATTGTACCAATAACTGTTAATAATTCATGGAAGATGTTAAGATATGGTAAATTCCCGATGGGAATTGGAAATCATGTTAAATTTACTGTGCATGAGCCTTTAGAAATGGCTAACTTTACAAATAAAGATGAATTGATTCAGCAAGTTGAAAAAACCATAATAGAATCCATTCAAAATTAATTTAAAAAATCATTGAAATGTCGTTGAAAAATGTAAGATTGGAAGTGATGCAGCATCTCGAAAAAGATGTCGAGTCTCTTATCGAAAAATATTTGATACCTGTAGATAGCATATGGCAACCTACAGATTTTTTACCTAATTCTGAAAGTGGAAATTTTTATGAAGAAGTGAAAGAAATCAGAGAACTATCTAAAGAACTCCCTTACGATTTCTGGGTGGTTTTGGTAGGTGATATGATAACTGAAGAAGCGCTACCAACATATGAGTCTTGGTTAATGGATGTTGAAGGAGTTGGACAAGTTGAACGCAACAGTTGGTCTAAATGGGTAAGACATTGGACTTCGGAAGAAAATCGACATGGAGACGTCCTTAACAAATACCTTTATTTATCTGGTCGTGTTAATATGCGCGAAATAGAAAAAACCACGCAACACCTTATTGCAGATGGTTTTGATATTGGTACTGATAGAGATCCATATAAAAATTTTGTTTATACAACGTTTCAGGAATTGGCAACTTATGTTTCGCACAATCGAGTGGCAAAATTAGCCAAAGAAAAAGGCAATAGGCAATTGGCTAAAATGTGTAAAATCATTTCTGGTGACGAAATGCGTCATCATCATGCTTATGCAGAATTTGTAGAGCGTATTTTCACAGTAGATCCTAGTCAAATGATGATGGCTTTCCATTATATGATGAAACAAAAAATAGCGATGCCAGCACATTTTTTACGAGAATCTGGTGGACAAATCAGTACAGCTTTTGAAGAGTTTTCTAACACAGCACAACGTATAGGAGTTTATACCTCTGCAGATTATGTAGATATTTTACAAAAATTAATTGAGCGTTGGGATATTGCAAACATCAAAAACCTTAATGACGAAGCAGAAAAGGCGAGGGATTATTTAATGAAATTACCTGCTAGAATGCTGCGCTTAGCTGACCGAATGAAAGTTCCTGAAAATTCCTATCAGTTTAAATGGGTTGAACCGGCTTAAAATTTAGAATTTTATGCATACTACAAGTCAACTAATAATTACAACAAAGACCTTCGTAAAACAAGAACTTAAAGGTGCAGAAGGTGGTCATGATTGGTTTCATGTTGAACGCGTCTATAAAAACACGTTACTAATCGCTAAAAGCGAGCCTGTAGATATATTGATAGTATCACTGGCCGCACTATTACATGATATTGCAGACCCTAAGTTCCATAAAGGTGATGAAAGCATAGGACCAAAAAAAGCGAGAGAATTTCTTTTAGAAAACAATGTGGATAGCAAAGTCATTGAGCATGTAACTCAAATTATTGAAAACATATCTTTTAAAAACTCTTTCGATTTAGACACATCATTTACATCAAAAGAAATGGAAGTAGTACAAGATGCGGACCGATTAGATGCTATTGGAGCCGTTGGTATTGCACGCTGTTTTAATTATGGTGGTTTTAAAAACAGACCCTTGTACAATCCTGAGGTTAAGCCCAACTTAAAGATGACCAAGTCTGAATATAAGGCTTCTGAAGCGCCAACAATTAATCACTTCTATGAAAAATTGTTGCTCCTAAAAGATAAAATGAATACCAAAACAGGGAGACGGATTGCTGAAAAACGACATGAGTTTATGGAACAATACTTAAAGCAATTTTATGCAGAGTGGGAAGGTAAAGTGTAATTACTGTACCATAAGCTTTAATTCACTCCTATATTTAGATGCACTTTTACCTGTAAATTCTTTAAATAGTTTATTGAAGTGACTGAAGTTATTAAAGCCACATTCAAAACAAATATCTGTTATACTCATTTGGCTTTCAGACAATAATTTTGTGGCATGCACTACTCTATATTCATTGACCAATTTGGTAAAGGTTTTCCCAGTTACTTTTTTAAAATAGCGACAAAAGGCTGGTACTGTCATACTTACTTTATTGGCAATTTCATCTAAACTAATATGCGCTTTAAAATGTTGGTTAACGTGTTTAAAAATAACATCGATCTTGGCACTATCTTGTGGTTCGGTTTCAAAAGCAAAACCATCTGCGTTTAAAAGGGTATAATCGTTAGATTTAGCCAAGCCGTGAAAAATTTCGAGCAAAACCAATATTTTCTTAAAGCCTTGTTTTTCCGGAAGTTTTTCAATTTTCTTTCCTATTTTCTGTTTTGTTTTAACACCAAATACAATTCCTTTTTTAGCTCGTTCAAACAATTGTTTTATGGCTTCCATTTCTGGTATATCAAAAAAATGTTCTCCTAAAAATTCGGGCTTAAACTGTATAAGGGTTTCACTTCCGTTTACCGTCAATCGATCTGTAAACCCATTATGCTGTCTCTTATACACATCTCCGAGCCCACGAGACAAGAGGCAATCTCGT
>OJHO01000972.1_pt1 | contig 10339 bp, 9 predicted proteins | sample 1595311 | NCBI WGS metagenome assembly OJHO01 (sample SAMN05416879, study PRJEB24817) | seawater metagenome | isolation source: Sea water | place: Canada:Atlantic | collected 2013-11 | reverse complement strand
ACGAGATTGCCTCTTGTCTCGTGGGCTCGGAGATGTGTATAAGAGACAGAATCAGTTTTATATTAAAAACCTTTTAAATCAACTAAACATGGAAAAACAACAATTACCTAATGCAACCTTGATTCTCGTAATGGGAATTCTATCTATTATAGGATGCTGCTGTTACGGATTACCTGGTCTTATTTTTGGTGTCGTAGCTGTTGTATTAGCAGGAAAAGCAACTAAATTATATAAAGAAGCACCTGAAAATTATTCAGGATTTGGAAACGTAAATGCCGGAAAAATAATGGGTATCATCGGAATTGTACTAAGTGTATTAATGGTAATTTACCTTATTTGGATTATCTCGTATTTTGGATGGGAGACATTGCAAAACCAAGAATTAATGCAAAAACGCGTTGAAGAAATGATGGGGCAACAATAAGCTATTGTTTCAACTTACAATAAATAAAAAGCGATTTTCTTAATTGAAAATCGCTTTTTTTATATAATCTATTCGCATTCTTTTCTAAAACTAAGATTCAAATTCTTTTAAGGTTTTTGTGATAATTGAAACACAGTCTAAAAGTTGCTCTTTTGTCATCACTAAAGGTGGAGCAAAGCGTATAATGTTTCCATGCGTTGGTTTGGCCAACAAGCCGTTATCTCTAAGCGCTATACAGATATTCCAAGCGGTATCACTATCCTCATCATCGTTTATTACAATAGCATTTAATAAGCCTTTTCCTCTTACAAGGTTTACAACAGAACTTGTTTCAATATACTTATTCATTTCACTTCTGAATAATTCTCCAAGTTGAAATGCGTTTTCTGCCAAGTCCTCATCGCGCACTACTTCTAAAGCTGCCATAGCAACGGCTGCTGCAATTGGATTTCCTCCAAATGTACTTCCATGATTTCCTGGTCTAATTACATTCATAACAGGATCATTCGCCAATACTGCAGAAACTGGATATGCTCCACCAGATAATGCTTTACCAAGAATTAAAATATCTGGATTTACATTTTCGTAATTAACCGCTAACAATTTTCCGGTTCTTGCAATACCAGTTTGTACTTCGTCTGCAATAAATAGTACATTATGTTTTTTACATAATGCTTTAGCTTCTGCTAAATAGTTTTCACTTGGTACATAAACTCCTGCTTCACCTTGTATAGGTTCTACTAAAAAACCTGCTACATTCTTATTGTTTTTTAATGCTTCTTCTAATGCTTGGAGATTATCGTATTCAATTTTAATAAACCCTTCTGTGTATGGTCCAAAATTCTTTCGAGCTACAGCGTCATTACTAAACGAAATTATAGTTGTTGTTCTTCCGTGAAAGTTATTTTCGCAAACAATAATTTCTGCTTCATTCTCATCAATACCTTTTACCTCATAAGCCCATTTTCTACAGATTTTTAAAGCCGTTTCTACCGCTTCAGCTCCTGTATTCATTGGTAAAAGTTTATCAAAACCAAAGTACTCTGTAGCAAACTTCTCATACTTACCTAGCATATCGTTATAAAATGCTCGTGAGGTTAAGCTCAATGTTTGCGCCTGTTTATGCATTGCATTAACTATGGTTGGATGACAGTGTCCTTGATTAACCGCTGAGTATGCAGAAAGAAAATCGTAATATTTTTTCCCTTCAACATCCCATACAAACACACCTTCCCCTTTACTCAATACTACTGGTAACGGATGGTAATTGTGTGCACCATATTTGTTTTCTAAATCTATCGCTTGTTGCGACGTTAATTGGTCTATAACAGCCATTTTAAAATAATTTAATAAATGAATAAAAAATTATTCCTTCTGTACCTTTATTCTTTCAAAAAGCCTTGAAAAAGCAGCGTGGGAGAGAAATCATCCCTAGAGGTTGCAAGATACTAAATTCTATGATAATTTTCAGAAAATACAAGACTCAATTTATAGGTAGACATTATTAAAATAACAATATCTTTGCTCCCAAAACACTACTAAATGCCAAGAAGAGAACGGAACAAGTTTGTTAAACGAGGACAAATCATAGAAATTTTAATTGAGGATTATGCCTTTGGTGGAAAAGGTATTGGTCGCATTAGAAACGAGCATGGTGAGTTTGTGGTTTTTGTACCTAATACATTACCTGGGCAACTTGTAAAAGCACAGATTAAAAAGAGCAGTAAAAAGTATGCTGAGGCGAAACTTTATGACGTTCTTAAACCGTCTGAAGACGAAATAGAAGTGCCGTACCAAGACATTCCTGGTGCTCCGTACATACAATTACCTATTGAAAAACAGCATAACTATAAAAAGCAAAGTACGCTTGAGTTATTTAAACGTATCGGAAAAGTTGCAAATATTGAAGATAAGTTTGATGAATTTGTAAATTCCCCAAACACCTTTCACTACCGCAATAAAATGGAGTATGGTTTTTCTGCCATAGGATACGACAGAAACCTTAAAACAGACGTTGACGAATTCACCTTAGGTTTTAAACGTAGAGGCACATGGTGGTGCGGAGACAACCTCGATAAAGATTCTGGATTGTTTGATGCTGAATTTGAAAATCATTTAAAAGATATACGTGAGTATTGTAAAGCTACAGGTCTGGCTCCTTGGCACGCACCGAAAAAGGAAGGTTTTTTTAGATATTTTGTAGTTCGTAAATCTTATAAAACTAATAAGTTACTTTTTAATTTAGTGACTACCACATATGATTTACCACAATTTGATTTAGATAAATTCGGGCAGTATTTAGTAGAACTTTTTGGAGACCGCGTTGCTGGATTATTACACACCATTAATGATGAAGTGGGCGACAGAACTATTGCCACCACAGGAAGCATCAATTTAATTTACGGAGACGATAAAATTGTTGAAGAACTTTTAGGACTAAATTTTGAAATTAGCATGAAAAGTTTTTTCCAGACCAATCCAAAATGTGCTGAGAAATTGTATTCTAAAGTTGTGGATTATGCTTTGGAAAATAAAGAGGCGATTGACAATACTGTTGTTTTAGATTTATTCTGTGGAACAGGAACCATAGGTCAAATTATTGCAAGTAAAGCCACAAACACTAAAATTGTTGGTGTAGATATTATAGCTTCTGCCATTAAAGATGCTAAGGAAAATGCAAAACGAAATAATATAGAAGGACTAGAGTTTTATGCCGCAGATGTTGGTAAGTTCTTAACTGAACACCCAGAATACCAAAATAAAATACGAACTATAATTTTAGATCCTGCAAGAGCTGGCATCGCTCCCAAAACCCTTAAAAAAATAATAAACCTAAATGCGGAACGTTTGGTTTATGTATCTTGTAATCCTGCAACACAAGCAAGAGACACAGAGCAACTAATGCAAGCTGGTTATGAGATTAAGAAACTAAGTTTAGTTGATCAATTTCCACATACAGCGCATATTGAAACGGTGGTTTTGTTTGAAAGAAGTTAAGTGTTGATTTGTTTATTCGTTGATTTGTTTAATAGAGCATGAAAACATATTCATTTGAAAAATTAGAAGTTTGGCAAGATTCTGTTGTTCTTGTTAAACTTATATACTCAATAACAAATTCTTTTCCTTCAGAAGAAAAGTTTGGTTTAGTGAGTCAATTGCGCAGAGCATCAATATCAATAGCCTCAAATTTGGCAGAAGGAACGTCAAGAAAAACCCAAAAAGACAAAGCTCATTTCACAACAATTTCATTTAGTTCTGCTATGGAAATTTTAAATCAACTTATAATTAGTAAAGATTTGGGCTTTATTTCTGAGAATGATTATATATTAGCTCGTCAAAAAATTGAAAAAATAACCAATATGCTTAATTCGTTACGCAATTACCAACTAAACAAATAAACGCATCAACTAAACTTATGCCTTTAATAAACAAAACAAAAAAAATTATAGCTTTAGCCATTGGAGTGTTTATAACCGTGAATCTACAAAGTTGCGAACGCGACGATATCTGTGCTGCAAGCACCGCAACCACTCCTCGTCTAATCATAGAGTTTTATGATGTTACCAGTACAGAGGATTTAAAAAGTGTCCCTAGATTAACAGCTTATGGTGAAGGTTTGGTGACCGATCCTAATGAAGAAACGAATCCTGATCTTCTTCTAGCCTTTAACGAAAACTTAAACGCATTAGAGTTGCCTCTTATTATAGAAAATGAAGACATTGAAGTAACCTCACGTTTTATTCTTGAAAGAGATTCCAACCTTAGGTTAGATGAAGATGATACTACCGACTCAAACATCGATATTATAGATGTGTCATATATTCCAGAGTTTGAATATGTCTCCAGAGCCTGTGGCTATAAAACTATATTTACGAATTTGACAGTAAATGTAGATACAGATGATGATAGTGACCCTTGGATTAGCAATATAATAGTTGACGTAGAAACCATAGAAAATGAAAATACCGTACATGTACGCATCTTACATTAAAAGCATTGCTCTTCTGCTTTTGTGTTCTACAATGGCATTTGCACAGCAAAACGATAAAAAGAAAACCGTAAAGGACACTCTAATTTTTAAGCAAAAATATGGGCTTAGACTTGGGACTGATTTAAGTAAATTGGCACACACCTTTTTAAGCGATGATTATACAGGTTTTGAAATCATGGGTGATTATCGTTTAACCAAACAAATATATTTGGCAGGAGAATTGGGTAATGAAGAGCGAACGATTACTAATGAGGTTTTAGACAACACCACAAAGGGCAGTTATTTTAAAGGAGGTATTGACATCAACTTCTATAAAAACTGGCTCGATATGGAAAACATGATTTATGCCGGATTTAGAGTTGGTGCAAGCACCTTTAGCCAAACCTTAAATAGCTTTGACGTTTATAACTTTTATAACCAATATTGGGATGAAGGTCAGCTATCATTTGAAGAGGGTCAAGAATTTAAAGGCCTAACGGCTCTTTGGGGAGAGTTAATAATAGGTCTTAAAGCTGAAATTTTAAACAATCTCTACGCTGGCGTAAACGTGCAACTAAAATTACTTGTTTCTCAAAACGAACCCAATAACTTCGAAAATCTCTACATTCCTGGATTTAACAGAACTTACGATAGCGGAAATTTTGGAACAGGCTATGGTTTTAATCTGTCTTACTTAGTTCCAATTTTCAAAAAGGATAAAGTTGTGATTGAAGAAAATGAAGCAGAAGAGTAGTATTTTACATTAACCTTTAGTAGAAAAATGCCATAAACGCTCAAAATTCTCTTTAGGACTTCAGTATCATTTTTTATGATTACAATTACTCAATATCTAGAGTAAAATTCTGTACTCAAACACCATTCATTTTACTAATTTACTCCATAATTAGGTTGAGACTTAACAAGTTTGTTAAACTTTTTTTAATGAAAAGTTAAAAAAAATTTGTGCATTTTGAATTATATATTACATTTGACCGTAATTTATTTACACTTAATCGATAAAATAGATCCCAAATCTAAAAACAACCTACTATGAAAACAGCTTTACGCAGCTTCAAAAAGTCAACCATAACTTATGGCTTGCTTTTTTTTACATTGCTATCTCAAATTCATGCTCAAAACACTGTTTTGAGTTCTGGTGGAGATATCAATAACACCAATGGATCAATTAGCTTTTCAATTGGACAAACAATTCAAGAAACGCTTAACAATACTGACGGTTCTGTCATACAAGGTATTCAATTCTATTTTGATGATACCACACTTAAAGTCATAGATTTAGAGAACAACGTTAGTATTTCTACCTATCCTAATCCAACCACCTCAGTACTTAACGTGAAATTGCAAGATTCTAATGAGAATTTACTATCGTTCTCAATGTACGATCTTAATGGTAGATTGGTAAAAAGAGGTAAACTAAGTAATCAATTGTCTAAAATAAACATTCAAAACCTAGAGGCTGCGGCATATTTGCTCAAAATCTATAACCCTAAATCACAACTTATCAAAACTTTTAAGATTATTAAAAATTAACCTATTATGAAAAATTTTCTACTCTCACTATTTGTGGTCTGTCTATGTGCTACAGGCTTAACCGCTCAAACACCTGAAAAAATAAGTTATCAAGCTATTGTAAGAAACTCGAGTGATGCCATACTCGCCAATGCTAATATTGGCATGCAAATAAGCATTTTAGAAGGGTCTTCTAATGGTACTGCCGTTTATGTAGAAACGCAAACACCCACTACAAATGCTAATGGATTGGTATCTATTGAAATAGGTAACGGCACTATTGCAAGTGGTTCTTTTAATGCCATAGATTGGGCAAACAACAACTACTTTGTTAAAACCGAAATAGATCTTAATGGTGGAACTTCATATACCATCACAGGAACTAGCCAACTTATGAGTGTACCATATGCGCTTCATGCTAAAACCGCTGAGAATATATCAGGTGGCATTTCGGAGAATGACCCTGTATTTACGGCAAGTGAAGCCAATAACTTAACTGCTACTGATATAAGTAATTTAAACAATCTTTCTGGTACCAACACTGGTGACCAAGATATTTCTGGAATTGCTGTAAATGCGACTGCAATCACAGCTATTGAAGCAGAACAAGATTCACAAGATGCTGCCATTGCTTTAAATACTGCTAAAACAGGAATCACTTCTGAACAAGCAACAATTATCTCAAACACAAGCGGTACAAATACAGGCGACCAAGATATTTCTGGGATTGCTGTAAATGAGACTGCAATTACAGCTATTGAAGCAGAACAAGATTCACAAGATACTGCCATAGCTTTGAATACTGCCAAAGAAACTAATGCTACACATACAGGAGATGTTACTGGTGCTACAACGTTAACAATTGCAAATGATGCGGTTACTATTGATAAAATTGGTACAGCTGGCGTAACCGATGCCAACAAATCCCTAACTACTGATACCGGCGGAAACCCACAATGGACAGTAATTTCTAATAACAATGAATTTGGAGATATTAAAACTGGTATCCAAAATGCTGATCATAACGGTTGGATTCTTTTAGATGGCAGAAGCTTTAGTTCTTTGAGTGCCACACAACAAGCACAAGCAACAACACTTGGTTTGTCTGGTAACTTACCAAATGCAAGCAACGCTTATTTGAGTCAAAATGGAGCAACTTTGGGCAGTATTAGCGGAAGTAATACTAAGATTATAGCACAAAATAATTTGCCAAATATTTCACCATCAATAACAGTTTTTAATGCATCTGCTGGTACTCCAAGTGGAAGTGTAAGCGTCCAAAGTACTAGGTCTACTATGAATAATAGTGGTAATCATAATCACGCTTTAAATATGGTTGACAAGGATGATGGTAACTTCTCTAACTCATCAAATCAATATCCTACGGGAGATGCATCAAAACTTAATGGAAATGATCATTATGTGCAAACCGAAACAAGTGGTAATCATACTCACACAATGAATGCTCATGGACATACTGCTACGTTTAGTGGCAATGCTATGAGTTCTCATGGTCATTCAGCCACTTCCTCCAGTATTAATGGTGGTGTTACTCAGCAGGCCATAAATATTGCACCAAGAACGCTTAGTGTAAATACCTTTATTTATTTAGGAGAATAGAAAAAAATCCTTTAAAAAAAAGGCTTCAGAAATATCTGAAGCCTTTTTTAATACGTTTAAAATAAAATCTATTATTTTAAGTAATCCAAAACATTACCCTCTATTCTATTCTGAATATCACTAACATCTGCTTTCACAAAAGCTTCTCCTGTAATATTCTCATAGAGTTCAATGTAGCGCTCACTCACGCTTTTTATATATTCGTCACTCATAACAGGGACAGTTTGTCCTTTTAAACCTTGAAATCCGTTACTTATTAACCATTGACGAACAAACTCTTTTGAAAGTTGCTTTTGAGCTTCACCTCTATCTTGTCGTTCTTGATAACCATCTGCATAGAAATAACGTGAAGAATCTGGTGTATGGATTTCATCAATCAATACGATTTGCCCCTCTTTGGTTTTTCCAAATTCATATTTGGTGTCTACCAAAATTAAGCCGCGTTGTGTCGCGATTTCCGTTCCACGTTGAAATAATTTTTTAGTGTAATCTTCTAATATAGCATAGTCCTCTTCTGAAACTATACCGCGTTTTATGATGTCTTCTCGGGAAATATCTTCGTCATGGTCTCCCATTTCGGCTTTTGTTGCTGGTGTAATGATAGGTTGAGGAAACTTGTCATTTTCCTTCATCCCTTCTGGCATTTGTACTCCACAGAGCATACGTTTTCCGACTTTATACTCTCTTGCCGCATGACCAGACATATAACCACGTATTACCATTTCAACTTTAAAAGGTTCACATAAATGACCAACGGCAACATTTGGGTCTGGTGTTGCCACTAACCAGTTTGGCACCAAATCTTCCGTTGCTTTCATCATTTTTGTGGCAATTTGGTTTAGTATTTGGCCTTTAAAGGGTATTCCTTTTGGCATGACTACGTCGAAAGCGCTTAAGCGGTCTGTGGCAATCATTACCAATTGCTCATTATTAATATTATAAACTTCTCTTACCTTTCCTTTATAAACGTTTTTTTGGTTTGGGAAGTTGAAATTGGTATCTGTAATGGTGTTACTCATTTTAATTATTTTAACGCTTAAATATTAGCTTTTGATTTTATTTGTGAAATACCTTAGAGTTAAGCCCTAGCCCAGATTATTTCATTCGCTTCTATTTTCATTGGTATTCAATGATTGCTTCGCAGTTGAAGCGGTATCCTTTTTTGCTATTAGCAAAAGAGATATAGCGGAATGCTGAATATAGCTTCTGAAAAAAATTAATCCCTGTTCTCAATACTTTTATAAGCATCAATAACTTTTTTAACTAATTTGTGTCGTATTACATCTTTATCATCGAGGTAAATCATGCCTATACCTTCTACGTTTTGTAAAACTAGTAAGGCTTCTTTTAGCCCAGAAATTGTACGACGTGGCAAATCTACCTGACCAGGATCTCCGGTTAAAAGAAACTTGGCGTTTTTACCCATACGTGTTAAAAACATTTTCATTTGGGCGTGTGTGGTATTTTGTCCTTCATCCAAAATAACAAAGGCATTATCTAATGTGCGGCCTCGCATAAATGCCAGTGGAGCAATTTGAATAATTCCTTTCTCAATGTAATTATCTAGCTTTTCTGCAGGAATCATATCTCGAAGAGCGTCATACAAAGGTTGCATGTAAGGATCTAATTTTTCTTTTAAATCTCCGGGCAAAAAACCTAGATTTTCACCAGCTTCTACCGCAGGACGTGTAAGTATAATCCGTTTAACTTCTTTGTTTTTTAAGGCTTGCACTGCCAGTGCAACACCTGTGTAGGTTTTACCCGTACCAGCAGGACCTATTGCAAAAACCATATCGTTTTTTCGCATACTTTCTACCAGTTTACGCTGGTTTACGGTTTGTGCTTTTATCAGTTTACCACCAACACCATGTACTATAACTTCGCCGCTTTTTGCAGATGTGTTATAATCTTCGCTGCTGTTACTGGTTAATACACGCTCAATAACATTTTCATCGAGCTTGTTGTATTTGCCAAAATGCTTCATCAGCATTGTCATTCTGGTATCAAATTCCTCAAGCAAATCTTCGTCCCCATAAGCTTTAATCTTATTACCTCTGGCAACAATTTTTAGCTTTGGGAAATACTTCTTTAAAAGTTCAATATTAGCGTTTTGGGCACCGAAGAATTCTTTAGGTGTTATTTCTTCGAGTTCTAGGATAAGTTCGTTCAAAAGCGTGCTTTATTTAGTGTGTTAATCTGTTTACTTTTATTAGTTTTGTGTTAAGTCAAAGTTTAAAATTTGGGCTTACCAAATCTAACAATTTTACAACCATAATTCTAAAAAAAATATCAACAATCCATCCATGGCAATAATCACTTTAACGACTGATTTTGGAGAAAAAGACCACTTTGCTGGTGCTATTAAAGGAGCTATTTATAGCGAACTTGAGGATATTAGAATTGTTGATGTATCACATTCCGTTTCACCGTTTAATATTTCTGAAGCGGCTTATATTATCTTAAATGCGTATAGTAGTTTTCCTAAAGGAACGATTCATATTATTGGTATTGACTCTGAGTTAAGTCCTGAAAACAAGCACATTGCAGTAAAACTAGATGATCATTACTTTATATGTGCCAATAACGGAATTATGAGTATGATTTGTTCTGAAATTGCTCCGGAAAAAATTGTTGAAATAAATATTCATGATAAAATTGAAACCAGTTTTCCTGTTTTAGACGTTTTTGTGAAGGTGGCTTGCCACATTGCTCGTGGAGGTACACTTGAAGTGATAGGAAAAGTTATTAACACTATTAAACCCTGTCTCTTATACACATCTGACGCTGCCGACGAC
>OJHO01000968.1_pt1 | contig 10377 bp, 9 predicted proteins | sample 1595311 | NCBI WGS metagenome assembly OJHO01 (sample SAMN05416879, study PRJEB24817) | seawater metagenome | isolation source: Sea water | place: Canada:Atlantic | collected 2013-11 | reverse complement strand
TCTACACGTAAGGAGTCGTCGGCAGCGTCAGATGTGTATAAGAGACAGCGTATAGAGTTGCCAAGCGATTGCGTAAAGAAGTAGCGGCCAAACAGCAGCTAATAAGGCGGTATAAATAAGTGCCTTGAAAGACAACTTAATAGAATCTAAGCGAATCTTTATGGTTTGCTTAGCAATTTCACGCAGTCGTTTTTTGCAAAATTTTTGCAGAAAAAAGCCACCGATAAGCAACATTAAAGCAATCAATGCCAGCCATGGTTTGGCGTGTATCGAGAGAGATAGGTTGCTTATTAACGGCTGCCAGTTGCTGGTAGATATTAACCAGGCAATTGCATTAACAAAGTGTGTGCCGTCTTCGGCACCTATAACGGGTATGCTTTTAATCCAGAGCAGTCGCTCATTGATAAAGCTTGAAAATTGTTGTGCCTCAAGCACCAGTTGACGGCGCGCGGTATCCAGCGCTGTTAGATCGCTAATGTATCGATTATACGTTTCACTTAACTTGGTTAAATTATTGAATTGAATCGTTAATAATGAGCGTACAAGCTGAGGTAGCCGAGCGCCTGCATCGTTCTTTGAGGTTACGAGAGTAGACGGGGGCTGGGCGGTTTTTTGTTCTGCTACGTCGGCTAGGGTCTTTTCAATGCGCTGCTCAATGTTTAACAAAGCACGTCGTCTTTCATTGATATCAATCAGCCGGTCGGTGACGCGGTCAATTTCGTTACGGCGTTTTTTCGCGCCGGCCTGGTAACTGTGAATTGAGGGTAATGCAGCGGCCCTATTGCGCAGCATTCGGCCGATTGCCTCGCTATTGCCAACAAGTTCGACGCGCTTGCGCGCTTCTTCTACCTGTTGTATCAGTTCGTCGAGCGCTTGTGACGATGCATTTAAACGCTCGGTGGTTTGTGCTTGCTTAAGAGTGACATCCTGAAGCTCATTGCCGAAAATTAGATTGTCGCCAGCGATGGTTCGTATTGGTGTTGGCAAGTCCATTACAGACTGCTGTAAAATTTCTGCTTGTTCAGATACTTCGGCTGCTTTGCTCTCTCGCACCTGTTGTAGCTTGCTCTTAAGCAAGTCTATGTGGCCTTGAAGCTGGGTTAGTCTTCTACTGGCTAAATCACGCTCTAGGGTGTGCAGCTGTACTAATAAGTCCTGATTCTCGAGAACAAATACGTGATGTTGTAACTGTGTTTCGTACAGCGCCTTCTTTATGACAAGGTTGGTGTGCCGTGCTTCGGATAGTAGGGTATTATCGACGTTAGACCTGTCGGCCAAAGATTGTTTGGTACTATCGAGCCGTTTTTTTAAGTCATTAGTGGACTCATGGTCTTTTGCTTTGGCAGCTAGAAGATCGCTAAGCGCTTGGGCGTGTTTTTTTTGTTGGGCGAGTTGCTGCCGGTACTCGGTCTCGGCAGTCATTAGCGTTGTTTCAAGCCTTATACTGCCATGTCCTGCGGGTAGATTATAAAACTCAGCAGGGGATTTAAAGGAGTTCGCTAAGGCGCCTTGAATTTCGGTAATTCGCTTGGGCGCATCGGCAAGCTGGGTTTCAAATGAGGTTAATTCGGCGACCAGTTGTTGGCTGGCTTTTTTATTGACGATAGCCATATCGTAATGGCTAAGTACGGTAGCCTTTAAGCTATCTTCTAGTGAAGGGTCAGCGTTGATGCTGGTTTTTTTTTGCTGTAAAAATGCCAGCGAAAAAGAGTCTTGTGCAGCGGCTAACGCGGGTGCTGAAAAAGCGGATGGCAGACCGCTGATGAGTAAAAAAATGAAACACATAACACGGGCAAGCGGTGTTAGTTTGCGCCTGTTAAAAACTGTTAATTTACTCATGGCCTCGGCCTTCTCTTTACCCGCCCCAGCGTTATGCTAAGCGCTTACTTTGGCATTATATTCGACAATGGCGAGGGGATGCTATAAACCTGGTCGGCTATTGTTAAGCCAGCATGCTAACAACGGCCGTACTTAGTGCTAATAAAAAGCGGCGTCATGATTAAAAATGAGCTTAGGTTTGAAGCCAGTTGTGCCTTACCATTATATGTGCTTTGATGAATACTTTTTTTGGTGGGCATATGGCTGAATCAACAAGCATTTCTTCTAAAAAAACGGGCCTGCCGCCAGGTTCTCTGGTTCATGTGGGCGAGGTGTTAGAAGACACAACCCGGATGACTGTTATCGATTATACTGCGGGCACTATTAACGAGCACTCGATTCAGTCGATCGATGAGACGCTTAGGTACATGGCGACTGATACGGTGACTTGGGTAATCATTGAAGGCCTAGCAAACACCGAAGTAATAGAACGCATTGGCGCCTTATTCGATATTCATCAGTTGGTGTTAGAAGATATTCTTAATACCCATCAACGGGCAAAATTCGAAGAGTACGATGACCATTTGTTTATCGTACTGAAGTGTTTATTGCCAGATACGGGGCGCTTTTCGGTAATTTATGAGCAAATTAGTTTGCTTGTATTAAAGAACTTTGTGTTTGTTTTTAAAGAAAAAACCGATGATTTTTTGCAGCCAATCGTAAAGCGGATTAAGACCAGCAAAGGGCGTTTTACCAGTCTGGGTACCGATTACTTAGCGTATACGATATTAGATTCGATAGTCGACCAAAACTTTGTTTTGATCGATTCATTAGACGATGCGGTCACTTCGTTAGAAGACCGCTTACTCAAATCTGAACCGACGCAAGATATGCTGTTTGAGATACAAGGTTTGAAACGTGAATTGATAAGGATTAGGCGGCACGTTTCGCCAGTACGTGAACTGTTGGCAGAAATGATGCGCTGCGAGTCGAATTTAATAGATGCGAAAACGCATGTGTATTTACGGGATGTTTCTGATCATGCGATCCGTGTCATTGAGTCTATCGAGTCGTATAGGGATGTGTTGACGGGCTTACTCGAGATTTATATCTCTACCGTCAGCAATAAAATGAACGAGGTGATGAAGGTATTAACCGTGTTTGCTTCTATTTTTATACCGTTGACGTTTATAGCCGGTATTTATGGAATGAATTTTGAGTATATGCCGGAGTTAAAGTGGAAGTGGGCGTATCCAACGCTTTGGCTGTCATTTGTAGCAATACCAGCGATCCTGTTGGTGTATTTTAAAAAGCGTAAATGGCTGTAATAGCCCTAAATTATTTTAGATTGTATGGAGAGTTTAAATGAGTGATGAGTTACCAGAACAGCACCCCGATGTGCTGTTATCTAGACTACACAAAGCGATAAAGTTTTGTATAAGAACGCTCGCTGTTTTGATGGTGGTTGTGATTTTTTGGGGGGTTTTGGATGTAATCTATGTGATCTATACGCAAGTATCAAAGGCCCCTTACCTGTTGTTAGCGGTGTCAGATATTTTTAAAGTTTTTGCAGCATTTTTAGTAGTGTTAATTGCGATCGAGATTTATCAAAATATTATCCTTTACCTGCGAACAGACGTGATACCTATTAAGCTGGTGATTGCTACTGCGTTGATGGCGATTGCTCGAAAAGTCATCATTATTGACCTAAAAGACGTCACGGCGATACACATCTTTTCGATAGCAGCGGTGGTACTCGCCTTAGGTGTGACGTACTATTTAGTGGGACAGCAACATAAAGAGTCACTTTGACGAGTGTTGTAAGTAAACCGTCGCGGACAGCAACTTTATAGCCCATACCGGGGCGTGTAATAATGTTTGTAATGCCAATATGAGGTGCACAATGGAAATAAATGACCCCACGTTAACTGAGTTATTTGATCAATTAGGTTTGGCCAGTACGCAAGCGGCGATTAAGGAGTTTATCAAGAAAAACGGGCCGTTACCTAGGGGAGTGGTTTTACATCAAGCCAGGTTTTGGAATGCGTCGCAAACGGCCTTCCTAAAGGAAGCTATTGAAGATGATTCTGATTGGTCTGATGTGGTTGATCAATTGAATATTATGCTGCGCTCAATACAAAGGTAAGTCAGTTTTTTTACAGACCTAAAAGTAGAGATGCCTAGCATCTAAGAAAATCAAATATGATTTGAGCGAAATAGCGAGGCCTACACTTTGCTTAAGGATGCTTCAAGTCATTAACCTCTAATGAACAGGAACATAGTGTTATGAGTATTGATGCACCTGAGAAGGATAATAAAGCTGCGCTTGAGGCGTTGGAAGAATCGTTATATGACGCGCTAGAAGCGGCGGATCAACAGCAGGTTGCTGAAATTATAGAAGGCGCTTCAAGCCAAGATATTTTACGCCAAGCGTCGTTGATGACGGCGGATGAACGCGATCAATTGATATCAATCATGACGCCGGAAGCGGCTGCCGAGCTGATTGAAGAAGCACCTTCGGGTCTCGCTGTAGCTCTGATTAAAGACCTGGATTCCTCGGTCGCAGCAAAAATAATGGAAGAGCTGCACACAGATACGCAGGCGGATTTAGTCAATGAAATGCGTAAAAGTGATGCCGAAGCGATTTTATCTGCGATGGATGTGGAAAGTGCTGATGATGTCCGAAAATTGTCGCAATACCCGCCAGATACTGCGGGTGGCTTAATGGAGTTGGAGGCGTTTACCTTTACCAATACCGACTTTGTAGGCACCATCTTAAAGCGCATGATCGAAGTTGATGAAGAGTTTGAGCGCCACCGTGGGCAACACCCGTATGTTTTAGATGAGACAGGAAGGTTGCTTGGTGTGGTGTCGTTGCGTGACCTGCTGCGTAGCAAACGTGCGGTGAGCTTGGTTGATATCATGACACCGGCGTTATCGGTTAAGGCCGATTGCAGTCAAGATGAGTTGGTGACACTGTTCGATGAAAATCCATTTTTGGGGATCCCCGTGGTTGATGACCAAGAGCGGATACAGGGGGTTGTGTCGCGCATTGAACTGGCCGATGCTGAACTGGTGCGTGTTGAACACGAAGGCTTATCAAGACAGCAGGTCGGCGATGAGCTGCGCTCTATGCCAACCTGGCTGCGTTCAAGACGCAGGCTAGCCTGGTTGTCATCTAATATCGTGTTAAACATTATCGCGGCCAGCGTAATTTCTGCCTATGAAGAAACCTTGACGGCAGTTATAGCGATTGCTGTTTTTCTACCGATGGTATCAGATATGAGCGGCTGTTCAGGCAATCAGGCGGTGGGTGTTAGTATGCGTGAATTATCACTTGGCCTTACCCGTCCGGTGGATCTTTTCCATGTGTTACGTAAGGAATTAGGCGTTGGTATTATCAATGGTATTGTACTAGGCGTACTGATTGGCATAGTGGCGTGGGTTTGGAAGGACAGTGTGTATCTCGGTATAGTGATCGGACTTGCGTTGTCGCTAAATACGTTAATTGCGGTATCTATCGGCGGTACAGTTCCCTTAATACTAAAACGATTTGGCATTGACCCTGCCGTAGCGTCAGGGCCTTTATTGACCACAGTAACGGATATGGCCGGCTTCTTTTTGGTGTTGAGCCTAGCTTCTTTTTTCATGCCGCAGCTATTAGCTTAAGCAAAACTGATCTAGCTCTGGTTTTAAGCAACTTTCCATTGTTATAGCGCTCCAACAGGTGCAGGATGTCAATGGAAGGGCCATCGAATCAACGTCTATCGGCCACTGAAGCAGCGGATCATTGAGGGAATTTTATGGCAAAACTAACGTTTTACGGCGCGACAGAAGGGGTTACCGGTTCGTCGTATATTTTAGAAACAGGCGGTAAAACCATCTTACTAGATTGCGGTCTTTTTCAAGGTGGGCGCGGGGCGGAACAAGAGAATAAGGCCGCATTTCAATTTGATGTGGCAAGCATTGATGCCGTAGTTTTGTCGCACGCGCACTTAGACCATTCAGGGCGCTTACCTATGTTGGTCGTATCGGGTTACAACAAAGCGATATTTATGACCCACCCCACCAGTGATTTATTAGAAATCATGTTGAAAGACGCGGCCATGCTGCAACAACGCGATACCGAATGGGAAAACAAACGCCGCCGTCGTCAAGGAAAAGAGGAGGTTCAAGCAATCTATAGCGTAGAGGATGTGGAAACGACGCTAAGCCTTTGTGAGGGTTTATCATACGGTGTTCGGCAGGAGATTTTGCCGGGCGTGTCGCTGTGCTTTCGTGACGCGGGCCATATATTAGGTTCCTCTATTGTCGAACTTTTTATCGAAGAAAACGGCAGTGAAAAGAAGCTGGTTTTTTCGGGCGATCTTGGCAACAGCTACGCTGCCTTACTGCGCGACCCCGAGGTGGTAGAGCAGGCCGATGTGCTGCTGCTAGAATCGACCTACGGTGACCGTAACCATCGCCCTATGCAACAAACCTTAGATGAGTTCGAAGAGATTATCGTGCAGGCATCGCAAAACGGCGGCAATATTTTAATTCCATCGTTTGCCGTAGGCCGTACCCAAGAAATCATCTTTCGCCTAGGCGAGTTGTACCAAAAAGGTAAATTAAAAAAACAAGCGGTTTACTTAGATAGCCCGATGGCGATTGCGGTCACCGAGGTGTATCACCGTTACCAGAATTTTTATAATAACGAAGATGCCTCAGTGATCCAGCGTGGACATAACAGCAGCCTACACTCTTTTTTACCAATTTTGCGTTATACCTCATCAACCGAAGAATCGATGGCACTCAATGCGATAGAATCTGGTGCGATCATTATTGCGGGCAGTGGCATGTGTACCGGCGGTCGGATTCGGCATCATTTTAAACATAATATTTGGAAGCGTAATGCACACATAGTTATCGTGGGCTATCAGGCGAAGGGGACACCGGGACGTGCGATAGTTGATGGTGCAAAAACCTATCGCCACGCCGGTGATGATATTGCGGTGAAAGCGGCTATTCATACCTTGGGCGGCTTTTCTGCTCATGCCAGCCAATCACAATTAAGCGATTGGATCGGCCACTTTAAACAACCGCACCCTACGCTTTTTCTAGTTCACGGTGAAGCAGAGGCTAAGTTGGCGTTAAAGCAACACCTTGGCGGACTGGGTTGGAAAGCACAGATTCCACAACAGGGGGAGAGTGCCGTTTTTTAAGGCTTAATCAGTTAGCAAGGCCTATGAACTGTTGCAGTCATGTCTCGGTAGCGCCGTCGATAAGATGGCAGCGAATAAAATAAAGATAGCCGACAAGGTTAGGCAACTAGCCAGCCCATAGTGTTGGTACAGATAGCCGGATAAAACGGTACCGAGCAATCGGCCACCGGCGTTAGCCATGTAATAAAAACCAACGTCCATTGCTACTTGGGTTTTATCGGCATAACTCACGACCAAGTAGCTATGGATAGACGAATTGATGGCAAAACACAGGCCAAATAGTGCTAAGCCAATAAACAAAGCGTAGTTCGTTTGTAGATTGAAGTATAGCGCTACCGCCATCAGCGCGGGTGTCACAGCAAGGGCTAGTGCCCAGTAAAGTGCACTGTTCCCATCTGGAGTAGAAGATAGGCCTCGGCCGGTTAATTTGGGCGTTAGAGCCTGAATGCCGCCATAGCCAATTAGCCAGCTAGCGAGCAAGCCGCCGGTTTGCCAGAAATCCCAGCCTAAGGTGGTCGATAAATACACCGGTAAGGCGACGACAAACCAAACATCCCTTGAAGCAAATAAAAAAAGGCGTGCAGCGGATAAGTAGTTGATTGCAGAGCGTTTTGCAAAGAGTTGTTTAAAGGTTGCTTTGCTGTTGATTGAGCCTGATTTTTTGCTTAACATCATTAGACTAGTTAAGCAGGCCAATATTAATAATCCCAGTATGAATAACACCGCGCCTTGGAAGCCATATAGGCTGAGTAAGCTGCCGCCAAGAAAAAAACCAGCGCCCTTTAAGGTGTTTTTAGACCCAGTCAGCAAGGCTACCCATTTATAAAGGGTCGATTCTGCACCAGTCATCACGAGCAATTTAATCGAACTTTTGGCGCTCATTTTATTCAAATCTTTGGCTATACCAGATACCGCTTGGGCGCACATAACCCAACCGACAGTGAGCCAGTGGTTGGGAACGAGTAGCATCGATAAGGCGATTATTTGTAAGTTCAAACCGAGTTGCATGGTGCGGTTTAGGCCGATAACCGTACCCAACCAGCCGCCCACTAAGTTGGTGATAACACCAAAAATCTCGTAGAACAAAAACAGCAAAGCTATTTGTAAAGGACTATAACCCAGTTGATGAAAATGCAAAATCACCAACATTCGCAGTGCGCCATCGGTGAGCGTGAACACCCAATAATTACCCGTGATGATCAGGTACTGTTTGATCTCACTTGATAAGCCAGAGAGTAGGCTCATATTAGAAAGTAAGCGCATATTAAGGACTGATTAAATCCAATGCGCCAATCATGCGAACCAATTCGATGGTACGGTTAGCGTAGCCCCATTCATTGTCGTACCAAGCGTATATTTTTACTTGAGTACCATTAATGACCAAGGTTGATAAGGCATCAATAATACTAGAGCGCGGGTCGGTTTTATAATCGATCGATACCAAAGGCCGCTCTTCATAGCCTAAAATCCCTGCCAGTTCATTATCGGCGGCTTGCTTTAACAGTGCATTAACCTCTTCTGCTGAGGTGTTGCGTTTAACTTCGAATACGCAATCGGTCAGCGAGGCGTTTGCCAGTGGTACGCGTACCGCGTGACCGTCCAGTTTGCCCTTAAGTTCGGGAAAAATATGAGTAATAGCAGTAGCAGAGCCCGTTGTTGTTGGAATTAAACTCATGCCGCAGGCGCGCGCACGGCGCAAGTCTTTATGCGGTGCATCCAAAATCGTCTGTGTATTGGTTAGGTCGTGTATTGTTGTCATACTGCCGTGTTTAATCCCCAATTGGCGATGGATGACTTGAACAATCGGTGCTAAGCAATTAGTGGTGCATGAGGCGGCGGTGACGATACGGTGTAAGTCCTTGTCGTATAAATGATGATTAACGCCTAAAACGACATTTAACACACCATCTTCCTTAACCGGCGCGGTGACGACGACCCGTTTAACGCCTTGATCAAGGTAGGCCTGTAATTGTGCCTTGCTGTTCATTTTCCCAGAGGCTTCAATCACCACATCACAGGCTGACCAATCGTTGTCTTGAATGGCCTTGTTTTGAGTGCAAGGCACGGAGTGACCATCGATTAATAGCGTATTGTCTTGGTGACTGGCTTGATAGTGCCAGCGGCCGTGCACCGAATCAAAATTAAGAAGGTGGGCGAGCGTAGCCGCATTAGCGGCTGGATCGTTAATATGTACAAATTGCAGGTCTTGTGAGCCGAACGCAGCCCTAAACGACAAGCGGCCCATCCTACCAAATCCATTGATGCCAACTTTAATCACCATACGTCCTCCAAAAAATTGATATGCAAATTATATATGAATAAACATATATATGTAAAAACATATATTTAGAGGGCGCGTAACTAAAACTTAACTAATAGTATTGCTTAGCAGCAGGCTTGATTACGACCAGGCCGACTGCGCATATTGCTTAAATGGACGAGGCTTTGTTGAAAAAAATCGGAGCCATTCTGGTGGGTCTTATCGAGTATATCGACTTGCCAATCCGCCAATAAGGGATGAATACGGTAAAAAACCCACTGCCCTTGCCGGCGATCAGTGAGTAAACCCGCATTGCGAAGTTGGGCCAAATGGCGTGAGACTTTGGGTTGACCTTCTTGTAAGGCCTCCATGAGTTCGCAAACGCAAAGCTCGCCCTCTTGCTGTATCAACATCAGGCATGTTAAACGGGTTTGATCAGCGAGGCATTTGTAAAACAGCAGTGAATCCATGGATTAATTATAAGGCAGTTTTAATCCAAAGCACCGTCAAAAAACAGCTTCATTAAGTTGTTAAAGGCCGATTTTTGTTCTATTTGAATCCAGTGGCCGCAGTGGTGGAAAACGTGAAGTTGTGCGTTCGGGATTCGTGCAGCTAAATGATAAGCATTATCAAGCGGGATAAAATAATCTTCACGTGCGTGAGTGATCATCATAGGGTGCTTGATATCAGCAAGTTGTCGGTCAGATAGCACAAAGGCATCGATGCCCGCCTTGGTTCCTTCACGAAACATCGCCTCAAACTGCACACGGACTTCGTCTTGCATCACGTTTTTGAAACGCTCGCTCGCAATTTTTTGAATATCATCACCTAAAAGTGCGGGGTTGTGGAGAAACTTTTGGATAAGTTCAAATAAGGCGTTTTCAGAGGGGTCTTTATAAAACTCCCAGCCCTTGGTAAGCCCTTCGGTGGGTTCAAAAGGGGCGCCAACAGGGCCCATCAACAAGGCTTTTTCAAAACGGTCGGGGTGGCGGTCTAATAAATGCAAGCTGACCCCGCCGCCCATTGAATTACCAACCAAATGAACTTTATTTAGGCTGTCTCTTATACACATCTGACGCTGCCGACGACTCCTTA
>OJHO01000960.1_pt1 | contig 10421 bp, 4 predicted proteins | sample 1595311 | NCBI WGS metagenome assembly OJHO01 (sample SAMN05416879, study PRJEB24817) | seawater metagenome | isolation source: Sea water | place: Canada:Atlantic | collected 2013-11 | reverse complement strand
TCTACACGTAAGGAGTCGTCGGCAGCGTCAGATGTGTATAAGAGACAGTTTCAGCGCCGAAGAAAAAAAGCAGCGTGAGCTCGACCAAATGTACTGGGCTACGCGTCTCGAAGACCTAGAAACAGAAATCGAAACCGAACCAGAGATGGTACGGCAGAAACACGAAATATCTGCGCGGCGCGTTGAGCCCGTTGGGTTAGTTTACCTACTGCCAGAGGATCAAACATGATTGACCTCTGGCTTAAACATGTTCGGCAGGAAGGACTGGTTGTTTCGCAATCTGCTCTAAGCGCCGAAAATTTGGTGCCTATCAAGCAGACCGCTGAAGACACAGAAAACTTCTCCCAAAACGCTCATGACTTTTGGTCGCTTGCTGCCAACGTGCTGGGTTGGCCACAAGAACGCACTCTGAAAGGCAACCAAAAGCCAGCAGATGCGGTTTTTCGCCTTACAGAAATGAATGTCACACTCGAAGCTGATGCTGCTTTAGCAGGCAGTGACGGTGAAGGTGTTAGGCTACTTGTAAAACATCTCGCGAATGGCACCGATCCTGATGCACGCACTTCACTCGGACAGTGGAGCGGTGTTTCCGAGCAGCAAGCTTTTGAGCGGCACCTCCGAGAAAGTGGCGTTTTGCAAGGTCTACTCGTCACCGACAATGCTTTGCGTTTAACGTACTCACCATCTGGTGAGACGCCTGGCTTTCTAGAGTGGCCGATTGAGGGGCTTAAGACGACCGCTGGCCGCGAGATGCTTGCGGGTCTGAAGCTTTTGCTTGGCAGAAACGCCATTTGGGGCAGCAAAGAAACACGTCTGGATGGAATTCTTAAGAGGTCCCGCGAAAGTCAGAATATCGTTTCAACAAAACTCGCCGATCAAGTCCTCGGCGCGCTTTACACGCTTCTTCGCGGCTTCACTTCGGAAGTAGAGACAGACACCCATTTGCGCGACGTCGCTGAGACCGATCCACAGCAATTCTATGAAGGCCTTTTGACTGTGCTGATGCGACTGGTCTTTGTGCTCTATGCCGAAGATCGCGATCTGATGCCGTCATCAGAGGATGAAAAGGCCAAAACCATTTATGAGCAAGGATATGCGGTACGTCGGCTATTCGTGGATCTTGAAGCTGATGCGGCTCTTTACCCCGACACAATGGTCGATCGCTATGGCGCTTGGGGCCGCTTGTTGGGACTCTTCCAACTGATCTATGATGGGGCTGGCCCTAGCTTCATGCACCAACGGCGCGGCAAGCTGTTTGATCCAACCACATTTCCTTTCCTGCTCGGGCAATTTGACCAAAACGATGAACCTGATGTTCTTCCCGTCTCAGACAAATGCATCCATGAGGTGCTCAAGCAACTTCTGATGCTCGGCGGTGAGAGGCTGTCCTACAAGACACTCGATGTCGAACAAATTGGCTCGGTCTATGAAACGGTCATGGGCTTCACTGTCACTCGTTCAAAGGGATCGAGCATTGCCTTACGTTCGGGCAAGGGTGGTATCCCGGCCTACATCGACCTTGAAGCAGTCCTTGGCAAAGCGCCTGACAAGCGGACCAAATATCTCTTGGACACGATCGACTTCAAAACGACACCTGCGCAATCCAAGCTTCTCAAACCTGCAAAGACAATCGATGAGCTGCTGACAGCGCTCGACAAAAAGATCGACGAACGCGGATCGCCAGATAAGCGCGTAACAACGGCTGGAACGATCATCTTGCAGCCAACGGATGAGCGTCGAAAGACCGGCAGTCATTATACCCCGAGATCTCTGACAGCGCCGATTGTGAAGGAGGCGCTGGAGCCTGTTCTGGCCCAGCTTGGCGAAAATCCAACTCCTGACCAAGTGCTTGACCTAAAGGTCTGTGATCCTGCCATGGGGTCCGGTGCATTCCTGGTGGAAACCTGCCGGGCTCTGGGAGAGCAGCTTGAGGCGGCTTGGGCGCGTCACCCTCATTTACTCCCAGATGAGGCACGGACAGACCCGCAGGTGTTTGCACGTCGTGAGGTCGCGAAACGCTGCCTTTACGGTGTTGATAAAAACCACATGGCGACGGACCTCGCTAAGCTTGCGCTTTGGCTTGTGACGCTGGCCAAGGATGAAGACTTCAGCTTTTTGGATCATGCGCTCAAAACAGGCGATTCCCTTGTTGGGCTGAACTTTGACCAACTCGCCGAATTTGATTGGCAAACTGATGGTACTTATCCCGGATTTACACAATCGTTCCGTAGAAAGGTTGATGAGGCGCGTGGGGATCGGCAACGCATCCGCTCTGCCCCTGATAATGTAACCTTTGAACAGCAGAAGCAGCGGTTGGATGAGGCCGACCGAGATATCGCAGAAATCCGGCTTGGCGGTGATGCTGTGATTGCGGCGTTCTTTTTTGAAGCTAAGGCAAAGGCGCGGCGGCAGGTTATTGACGATTTTAAGGTCCAGTTTGGTCTCGACGGCGGTCAGGACGTTGCACGTCACCTGCGGCAAGGGCTGTTGAGTGGAGAGCATCCGATCACGCCGTTCCATTGGGACATCGAATTTCCCGAAGTCTTCTCGGGCGATAATCCCGGCTTTGATGGCATCGTAGGGAACCCGCCGTTTGCAGGTAAGAACACCATCATTAATGGCTCGCGGAAAGGGTTTTTGGATTGGCTCAAGATCATCAGTCCCGGTGCGCACGGGAATGCGGACCTGTCGGCACACTTCTTCCGTAGAGCTTATGGCCTGTTACGCGAAGGTGGGGCTATGGGACTGATCGCGACAGATACAATAGCACAGGGTGACACTCGTGAAAGCGGTTTGGAGTATTTGCTAACAAAAACTGATGCTCAGATTTTCAATGCACGTAAAAGAGTTGAGTGGCCTGGCGAAGCACAAACACTCATCTCGACGGTCCATATTCGCAAGGGCGAATGTCCCGACACTTCCCCCCGAATCGACGGTAAACGCGTAGAACGAGTGTCAGCGTTCTTAAGGGAAGGGGTAGTAGATCAATCTCCGAGTACTTTAGAGATGAACGCTGAGATAGCCTTTGCTGGTTCCTATCCCTTAGGCTCTTGGTATTTGTTCGATGACATAGGTTCGGAAAAGGGCGAGTGTAGCTCTTTGGAAGATATGGAACGCTTAATTGCTCAGTCACCAGATAACGGAGACCGGATCAAACCGTTCTTGGGCGGAAGCGAGGTGAACAACCATCCAGAGCATCTGCATCATCGCTATGTGATCGACTTTGAAGACTTTCCTCTTCAACGCGAAGAATTGTCACCTGAATGGTCTACTGCAACAGATAAAGAAAAAACAGAAATGATGCGCTGCGGTATGGTTCCGTTGGATTATCCTGATGCTGTTGCAGCAGACTGGCCGGAACTTTTGTCGATAATTAGAGAAAATGTTAAGCCAGACCGTGACAAGCAAGACCGCGATGCACTGCGGATTCGTTGGTGGCAATTTGCCGAGCGGCGACCTGCTTTGTACGCAAAATTGTCAGAAATAGGTTCTGCATTTGTGATCGGCAGCAAAGCGGTACCACACTTCTGTTTCGCCAAGGTTAGCTCAAGCCAGGTCTTATCGCAAAACTTGCACGTCTTCGCATCTGATGACACGGTGCTCTTTGCCAATATTTCATCAAATGTCCACGAAATTTGGGCGCGCTTCTTTAGCTCAGGACGAGAAGATCGCTTGAGTTACACACCTAGTGATTGCTTCGTCAACTTCCCTCGAATCTTGAAAAAATCAGACAACGGCGTGCTTGGTGCTCTGGCTGACAAATTAATGGATTACCGAACATCCTTGATGAATAAAACAGGCTTAGGATTAACCAAAACGTATAATCGTTTCCACGATCCACTTGACCGAAAACCTGATATTGTCGAACTCCGCCGATACCATGCCGAAATGGACGACGCAGTCTTGCGCGCCTACGGTTGGGATGATCTCGCTGATCTGGCTCAAGACACGTCCGAAAACGGGGCAGCCCCTCGGTTCCTTCACCGCACAGATGAACCTGAGTTTTCCTATCAAGAACGCTACCACTGGCCAGCCTGGTTCCGCGACAAGGTACTCGCAAGGTTGCTAGAACTTAACCGCGCGCGCGCGGCGGAAGAGGCTCAAGAGGCCAAAGGCGCAAGTAATGCCAAAATGAAACCATCGGCTTTGCAGCTTGATCAACAAGGAACGCTGATATGAGCGATGCAGCCACCAACAAAACCTCCGCCCAAGTCCGCGACGAAATCCTCGACGCGTTCCGCATGGATGTCGTTGGCCCAGACACGCGCCCGGCCTTCCACGACGATCACATGTCAAACTTCGAGGTCATCAACTCGACCCGTCCGTCGAGCTTCTACCTCATCGGCTATTTGACGCCGGCCGAGGGTTCGACTGCCGCGCTCCCCAAGAACGACGCGCCGGAAATCCAAGACCCGCTTCCCAGCATGGAAGACGATGATGAACATGGCGCTGCGGGCGGCGACGACAGCGACGGTGGTAACGAAGCAAGGCAGCGCAAGCGCCTTGATCCAACCAGCCTCGGCCTGACAGCATTCGTCGCACCTGATTGCCCATTTATCGATGTCGCCCTTCGATATGCCGACTACTACGCTCAACCGCCAATCCCCGAGGCGGTGCTCGAGGGAACAGGCAAGGATGCCCCCAAAGACATCAGCTGGCACCGCAAACCGCGATTTGTTGAGCACCGGATTACAGCCGCAGACTTGGCGAAGGCACTAGATGTGAAAGAAGGCGTGTCGATCCCGCTGCTAGACACCGAGACACCCCAGCGGAAAGGTGGGTGCCTCCACTTGCATCTGATGGTGCAGAAAGTTGACCTGTTGCGCCCCGAGGCATCAGTTGACGGTCTGTCCGTTACCATTTTTGTTGTAAATCGCCGACCAGAGTCCCAGCGGTTCCGTGATGTTTCCAATGTGTTCCAAGTCAGTTTGGAGCTAAAAGCCGGTGGCGACGGATTTATCGGCAATCCCGATATGAGCGGGTATAACGCCGAAGATTCCGATCTGCGTTTGCATGACCTGCATTACCAAGATGTCCTGCGCTTTGCCGGGGGCCGGAATGTCGGCACTGCGCATGCGAACCCGACCGATGGGCTTGCGCCATCTGTTTGGACGGATCACCTGCCTTCAGCCGATGTCGAAAAGGTGGACCAGAACGAAGCGCTAAACGATGTCGCAGAGTTCAATATGCTTGAGCTTGCCAAGCTTGCGGAGGATCCAACACAGCTTGCGGCTTCGCTAGCTGGGTTCCCTGAAGATTACGCTGAATTCATCGCAAATCAGGCCAATACTGCTTCTACAATCACATTTCCATCGCGGCGTGAAGTTGCGGAGGATTTGGTGGAAAAGCAACGTGAAGCCTGCGCGCGTATGCGGAACGGGATCGCGTTGTTGAGGACTGATGCTGCAGCATTAGAGGCGTTTCGCGCAATGAACTTGTCGATCAACTCGTACTTGGAGAAACGGGATACTTCCGGAAAGGTTTGGAAGGGAGCCAAATGGCGACCGTTCCAGTTGGCCTTCATTCTCCTTAATCTGGATGGTCTGTCCGATCCAACTCACGCTGATCGCAAGACTGTCGACCTGCTCTTTTTCCCAACGGGTGGCGGTAAGACCGAGGCGTATCTTGGGCTGGCGGCCTATCAGATTGCATATCGCAGGCTAACTCATGCTGATTGGTTGGGAAGCGGTGTTTGCGTAATTATGCGCTACACACTGCGCCTTTTGACGCTGGATCAGTTGGGGCGGGCCGCAGCGATGATTTGCGCGCTGGAGTTGCTTCGGCGGTCCCCCGAATGGCAACAAAATGGCCAGCCAAAGCTGGGGTTAGCGCCAATCGAGATTGGGCTCTGGGTGGGGTCAGCCGCCACTCCCAACAAAATTGGTGGGCGAGGTGAGCAGGATAGCGCGGGTCGTCACGCATACACTAAGGTAATGCGTTTCAAAAAATACAAAAGGGAAGCGCCTGCACCCATCAAGCAATGCCCTTGGTGTAGCACCGCATTCGATGATCATACCTTCCAAATCACCGGCAAACGGATGCTCATCAACTGTGCCAATTTTGACTGCGCCTTCAGTGGAGAAAAGGGCGGTTTGCCAGTCCTTGCTGTCGACGAAGAGATATTCAACCGTCTTCCCGCTTTTATCATTGGGACAGTCGACAAATTCGCGGCCTTGCCGAGGCGCGGTGAAGTCGGCAGGTTTTTTGACAACGTTGACCGTTTTGATGAAGGCAGTGATCCCAAACACATGAGGTTTTACGGTGCTGACGAGCCTGGTGTTGGGTATCTTCTTTCCGATGAAGCGGAGTGTCTTCCGCCGCCTTCGCTGATTATTCAAGACGAGTTGCATTTGATTTCAGGACCTCTTGGCACCATCGCAGGTCTCTACGAGGCGATAGTAGATCGACTTGCATCACGGACGATCAACGGCGAATTGCGTGGTCCAAAGATTATTGCTTCTACAGCCACCGTAAGGCGCGCAGAAGATCAAATTCAGAAGCTCTTTGGCCGAAGGAAAACGGCAATTTTCCCGCCCCCAGGCATCAATCGTAGGGATAGTCACTTTGCACTAACCCGCGCTCTAAAGGACGCTGATGGGCGCCGTTATGTTGGGATCAGCGCACTCGGGATAGGACCAAGAAAAGTCATGCTAAGGTCTATTGTGCCAATGCTTGCATCAGCACAACAACAATTTGACCACGACAATCGCGATGGATCAAAGAATCCAGCTGATCCCTACATGACTGCACTTTGCTATTTCAATGCACTGAGAGAATTGGGCGCAAGTCGTCGCATTATCGAGGACGAAGTTGCGACCAATCTGCGAGTATGGCCCCGCAGACGTCTGCGGGATGGACAAGATGAAGTCAGTTCAAGCTTTGCAGCGCGTAACATCACCGCACCTGATGAGCTCACATCCCGCTTAAGCACAGATGATGTTGCGATAGCAAAAGAGCGGCTCGAGCAAAGTTTTACCAAAGCTCCAAAAACGAAGGGGCAAATGCTTCCGCTCGATGTCGCATTGGCGACCAACATGATTTCTGTTGGCCTAGATATAACAAGGCTTGGTTTGATGTTTGTTCAAAACCAACCAAAATCTGCTGCTGAATACATTCAAGCCACAAGTCGAGTAGGGCGAGATTCTGAACGTCCAGGAATAGTTTTGGTGATCCTGAATATGCACCGAGCTAGGGATCGAGCACACTATGAAGACTTTGAAACATACCACAAAGCATTTTATCGCGCTGTCGAGGCCACGAGCGTTACCCCAGGCTCAATGCGTGCGAAAGACCGTGCTTTGGGCGCTGTTTTCGCGGGCTTAGTTAGACATTTGGAACCGGATTTCGCGGTCGTCACTGGCGCATCTCGGTTTGATCCAGATCACCCGGCGGTTGCTGAAGCTAGCAAATTCTTAGTTGATCGTTTTTGCACGCTGGAGGATATCAACCGCCTTAAGGACAGCTGGTTGCAGATCTTGGCAGCGCGAGGCGGCGAAGATATTAATTGGGATACTCACCGCGCTGATGATCAAGGGCTTATGCACAACCCACTAACCGATTTGTCCGCTTTAACAAAAGATTTCGAGCTATTTGAAGCGGGTTGGTCAATGCGCGATGTACAACCTGGCATAAGTCTCGATGTGAAAGACTATTTGGCCGGTCCCGTCACAACTGGAGGAGCGGCAAAATGAGTTCCAACGACGAAATTAGACTGTCGCAGTTGATCCAAACTTTTGGCCCTGGTTCCATTGTTGATCTACCGGATGCATCCGTGATGATCATGGGCTTGGATAGTTGGCCTATCGCTTTTGGAAATCAAAGCATGCGCCAGATTTCTGAACCACGCTTGGTGAAGTATCTGACGAAACTTCTGAGCAATACAGAGGATGGAAGCAGCTGGCTAAAGGAAGGCGTAACACTGAGCCTTTTTGAACCCCCGCTAAACGGAGACACAACGCTAGGTCGAACGCCCCCAAAAGTTCCAGCCGTGAAATACCCGCGTTGGGAAGTCGTTACCGATCAAGCCGATACGTCGAAACAGGAACTTCGGCGTTTCAGGTCTGGTGACAAACCAAAGGCGAAAAAGGGGCAAGTCATCTCTCCCGTTCGCTGGGTGGCTGCATGTAGTAAGGGCCATATCGACGACATTGATTGGAGATATTTTGTGCATCGCGGCGGCAGCTGCCAACAAACCATGTACATGCAAGATCGTGGAGCAGCCGGAGACCCGCAATATATTACTGTTTTATGTGACTGTGGGGCGAGCCGTCAGCTAAGTGAACTCTTTACCGAAAATGCTCTCGGGTCCTGCAAGGGTTACCGGCCTTGGATTGAAGGGTACGAGGCAACAAGCTGCCCAGAAACACAGAGACCAATGACGCGTGGCGCCATCAACAACTATTACTCTCAGGTCTTAAAGTTGATTGCTTTGCCTGCTGGTCAAAATGACGTTGAACGACGGGTTTCTGAATACCTTCCCGCTTTCGAGGAAGTGCAGACAGAGCAAGAGGTGTTGGGTCCAGTAAAATTTGGCCTAGCACCAATCAAGAAAGCGTTTGAAGGTTTGGATGGGAGCGTGGTCTGGGCGGCTTTACAAAAAATCCGAAACGAACAAGCAGATGCATTGTCTCAAGATGTTGAGAACCCGAAGGTCGAAGAATTTTCAATCTTGGCTTCAGGGAAAAAGACGATTGGAGAGAACAAGCTGTCTGCTCGATTACACGCTGAAACTCTAGACGACGATGAATGGCGGGATGATACGCTGGCAGACACAAGTTTCATAAAGTCTTTGGTTAAAGTGCACCGCTTGTGCGAGGTCTCATGCCTCTATGGATTTACTAGAATTGAACCCGCTCCGTCTCCGTTTGATGAAGTTCAAGAGGATATCACGCTTGAGGTTCAGGGGCAGTCTCTTGCAGACAAGGTAAGTTGGCTTCCTGCAATGGAGCAGTTTGGTGAAGGGCTTTTCTTCAATTTCGACATCGCTTTGATCCGTGACAAAGTAAAGTCGCTTGGTGCCGGCAATTCATTAGAAGATCTCAAAGGCCGATACGACGAATGGTATCAAAGGGACGTAATCCGACGGAAACCTTTTCCCGGTTATGAGTACGTTTTTGTACATTCCTTGTCCCATTTGCTGATTGAACAGATTTCATTGGACGCCGGATATCCTTCTACAGCACTGTCAGAGCGGATTTATGCGTTGCAGAGCGATGGATCGTCTAAAACGACGAAATTGGGTTTACTCCTATATGCTGCAGGTGGAGGTTCTCAAGGTACGTTGGGAGGTCTGTTGGAGCAAGCCAAGAACATTCCACTAACTATAAAACGTGGCATTGCTAGAAACACTGTGTGTGGAAATGACCCTATCTGCACGTCAGGTTCGAAGAGCCTTACGTCAGATATAGACATGATAAACGGCGCTGCCTGCCATGGCTGCTTGTTCACCGCCGAAACAAGTTGCGAAAGGAGAAATACTTTGCTGGATCGCCAATCTCTTCTCAAAATACTGGGAAATTGATATTATTGACGGTAATCCACGATTATTCACTGACCGCCGTTCGAGCATTTTCTCAGACAGACCCACCCTTCATTTTAGGTCAGAAATACTGACTTATTTAACATAAACCTTATTATGCAAAAAGGAACTGTACGCGCAAAGCGATAATGTCACCCCAGAGCAAAGCAGAAGTGTCACTCTCCTCGCAAACGATGTGAGGATGAGCGGATATGGGATGGGTGATGATGAGCGAGCGCGAGTTGAACCGTGTGGAGGTTTTGGCGCAGGTCGATGATGGTCGGTTGAGCGTCGACAACGCGGCCAACATGCTGGACCTGACGCGTCGACAGATTTTCAGATTGCTGAAGCGGTATCGTCAGGATGGTGCACCTGCGATCCGGCATAAAGCGCGTGGGAAGTCGCCGAACAACCTGATCCATCAGGCCAAACGGGACTATGCGCTGAGCCTGATCAAGGAGAACTACCCGGATTTTGGGCCGACGCTTGCCGCTGAGATGCTGGCGGAATATCATGGCTTCAAAGTCTCTCGCGAGACGCTTCGCAAGTGGATGGTTGAAGATGGTATCTGGCTTTCGCGCAAGCAGCGCCGTCGGTTTCACCAGCCGCGTCTACGCCGGGAATGTTTCGGCGAGTTGATCCAGATCGACGGCTCGGATCATCGTTGGTTTGAGGATCGTGCTGGCCCTTGCACCCTGCTCGTCTTTATCGACGATGCCACCAGTACGCTGATGGAACTGAGGTTCGTGAGGTCAGAGAGTACGTTCAGCTATTTCGAAGCACTAGAAAGCTATCTGCTCGAACACGGTCGCCCCGTCGCCTTTTACAGCGACAAGCACACAGTGTTCCGTAAGCGGTGCACCGATCACACGGGACTGACGTAATTCCAAGGTAGCAGCTTGTT
>OJHO01000952.1_pt1 | contig 10509 bp, 9 predicted proteins | sample 1595311 | NCBI WGS metagenome assembly OJHO01 (sample SAMN05416879, study PRJEB24817) | seawater metagenome | isolation source: Sea water | place: Canada:Atlantic | collected 2013-11 | reverse complement strand
TCGGTTAAAAAACGTTGTGAGAAAGCTCAGAAGAGCAAAGCCCCGAACCAAATTAGTCAGCAAGAAAAAACACTTTACCCCTTTGTCGGTAATCCTAAAAAAGATCAACCCGAAGGCATTCAGATGAGGTTAAGTGATTACCTCGAATTAATTGATAGCACAGGGCGGGTTCTTAGAAATGATAAGCGGGGTGCTATCAGTGCGGGCACTGAAAATATTTTAAACAGACTCGACATTGATGAAGATCAGTGGCTAGAAATGACATCAAACTTCGAAGGCTGCTTTAGTTCATTTGTAGGCGGTGAAAGCAGTTTGCGTATGGCTTGCGAGAATCTTCATTACCAGCGTCCGCCAGGTCTAGCGACGTGCAAGTTAATGTTTCGTTAATACTTATTAAGCTTTAATCCAGAACTAATGTCAGAAGCCTTCTGAGAACTTAGTGCGTTTCAAAATTGGTATTCGTGCTTAGAACTTATCAATACCTCATAAGTTTTAATATTATCCCCAAGATTTAGTCTTTTATAACAGATCTGTGTACTTTTATAGAAATCACTTAAGATGGGTGTCCATGTAGTATATTGATACTCAAATTGAAGCCTTCAAAAGATTAAATGAACAAGAGCCAGGACAATGGAGTCTGGCACAATCATCAAATCAGATATGTTTATCTCAGGCTCAATTGGAGGAAAGACAACTTCTTGAGTTTGAATTACATAACTGTATGCCAATCCCTACATCAGATGTGCCTTATGAAGATATATTGGAATTCAAGTTACAGAGGCAAGATGAATACGTTGCATTCAAAGAATTAGCCGGTGAACTCTATTTAGAAATTGTTAATTCTAATGATATTCCTAGAACTAAGAATCATGTAATGAATAGGCTACAGCAGTCTATTAAAGATATTGATGCAGTGAGTTCTGAAAGCTTTGCAAAACGAATTTATAAATCATTCAGTATCGGCTTAAATCCAGCTAATATGGCTGTTCAAGGTATGGCTGGTATCGGGGCAGCTACCTTGTTTGGTATGCCAGTTGAGCTTGGTGCTGCAGCTGGCTCAGTAATGGGTTCAATGAACTTTAATCTAAGCAACCAAGCTATCCCTGCAGCAGTGCAACAGAATCAAAAAGGATTAACCTATTTGCTTCAAGCTCATAGTGAATTAGGTGGTAAAATTGGCAGAAATCAACTCTGTCTATGCGGCAGCGGAAAAAAATACAAGAAGTGTTGTTCTAAATGAAAAAAGGCCTAACAAAGCAATGCACTTGACCTCCGGCAAGTGATTGCGGCGTTCTGTGTAATAAATTATGAATGAATTATTAGAGGCTCTCTTATATCTAGTAAGTTTTTGGCGGTTTGTTTTTAGTAAACGATATCGCTTAGATACACTTGATAAATTTAAACGCTTGAGTGTTTACAAAAAGTGTCTGAGTATTCTAGGTGCTATTGTTTCGGTGGGAGTTGGGCTAGGTATTCCGGTTATAGTTTTAGTTTTCATTATCGGTATCCCTTTCTTCGATCAAGTAGATGCTTGTTTAGATTCAGGTGGTAGTTACAATTACCAACAATGTGAGTGTGACTATAGTGTTAGCCATTCATTCAGCAAGGAGCATCAATGCTTTTAAAAGCACAGAACAAGGCATTGGTGAAAATCCCTTCGGGATTGGGACGCTTACGCGCCCCAAAATATTGGCGTTATACGGTCTGAACCATGATTATATATTTTGAGCTGCTTCAATATTTAGACCTTGTCGGCGAAAAGCAACATATCTTTAAGGTAGTAGGAAGAGGTGCCCCAAAAAATATTGATTCGGTATTTATAGATCATGAGGTGCTAGGTAATAATTTATCCATACAAGTAAGAGTTCCAAAAAGATTATGGAAAGATAAGGTTTTTAATTTTGACTTTTTAATTCATGAGTCTGAGAGCTGGATCTCTGTAGTGGATAGAGAAATGACTTTATCTATGAAGTGTAGAAGTGTTGAGGTAAATAAAGAATATCTAGAAAAAAGAGTTAAATACCTGACTAAAGCAAAATCTTCTACTGGGCTCAATTCGATATTTTTCATGCACTATTATAATACGGATGTAAGAAGGTGGGGTTCAGGAATAAAGCCAAATAAAATTGAAGCAAAAGAACTACTTTGTAGTTATGATAAAAAAGAGTACATGCTAGCTCTTACAAAAATTAGAGAGTTAATTAACTCTGCACGTTCGGTTGGAGATTCTATTCTTCATGGGCCTACTGGTGAGACTATTAGCCTTGTGGATAAATATCCTGGATTCTCTTCTGAAATTTATGAAATCGCCTTAAGTGCTGGCATGAGAGATTCCCGCTGACATATAACAAGGAATTCGTGATCGTGCCTACGGCACTGGGACGCTTTCAGCGCCCCACAATATTGGCGTTAGAGCGTCAAGAAAGCTTGATGCATCTTGCAGGGTGCAAGTCCCTGTCGGGTAAGATTTAACCCATCACCCGTATCGAGTGTTGCGCCTGTGGCGGAGTTTGTGGATCGAAATTACTTTCCCGTATTTTTTTTAAAATTAAATACAGCAAGCGAACAAAACAGGTGAAGCGTACACAGAGAAATATATAGGCCATAGGGATTGTCGTGATCCTGCAGTACTGTTATCGCTCCGAGAATTGTGAATTCTGATTGACGAGGTTTGTAACGCCATCGAAGTCCACGCAAAGCAATCGTTCTGGTTAGATTGTGGCGAGTCAGCGGAGTTATTAAGTCGTGGCATGTATATAGAGATGCGTCAGGAACTTGAGAGATCCGAGTGTGCTCCTGAAGGATCAGGTAGGGAAGTTTAACCTAATGGTGAGACGAACGAAGGCTGCTCGGAAGTCGGATCAGCTCATAGTAGTCTGAGGGCGGGAAAGCCGTCTACATGGCGAAGGGGCTGACAGTTATATAATGAAAGCAACAGACACATAGTCCGGACAATGTCGGGCTGGAATCACTATGAAAACTACCTTGCTTTCAATCGCAATTAAAGCACGAACCCACCCCAAGCACAGATTTCAAAATCTCTATGGAATGTTAGATGCTGACTTTCTGAATCAAAGCTGGGGTCAACTCAATAAAAAGGCGGCGGCAGGTATCGATGGAATATCCATTGCAAAATACCAGTCAAAACTGCCTGAAAATATCCAGCGTTTAAGTCAGCAACTTAGAAATAAATCTTTCCGAGCAGCGGATATTAAACGTGTCTTTATTCCTAAAGCAAATGGTAAACAACGACCACTCGGTCTGCCAACAGTCGATGACAAACTGGTGCAGCAAGGCGTAAGTCAGATACTTCAAAACATCTGGGAACAAGACTTTCTGCCCAACAGTTATGGTTATCGTCCAAATAAAAGTGCGCATAAAGCGGTGCACAGTTTAGGGCTGAATCTTCAATTCAAAGGTTATGGCTATATTGTTGAAGCTGATATTAAAGGCTTCTTTGATAATATGAATCATGACTGGCTGATGAGGATGCTCGAACTGCGTATCGACGATAAATCGCTTTTAGGCTTGATCAAACAGTGGTTGAAAGCACGGATAAAATCCCCCGATGGTTGCTTTAATAAACCGGAATCTGGAACACCACAAGGTGGTGTCATCAGCCCAGTATTAGCAAACATCTATCTGCATTATGCGTTGGATTTATGGTTTGAAAAGACCGTAAAACCAAGAATGGAAGGCAGGGCAATGCTGATTCGTTATGCGGATGACTTTGTTGTCGCTTTTCAATATAGGCATGAAGCAGAAGCCTTTTATCGTGTGCTACCTAAGCGCCTCAATAAGTTTGGTTTGAGTGTTGCGCCAGAGAAAACACATCTAAAGCGATTTAGTCGTTTTCATCCTGGGCGTAAACGTAGCTTTCAATTTCTTGGCTTTGAGTTTTATTGGAGTTTCGATGCTAATAAGAAACCTAGAATTAGGCGATATACAGCACCCAAGAAACTGAAGGCGGCCATGAGTGAATTTTATCAGTGGATAAAATACAATCGCTCAGGGCCACTCAAAGAAACAATGCCGATACTTAAGCGCAAGCTGATGGGTTTTCAGAACTACTTTGGATTGCCAGACAATAGTCGTAGTTTATCTCGCTTATCACACTATGTTGTACGCAGTTTGTATAAGTGGTTAAATCGTGAAGTCAGCGCAGAAGTTATAACTGGAGTAGCTTCACGGATATGTTAGGATATTTTAAAATTGAGCCATTGAAAGTTAGTAAGCGGTCAATTCCGGTTGACTGGTACTGAGCAGATGGAGAAGGGACTTGTGAATTACACGAGCGAATGTATAACTGAGGAGCCGGATGCGGTAGTTCCGCACGACCGGATCTGTGTGGGGGCGGTTCAGGTAACTGGCCGTTCTACCATGACTGTTTAAAAAGGAATACGGATGAATATCTTTGCTAAATTAAAAAGGAAAAATGCAGCAGCAAGGCTTATTGATGAGCAAATGTATGAGATTGTCGTTGAAGAGCTTCAAAGTGGAGTTCGCAGAAATGGATTATGGGCAAAGGCCTTGGCGAAAAGCCAAGGAGATGAATCAAAGGCAAAAGCACTTTATATTTCATACAGAGTTCAGTCGTTAAGAGATGAGTCAGAGATTGCTGAGGCAATGCAGGAATATGAAGCTGAAGAATCTCGCAACAGACATCAGCAATATCAAAAACAGCAAGAAAAGGAATACAAAAATAATAGTAGAAAATTACAAATAAAAATAAAAAACTTGCGAAATGAAGGGTATAGTTTTTATCTTATTGCTCAGGACTTTAATGAAGAGAGCGTTAATATTCCCAATGAGTATATTGATAATTTCAACAAATGGTCTCCTGAGTTAGTAAAGCTTATAAAGAACAACTAGGACACCCATCCTAGTTGAGAACAACTAGGATACCCACCCTAGTTGAAAACCAAAATTCATGATCTACAGTTAAATTAAGCCTTTTAATTTAGTTTGGTGACCATGATGCCTAAACCTCGTAAAACCCTCATTGCCGTCGAATCCACGCCTTACTACCACTGTGTGCACGTTGTGTGCGAAGAGCCTTCCTTTGTGGTGTTGATACGCTTACAGGCCAGAATTACGAGCATCGTCGTGCTTGGCTAGAAGATCGCTTGTTGGAATTGCCAAAGGTCTTTGCTATCGACATTGCCGCTTATGCCATCATGAGCAACCACTACCACGTGATCCTTCATATCAATACCGACCGAGCCAAGAGCTGGTCTGACTATGAGGTTGTGGAGCGCTGGCATCAACTTTTCAATGGCACAGTACTTTCGCAAAAGTATTTTAAAAATGAAGGTGATTTGTCGAAGGTTGAGATGCTGGTATTTCAGGAAACCATTGATGAATGGCGTTCACGTCTTCTAGATATTAGTTGGTTTATGCGCATTCTTAATGAAGCCGTGGCGCGCGAAGCGAATGCTGAAGATGGCTGTACCGGTCGTTTCTGGGAAGGTCGTTTCAAATCACAAGCGCTGCTAGATGAAGCTGCATTGATGGCGTGTATGGCGTATGTCGATTTAAATCCTATTCGTGCAAAGATGGCGGCTACTCCGGAAAAATCTGATCATACCTCGATTAAAAAACGCTGTGAAAAAGCGGAAGAAAGTTCAAATCCCAATCATATAAATCAGCAAGAAAAATCACTTTATCCTTTTGTCGGCAATCCAAAGCAGAACCAGCCTGAAGGTATTCAGATGAAGCTGAGTGATTACCTTGAACTGGTCGATAGTACCGGAAGGGTTTTAAGAAAGGATAAGCGTGGTGCGATCAGTGCGGGTGCTGAAAAAATTCTAGATAGGCTGGATGTTGATGAAGACCAGTGGCTAGAAATGACTACCAACTTCGAAGGGTGCTTTAGCTCATTTGTGGGTGGTGAGAGTAGTTTGCGTATGGCTTGTAAAAATCTTCATTACCAAAGGCCGCCAGGGCTGGCTACCTGTAAATTGATGTTTCATTAGCTCTAATAATTTAAATTATAAATCGATTATCAGGAGTATCCTGAGAAATGATAATGTTCACAATTCAACCTATTTAGCTGAAGTGCTACTTTTTAACGCCTATTTAAATATAAAACTTTATCTCTATAAGATCACGATGAATTTTATGTCATATTATTTGAAGTATCAGTCTTTTCTTAAGATGGGTGTCTGATTAGTATTTGTCTGATTAGTATTTGATTAGTATTAGGTGTCTAATTAGGAAATTAAGGTGGGTGTCTAATTAGGAAAGGTGTCTAATTAGGAAAAGGTGGGGCAGTACTGTGATAATAGATGCTAAATTCTCCCTTTCCTGTACTTGTTGATAGTATTACTTTCTAAAACATTGATGCTTTCTATATTTAAAAATTACTACGGCTTAATCAGGGATATGTATATCATGAGGTTCTTACTGTTTTTTATATTTGTGTTACCTTTTATAAAGGTCGTAGCTCTGGAAGAAATTTTACTAAGCGATAAAAGAGGTGACACTTTTTTAGATATATTGAATGATAAAAAAAGGGTAGAGGCTTTACTTGAAAGAAAAGATAGTCTTCTTGGTGCTACTATAGATCGATGCCCGAAAATGATTAGTGTATTTGATTTTTCTGGCCAAGAAAAAAGTAGGGATTATTATCACTACTCAACGGATATTCTAATGACTTTGATGACTAAAGAATTTAACAAAGCTACTAATTATAAAATAGTTAAGGATCTGTCTGAAATAAAACTGATATTGAGAATTAATCAAGATGGTTTTTTAGATAATATTGAATTATATGATGTATATCCTTATAAAGTACTCCGCAACGCGAAAGAATACGGAGAGTTACAAAAGATACTTGATCAAATTAAATATCAATTCAAAGCAGTGGATGTTGAACATAAATGCGCTCAATACGAGTTATTTATTAACGTTTCATGGAATATGTATGAAGAGACAACCTAGTATCAAGTTTAAAGTGCGACAGTGAACAAATAGGATGAACAAATAGGACACCCATCTTAGTTGCCCATCTTAGTTGCCCATCTTAGTTGAAAACAAAAACAAATAGGACACCCATCCTAGTTGAAAACTAAAATTCATGATCTAAAGTTAAATTAAGTCTTTTAATTTAACTCGGTGACCATGATGCCTAAACCTCGTAAAACCCTCATTGCCGTCGAATCCACGCCTTACTACCACTGTGTGCACGTTGTGTACGAAGAGCCTTTCTTTGTGGCGTTGATACGCTTACAGGCCAGAATTACGAGCATCGTCGCGCTTGGCTAGAAGATCGCTTGCTGGAATTGCCAAAGGTCTTTGCTATCGACATTGCCGCTTATGCCATCATGAGCAACCACTATCATGTGATCCTTCATATCAATACTGAAAGAGCCAAGAGTTGGTCTGACTATGAAGTTGTGGAGCGCTGGCATCAGCTTTTCAATGGCACAATATTTTCGCAAAAGTATCTTAAAAATGAGGGTGAGTTGTCGAAAGTTGAGATGCTGGTATTTCAGGAAACCATTGATGAATGGCGTTCGCGTCTTCTAGATATTAGTTGGTTTATGCGTATCTTGAATGAAGCCGTTGCACGTGAGGCGAATGCCGAAGATGGTTGTACGGGAAGGTTCTGGGAACAAACAAATAGGACACCCATCTTAGTTGAAAACCAAAACTCATGATCTACAGTTAAATTAAGCCTTTTAATTTAGTTTGGTGATCATGATGCCTAAATCTCGTAAAACCCTCATTGCCGTCGAATCCACGCCTTACTACCACTGTGTTGCACGTTGTGTGCGAAGAGCCTTCCTTTGTGGCGTTGATACGCTTACAGGCCAGAATTACGAGCATCGTCGTGCTTGGCTAGAAGATCGCTTGTTGGAATTGCCAAAGGTCTTTGCTATCGACATTGCCGCTTATGCCATCATGAGCAACCACTACCACGTGATCCTTCATATCAATACCGACCGAGCCAAGAGCTGGTCTGACTATGAGGTTGTGGAGCGCTGGCATCAGCTTTTCAATGGCACAGTACTTTCGCAAAAGTATCTTAAAAATGAGGGTGAGTTGTCGAAAGTTGAGATGCTGGTATTTCAGGAAACCATTGATGAATGGCGTTCGCGTCTTCTAAATATTAGTTGGTTTATGCGCATTCTTAATGAAGCCGTGGCGCGCGAAGCGAATGCTGAAGATGGCTGTACCGGTCGTTTCTGGGAAGGTCGTTTCAAATCACAAGCGCTGCTAGATGAAGCTGCATTGATGGCGTGTATGGCGTATGTCGATTTGAATCCTATTCGAGCAAAGATGGCGACTACTCCAGAGCAATCTGATCATACGTCGATAAAAAAACGCTGTGAGAAAGCAGTAGAAAGTTCAAATCCCAATCATGTAAATCAGCAAGAAAAATCTCTTTATCCTTTTGTCGGCAATCCAAAGCAGGGCCAGCCTGAAGGTATTCAAATGAAGCTGAGTGATTATCTTGAATTGGTTGATAGTACCGGAAGAGTTTTAAGAAAGGATAAGCGCGGTGCGATCAGTGCGAGTGCTGAAAAAATTCTAGATAGGTTGGATGTTGATGAAGACCAGTGGTTAGAAATGACTTCCAACTTTGAAGGATGCTTTAGCTCATTTGTGGGTGGCGAGCGTAGTTTACGCATGGCTTGTGAAAATCTTCACTACCAAAGGCCTCCAGGCTTAGCGACTTGTAAACTGATGTTTCATTAACTTTTAATAATCAAGGTTGTAAATCAATTATCAGATGCCCCCTGAGGAATTTTTGTGTCTGATGTTTAGGTCAGTTGACCTTTATGCCTGAATTTAAACGCGAGCAATGCGAATTGAAGTGTAGTGATTGACATGGAGTTCATATTCTTCTGATAATGAATTGATACTAAGGTGGGTGTCTTATTATTTCGTTATTATTATTTCGTTATACTAAGGTGGGTGTCTTATTATTTCGTTATTATTTCGCGAAGGCCTCCAGGCTTAGTGACTTGTAAACTGATGTTTCATTAACTTTTAATAATCAAGGTTGTAAATCAATTATCAGATGCCCTCTGAGGAATTTCTGTGTCTGATGTTTAGGCACTTACCCATGATAAGTGCCATACAATAAGAGTGACTACGGTAAGAAGTACTACCATCCATGCTTCCATAGCTTTTCCTTTTAATAATTATGTTCTAAGGTTTACATCCAGCAACCGACATAGATCATCAGAAAATTTTATAATCTTATCATTATTCTTAATTTCTGTTGTTTCTACGTTATCTTCTATTCCAGATAAATTAAGACTATGTTTGGTTAATAGGTTTTTCATAGGACTTTCTTCAATGACAAATATAATCCCGCCTTTAACCACCTCTACAGATTCTATACCTAAAAACTCAAAATTATCTTCGAACAAAATAGTCACTGCTGGTGTAAAAAATCTAGCGCCATCCTCCATGGTAGCAAGGATAGTATGAGACTTATTGAGTGTATTCGAAGTCGTCTTATATCTATCGATCCCTAGTGGTCTCTTATAAAAAGATCGGTCCCAGCCCCTACCTTTAGCAACATAAACCTCAGCATCAAAATGAAAATCTAAGGCTAAAAAATCGATAGCTCTATAATCGAGATACATTCCATTATTACCTTGTAAATTATATGATATTAAAGTATGAATATAATCATAATTAAATTGTGTATACGCTCCTTCATATGAAGTTCGAACTAAGAAGTCTGAAAGCTTAACTTTATGACTCGGCCAAATAACATACTCAGCAATATATTCCTTCAGATTAGCTACTTTCTTTCCTTTCATCTGCGATTTAAAGGCCAGTGAATAAATCTTTTTTTCCATAGATCGAAAAGCCTTGGCCTTTTTACTAATCACACTGCAACAATAAAATACAAGGATAAAACTAATAGCAGTAGGTATACAGAAAACAAGAGCCAAGCCATCTACCAAAAATATAAGAGTTAATGAAAGTAGAGTAACACCCAAAATAAAAACTGATATTAAAAATATTAAGAATAAGAAGTTACTAGCACGATAGAAATCAAAATTTAAATCAGCGCGCTCTTTGTAGGGACTAATGATTTTCTGGGCATCAGAAAATTCTGTAACAGGGTCCATTTCAACTAGAATTTCATCGAGTACATTCGCTGCTCTTACATACTTATCCCACCACATATAAATCCCTTTTATTAAATAATAAACTTTATCGTCTTTAATGTAACATCATGAAACCAAATCATAACTCAAGGATAATTAGGACACCAAGGATAATTAGGATACCCATCCTAGTTAAGTGTTCAGTTAACAGAAAAAGCAAAGCAGCTGTAATAAATAATTAACGCCGCTTTCAGATGCCATTTAATAAGCAATCTGAGAGCGGCTTTATATGAGCACTTTCTTCAGTCCCTGAAGATGCAGCCCTCAAATCAGTCACCTTTACTTAAAACAAATAGGACACCCATCCTAAACAAATAGAAACAAATAGGACACCCATCCTAGTTGAAAACTAAAATTCATGATCTAAAGTTAA
>OJHO01000951.1_pt1 | contig 10572 bp, 8 predicted proteins | sample 1595311 | NCBI WGS metagenome assembly OJHO01 (sample SAMN05416879, study PRJEB24817) | seawater metagenome | isolation source: Sea water | place: Canada:Atlantic | collected 2013-11 | reverse complement strand
TACGAGATTGCCTCTTGTCTCGTGGGCTCGGAGATGTGTATAAGAGACAGGCGAACAGGAGTTGCACCACCACCGTGCCGACGATGGCCCTGCCTATCTGACGATTCTGCTGGTCGGGCATCTGATGGCACCGCTGTTGCACGTCGTCTTTGTGACATGGCGGCCGGAGCCGATTGTACTGTTCACGATTTTTGCTGTTGGCACCGTTGGTTTGTCGCTCTACCTTTTGCCAAGATTGAAAGGCGCCCTAATCGGGTTCCAATGGGCCAGGGAGATGGGCGGTTTCGCCCGTGTCGGATAGGTCCGCCATAGTAAGAGGCCCCCTCATGACCATCGATAAAAGCGCTGTCCGAAACGCGGCAACCGTCATCGTGATCCGCGACAGAATGGACGCTCCCTCCATCCTGATGGGTCAGCGCGGCGCCAAGGCTGCATTCATGCCAAACAAATTCGTCTTTCCGGGCGGCGCTGTTGACAAAGATGATGCGAACATCCCGCTTGCCTCGATGCTGACCGACGTCTGCGCTGCACGCATCGCGGAAGACACCGATCCCGCTCTCACCAGTGCGATCCCAGTCGCCGCCATTCGCGAATTGTGGGAGGAAACCGGCCTAGTCCTGGGGTTGCCCGGTCAATGGCCCGACGCGGTGCCTGATGATTGGAAGACCTTTGCGCAAACGGGGCACCTGCCCCATGCCGCCCCTTTGCAGTTCGTCTTTCGCGCTCTGACCCCGCCCGGGCGCCCACGCCGGTTCGACGCGCGTTTCTTCCTCGTCGACGTTGAGGATATTGCCAGCGACCCCGACAATTTCGACGCCGCTTGCGACGAGCTTTCTCATCTACAATGGGTGCCGCTGAGCGAAGCCCGCAAATTCGATATGCCGTTCATCACCGAGGTCGTATTGGCCGAGGTCGAGGCCCGTGCGAAGGATTTCGAACCGCCCGTTTCGGTACCTTTCTTTCGCAACGATGATGAAGAAAGTCGTTTTCTGCGACTGACGGGACATCACGACAAGTACGCGAAAAAAGGTTAGATCACCAGGATCAGGAGCGCGATAGAGGCCACGAGGACCGCCATCCCCAGTGCCTCGCGCGCTGTAATGCGTTCGCGGAAAAACAAGGTGGCCGCGAGCACACTCAGGATGAGTTCGACCTGACCCAGCGCCTTGACGTAGGCCGCATTCTGCAGTGTGAAGGCGATGAACCAGCACAATGAGCCACCCATCGACGTCAGGCCGATCCAGAGCGCGACGCGACGCGCGGCCCAGACCCGCGCGATCTCTCCCGGCTGACGCAGCCGAAGCCAGACAACCATCAACGCCGTCTGCATTCCGACCACAGCCGCCAGTGTCACGCCCGCGCGCAACAACGGATCTTCGGTCGCAAGTGTCAGCGATGCGCCCCTGTAGCTCACTGCGGAAAACGCAAAAAGGATGCCGGACGCGATGCCCAGAACTGCGGCGGGTTTGGTGAGATCACGCAGGCTAAATCCGCGCACGTCTTCGTCCCCCGACAAAAGCAGCAATCCTATCAACCCAAGCGCGATCGCGCCGAAACCCTGCCAGCTTACGGCTTCGCCCAAAAGCACAAAACCGACCAGAACCGTCTGAATCACCTCGGTTTTCTTGAAGGTGATCCCAACAGCAAAGTTTCGCTGCTTGAACAAAGCCACGACACAGACCGTCGCAAGAATCTGTGTGGCCGCGCCAAGCAGACCAAAGCCCCAGAACCGCACGCTCAGCGCCGGAATTGCAGCATCGGTCACACGAAGATAAAGTACGAGCAACAGCGCGATGAACGGCGCCGAATAGATAAAACGTGAAAACGTCGCCCCGGCCGCGCTCAACGTACTGGTCGCCAGCACTTTTTGCAGCATGAACCGTACCGTTTGAAACGCGGCAGCGGCAAGCGTGACGAGAACCCAAAGATCGGGCTGAGGCGATGTCATGGGGTTTCACATGCCCGATTGTGCGCGGCACAGCCAGTGTTCTTTTGCAAACCTGCCCCTCGCACCGAGACTTTTGGATCAGGGTTATCCGTATGGCCATTCAACCACGCTAACCTGCCCGGATGCCAGCCGCGCGCGATTCGATCCAAGGTCCAACCGCCATGTTGGCCACATTTGCGGCTTCTACAAAGCTGCCCACCATAGTGCCGCCGGCGGATCCATCACAGATCCGGTCGCGGGTCATCCCTATGCGGCGCCCATCCCAGGCGCATCGCATGTCCGATACCCGAAGCGCCCGGTGGGATCACCGCTTACCGCGCAGCGCCGATCGCGCGGCCAAGCCCTTCGGGCACCGGCAGGCCAGCATGCCCCTGCGCAAAACGCACCAGCGCTTGCTCGATCGCGGCGCTTGGCGGTACCGGTTTCCGGGTGTCGAGGCTGACGTGCAGCAGGAAATGTTCTCCCGTAGCCAGAAGCCTGTCGCCTTCAAACATCTCGTGCCACAGATGCATTTTCTTGCCCGCCCCCAGCAGCACGCGGGTGCGTATGTCAATCACCGCGCCTGCATGCACTTCGTCCACGTGGCGGATATGGGTCTCGGCAGTGAAAAAGCTCCCGCCCGAGGCAATATACGCCGCATCGCAGCCGATCAGCTCCATGAAACGGTCGGTCGCGTCGGCAAAGGCCTGAAGGTATTTCGCCTCGGTCATGTGGCCGTTGTAATCGGTCCAGTCCAGCGGCACGGCACGATGGACGGTGAGCACCGGCCGGGACGGATCGTCGATATCCGCCGCTCGCGCCTCAAGCACAGTGCCTGCGCGCAAGGCCGCCTCGTGCTGTTTCATCAACCGTCCTGCGCCCCAATCCTGCTGCTTCAGCGCCCGCATCATCGCGACCAGATTATTGTCGCGGATGCGTTCAAGGTCGCGGATACCATAGGCCCCCGACTGTGCGTCCGATTGCCCCGCGATCAGATCAACAAGGGTCTCGTCAAAATCGGGCACATCCATCAGCTTGGTCCAGGGCCATTTCAATGCCGGACCGAACTGCGACATGAAATGCTTCATCCCCGCTTCGCCACCGGCAACGCGATACGTCTCGAACAGGCCCATCTGCGCCCACCGGATGCCAAAGCCATAGCGGATGGCGTCGTCGATCTCTTCCGTGGTGGCGATGCCGTCCTTGACCAGCCAGAGCGACTCGCGCCAGACAGCTTCGAGCAGACGGTCGGCCACATGGGCGTCGATCTCTTTGCGCAGATGCAGCGGGTACATCCCAAGCCCCGTCAGCAGTTCCTTGGCGCGGTCTACCAGCGGGCCGTCCTGTCCCTCGGCCGGGACCAGCTCGACCAGCGGCAAAAGGTAGACGGGATTGAAGGGATGGGCGACCATGATCTGATCGGGGCGCGTGCTGCCCGCGCGCAGTTCTGACGGTTTGAACCCCGATGTCGATGATCCGATCACCGCCTGTGCATCACAGGCGGCCTGAATTTCGGCGAGCGTGCTGTGTTTGACCTCAAGCCGCTCGGGCACGCTTTCCTGTATCCACACGGCCCCCTCCACCGCCTCGGCGATGCTGGAGCAAAACCGGAGCCCCCCTTCGGCGGGCAGGGCGACATCGGTCAGACCGGGCATGGAGCGGCGGGCGTTTGCCAGAACCTCGGCAATCTTGCGTTCGGCCTGCGGGTCGGGGTCGAACACCTGTACCTGCCAGCCATTCAGCGCAAAACGCGCGGCCCATCCGCCGCCGATTACACCACCGCCGATGATTGCTGCGATTTTGGTCATTGTCGTATCCTCAGCTGGTCCGTGTCATAGCCGTTAAAGTCCAATATCTCGCGCGCTGCCGCGATCCGGTCCGCGCCGCCGCTGGCGCTGCGGTCAAGGATCCAGCCAAAGTCGCCAGCGGGATTGCCGACCACCGCGGTGCGGAACCCTTCGTCGACCCAAAGCACCCAAAGCGTGCGCGTGCAGCCATCGGGGCGCGAGAGCGCATAGCGCCCCTGCCCCTGCTGCTGCGCCAACCACAGCGTCCCGCCGTCGCCACAACCGACCTGTGTGCACAGCTGGAACGCAGGGCCCTTCGTCGTCTCGACCAAGGCCACCTGCGCCACGCCGTCGCCAAAGCTGTCGCGGACCAGCCACGGCCCTTTGAAGCGCGCCGCGTCATAGCGGCTGGTGGCACCGATTAGCGCCTTGATGTCCCGCAGGCCCTGCGCGGTATCAGGGGACCGAGCCCCGCATCCGGCCAGAAGCGCCAGCGCCAGAGCCAGCAGCGCGCGCTTCATGCGGCGGCCCGTTTGGTCAGGCCAAGCTGTTCGCGCACCTGCGCCGGGCCGATGACCCGTGCGCCCATATTCTCGATGATCGTTCCGGCGCGTTCGACCAACTGCCAGTTTTCCGCCAGAACGCCCTTGTCGAGCCAGAGGTTATCCTCGAGCCCCACACGCACATTGCCCCCCGCCAAAACGCTGGCGGCGACATAGGCCATCTGGTGACGCCCCAGCCCGAAAGCGCTGAAGGTCCAATCGTCCGGCACGTTGTTCACCATCGCCATAAAGGTGTTCAGATCATCGGGGGCACCCCAGGGCACGCCCATGCATAGCTGCACCAACGCAGGGCTATCCAGCACACCGTCCTTGACCAGCTGTTTGGCGTACCACAGATGGCCCGTATCAAAGGCCTCGATCTCGGGCTTCACGCCAAGCTCGGTCATCATCCGGCCCATGGCGGTCAGCATACCAGGCGTGTTGGTCATCACGTAATCGGCTTCGGCAAAGTTCATCGTGCCGCAATCAAGGGTGCAAATCTCGGGCAGGCATTCCTTGATATGCTGCACCCGTTCCGCCGCGCCGATCATATCGGTCCCGGCCACAGGGGGCAGCGGCTGTTCGGTCGAGCCAAAGACGATGTCGCCGCCCATCCCCGCTGTGAGGTTCAGGATCACGTCCACCTCTGCCTCGCGGATGCGCTGCGTCACCTCGCGGTACAGATCAAGCCGACGGCTCGGCGCGCCTGTCTCGGGGTCGCGTACGTGGCAATGCACCACCGCAGCCCCCGCCTTGGCCGCCGCAATCGCGCTGTCGGCGATCTGTGCGGGCGACCGTGGCACATGGGGGCTGCGGTCCTGACTGCCCCCCGACCCCGTGACCGCACAGGTGATGAATACGTCCTTGTTCATGGTGAGAGGCATCTAAATCTCCTTGGGTTCAGGGCCGGCGTGGCGTTTGAAGGGTCAGAACGGCATCGGATGCGCTTTATGCGCGGCATCCAGATCTGCCATCACCTCGTCATCCAGATGCAGGTCGATCCCGCCGAGGATAACCTCGAGCTGGTCAAGCGAGGTCGCGCCAAAGATCACCGAGGTCATGAAGGGCCGCTGACGCGTGAAGGCCAGGGACATCTGCACCGGATCCAGCCCATGTTTCTGCGCGATCTGCAAATAAGCATCTACCGCATCGAACACGCGGTCCGTTTTGCGCCCGCCCAGATCCCCGTTGATCGCCATGCGGGATCCTTCGGGCAGCGCGCCGTTCTGGTATTTGCCGGTCAGCAGCCCCGCCGCCAGCGGAGAATACGACAGCATCCCGATATCTTCGTTGTGGCACGTTTCGGCCACGTCGGTATCGGCGATGCGCGCCAGCAGCGAATATTCGTTCTGGACAGAAACGGCACGCGGGCCGCCCGTGCGTTCGGCGGCATTCACCCATTGAGTCAGCCCCCACGCGCTTTCGTTGCTCAACCCGAAAGCGCGGATGGTGCCGCGGGTCACCTCGTCTTGCAGCGCGCCAAGGCAGTCCTCCATATGCGCCATCGTCTCGGCACGGTCCTGCGACGAGGGGTCATACTCCCAGTTCTTGCGGAACATGTAGCTGCCGCGATTGGGCCAGTGGAACTGGTAGAGGTCAACATAATCGGTGTTGAGCCGCTTCAGCGATCCTTCAAGCGTGCTGCGGATCGTATCGGGCGAAATCCCCGCGCCGTCACGCACCGGAGCCCCGGCGCCTGAGTGTTTCGTCGCCAGCACAAAGTCGTCGCGCCGTCCGGTCTTGGCGATCCACTGGCCGATGATCTCTTCTGTGCGGCCAATGGTTTCCGCCTTGATCGGGTTAACCGGATACATCTCGGCGGTGTCGATAAAATTGATCCCCGCATCAAGGGCGCGTTCAATCTGCGCGTGACCTTCCTCGGGGGTGTTTTGCGTGCCCCAAGTCATTGAGCCCAGACAGAAATCAGTCACTTCGATACCTGTGTGACCCAGCGTGTTCTTTTGCATTGGAATTCCTCGTTTAGATTTGCGCCTACCCTTTCTGTTCCGCCACGTCACCGCAAGCGCATTTTCCGGGCAGCCGTGCCGTGCAAAAGCCGAAGGGTAAAAATTTTCGCGTGACTGTCGCTTTGGCCATTGGTCTTGCCCGAAAATGGGCACAGAGTACCACGATATGCGCCTTCTCATTTCCTTCGCCGCCCTGTTTCTTTCCGTTATTCTGCTGCAACTGTCGTCAGGCGGTGTGGGGCCGTTGGACGTGTTGTCGGGCACGCAACTGGGGTTCACAAACCAGCAGATCGGCCTTTTGGGCTCGGCGCATTTCGTCGGCTTTTTTCTGGGCTGCTGGGGCGCGCCGCGCCTTTTGGGCACCGTCGGGCACAGCCGCGCCTTCGCCGCCTTTACCGCTGCGGGCGCGATCGGGCTGCTGTCGCATATGATGGTGCTGGATCCCTATGCCTGGGCGCTCATGCGGGTCGCGTCCGGGTTCTGCGTCGCCGGATGCTATACGGTGGTCGAAGCATGGTTGCAGGCCAAGGTCACGAACGAGACGCGGGGCCGCACCATGGGGGCCTACCGTGTGGTGGATACCAGCGGGTCATTGGCAGCGCAGATGATCATCGGCGTGCTCGCGCCTGCATCCTATGTGTCCTACAACCTGTTGGCGATCCTGTGCTGTGCCGCGCTGATCCCGCTGGTGCTGACCCGCCTGCCCCAACCCGAAACCCCCGAAAAAGGGCGGCTGCGCCCCAAGCTCGCGATTGATCGATCCCCGCTGGCCGTCGCCGCCGTGGTTGTCGCAGCCCTGTCCAGCGCGTCCTTCCGGATGGTCGGGCCGATCTACGGGCAAGAGGTCGGGCTGACCGCAGGTCAGATCGCATGGTTCCTGTCGGCTTTCGTGCTCGGAGGCGCGCTGGCACAGTTCCCCGTCGGCTGGCTGGCCGATAAATTCGACCGCCGCTGGGTGCTGATCTGGCTGTCGGCTGCATCAATGCTTAGCTGTGCGGTCACCGTGATGTCGGCGGGCATGGGCACGCAGGCGATCTTTCTTGCCGCGACCTTCTTTGGCCTCACGACCTTTCCGATCTATTCAGTGGCGGCGTCCCACGCCCATGACTTTGCCAGCAGCTCGGAACGGGTAGAGCTTTCGGCGGCGCTGATGTTCTGGTTCGCGGTCGGGGCGATCTTTGCGCCCTACATCGCCTCGGTGCTGATCGAAGGCTTTGGCCCCGCGGCGCTGTTTACCATGATCTCGGTCGGGCACGGGGTGCTGGTGCTTTTTGGGCTGACGCGGATGCGCGCCCGCCCTACGGCGACAAAACGCACCCCCTATGTCTATGCGCCGCGCACATCCTTTACCATTGGCCGACTGATGCGCCGCAGCCGCGAACGCGACGCCCCCTAGCCCTTGCCCCGCCGCTGCGCTAGAGACGTGCAAAAGCAGTTTCGGGGTCCAAGTCATGACGCGCCACCTTATCACCTCCGCCATTCCGTACATCAACGGGATCAAACATCTGGGCAACCTTGTGGGCAGCCAATTGCCCGCCGATCTATACGCCCGCTATCAGCGCGGGCGCGGCCAGGAGGTGTTGTTTCTCTGCGCGACGGATGAACATGGTACGCCCGCTGAACTGGCTGCTGCCAAAGCAGGTAAACCGGTGGCGGAATACTGCGCCGAGATGCACGAGGTTCAGGCGCGGATCGCGGAAGGGTTCGGCCTGTCCTTCGATCACTTCGGCCGGTCCTCCAGTGCGCAGAACAAGGCGCTGACCCAACATTTTGCCGCAGCGCTTTATGATCAGGGCCTGATTGAGGAAGTGGAACAGCGCCAGATCTACTCCGAGACCGACGGGCGGTTCCTGCCCGACCGCTATGTCGAAGGCACCTGCCCCAACTGCGGGTTCGAGGATGCCCGCGGCGACCAATGTGACAACTGCACCAAACAGCTAGACCCCGAAGATCTGATCAACCCGCGATCGACCGTTTCCGGTGCTACCGACCTCGAGATGCGCGCGACCAAGCATCTGTTCCTGCGTCAATCGCAGATGAAGGACAAGCTGGACGAATGGATCAACAGCAAGGCCGACTGGCCCGTGCTGACCACCTCTATCGCGAAGAAATGGCTGCATGACGGTGACGGGCTGCAGGACCGTGGTATCACCCGCGATCTGGACTGGGGTGTGCCTGTCAAACGCGGCGACGCCGATTGGCCGGGGATGGAGGGCAAGGTCTTTTATGTCTGGTTCGACGCCCCCATCGAATACATCGCCTGCGCGCAGGAATGGGTGGATGCGGGCAAGGGATCGGACTGGGAAAGCTGGTGGCGCACCGACAAAGGTGCCGACGACGTGCGCTATACCCAGTTCATGGGCAAGGACAACGTCCCCTTCCACACGCTCAGCTTCCCTGCAACGATCATGGGTTCGCAAGAGCCGTGGAAGTTGGTCGATTACATCAAATCGTTCAACTATCTGAACTATGACGGCGGCCAGTTCTCGACCTCGCGCGGGCGTGGGGTGTTCATGGATCAGGCGCTTGAAATCCTGCCGGCGGACTACTGGCGCTGGTGGCTGCTGTCCCATGCGCCCGAAACCTCGGATGCGGAGTTCACGTGGGAGAATTTCCAGTCCTCCGTGAACAAGGATCTGGCGGATGTCTTGGGCAACTTTATCAGCCGCATCACCAAATTCTGCCGCTCGAAATTCAGCGAAGACGTGCCAGCGGCGGGCGAATACGGGCCTGAAGAACACGCGCTGATCGCGGATCTGACCGAGCGGGTAGCCCGCTATCAAAACGCGATGGAGGCGATGGAAGTCCGCAAATCCGCCGCCGAACTGCGGGCGATCTGGGCTGCGGGGAACGAATACCTGCAAGCACAGGCCCCTTGGACGACCTTCAAGACAGACCCCGACAAAGCCGCGGCGCAGGTGCGTTTGGCGCTGAACCTGATCCCGCTTTACGCGGTCTTGTCTGCGCCATTCATCCCGACGGCCGCCGCCAGCATGCTTGACAGTATGAAGGTTGAAAACGCCGCATGGCCCGATGATGTGCCTGCCGCCTTGGCCCAACTGGCCCCCGGTCACACCTTCGAGGTGCCAGAGGTGCTGTTCGCGAAAATCACCGACGACCAGCGCGACGAATGGGCCGAAAAATTCGCAGGCGGGCGCAGCTGATCTGCCAAGGCTCCGCCGTCTGACCACACCGAAAACGATCAAAGGCCAGCGCATCGCGCTGGCCTTTGATTTAGTCCCACCAGAGAACCCTGAACGGCGTTCAGGCCGCCAGCAACGGCAAACGGAACGCAAATGTGGTAAGACCGTCATCGCAGGTCACATCGATCTGACCGCTATGCGCCACCGCGATGGAGGATGCGATATGCAGGCCAAGCCCCAGCCCCTCGCCCTTGGTCTGGTCGCCACGTTGATAGGGTTGGAACAGCTTTTGCTTCAGGCTTTCGGGGATCGGCGCGCCGCGGTTGGAAACGGAAATCACGGCCTCCGCCTCGCTGACGCGCCCACGCACCGTGACCTCGCTGCCGTCATCGGCATAGCGCACGGCGTTCGATAGCAGATTCGACACCGCCTGCGCCACGCGCGCGGCGTCGCAGCTGACGGGGCGGTCAAAGTCCAGATCGACGGTGATCTTGTGATCGGGTGCTGCGGCGCGCACCTCTTCGACCACGTGGTTCAACGCGTCTTCCAGCCCCGCGTCCGGCGTGGCCGAGATGCGGATACCGCCGCCCAACCGCGATTTTGCGTGCAGCATGATATTGTCGATAAGCTCGCTCATCCGGTGGATAGAGGTCCCCATCAGCGGCAGAATTTTCCGCGCCTTGTCTGACAGCGGCTCCTTGTCGAGCTGGCGCACACCCGCGTTCAGCGCGGCAACCGAATTGCGCAGGTCGTGGCCCAAGACGGCGACGAACTCCTCTTGCACGGCGGCCATCTGGCGTTCGTGCTCTACCAGTCGCTCCTGCGCCTCAAGCCGTTCTTCGGTCTCCAGACTGCGGCCGATGATATCGGCAAACATCTCGAGCATGGCAACAACGCGGGGGTGTTTGACGTCGCGCGGTACGGTATCAATCGCGCAGAGGGTGCCAAAAAACGACCCGTTGCTGCGGAAGATCGGGATGGAGGCATAGCTGACGATGCCAAATTGCGCGGCAATCGGATGGTTACGATAGACATCATCCGTGGCGACATCGTTGAACATCACTTTTTCAGAGGTCTCGCGCACCGATTGGCAGAAGGTCTGGTCGATCCCGATCTCGTCGCCTTCGGACAAGCCAAAGTTCACTTCGTCCACCGTGCGACAGGCGACCCAGGGAGTGTGCGTAATTTTGTGCCCTGACGCCTTTA
>OJHO01000947.1_pt1 | contig 10598 bp, 11 predicted proteins | sample 1595311 | NCBI WGS metagenome assembly OJHO01 (sample SAMN05416879, study PRJEB24817) | seawater metagenome | isolation source: Sea water | place: Canada:Atlantic | collected 2013-11 | reverse complement strand
GATCTACACGTAAGGAGTCGTCGGCAGCGTCAGATGTGTATAAGAGACAGGGAAAAAGAAGAAAAGTGGTTAATAATTATAAGAAACCTCAATAAGGCTGTAACCCAATATCTAAAATTTCGTCTGCAAACTTTCCAAACAATGGTCCGCTGGCAATCTGTAGATCAATTCCTTGCCTGTGTGTGTTATATTCTATTAAAACTGGCTCATTATTTTTATTTATAGCAATATCCCAAGAAATGATTTTAAAATATGGAACTCTAAAATGCATGAGTTTTGTCATATCCTGCAATTTTTCATAATTAGGGATTTTGCACTCTTTTAAAACAATACCAGTAGAGGTTTTGGTTAATATAGTTCCGTTGGGACTATAACCTTTTCCTTTCAATTGCCCATCTTTCAATATTCCGCAAAAAAGTCCTCCTTTAGAAAAGTTATCTGTACTACTTCCTAGCTCTCCTATTCTTAAAACAGAAGATAATACATGTACGCCATCCAAGTTTAAATAAGTTACTACTCTAAGTGTGTTTAAACTTGAAGGGTTTAAAGAGGCAATAACTTCGCTTTGTTCCAAAAACTCTTGTACAATAAAATCCTTTTTATATAATTGAAATAATTCCTTAACATTAAGATTTTCATAGGATGTTTTGTAATTCTCTACAGTGAAAGCGTTAACGAGCCTACCTTTGCCAGAGTCAATTGTTGGTTTTATAATAAGTCTTTTATTTATTCTGTTACAAGCTTTAATAGCTTCATCCAAATTAACAATTTTCTCTTCTATATAATAAAATCCGTTGATATTCTGTACCACACGCTTTGGTTGGGCAAAACCTTCAAATAAATTATAGCTTAGGTTTTTATCTAACAAAGCTGGCCATTGCTTTCGTTTATTTAATCTTGGGTTAATCTTAGGATTAAAAATATCATAGGGTACATATTCCTTATGGAACTCACCATTCATTGCTTTGTAATATCTATGCCAATAAGTGTTTTTTAAATTATAACCTTTTGATTTATAATAAGATTTTGCTGCTTTAATTTCTGATGGACTTAATTTAGGTAACTTTTTCTTTTTTATGATAGATTTCATGTATCTCCTTGAACTTACAGTAACGTAAATCTCCTCAAATTTCTTTTGAAAATTTGGTACATGTTTAATCAAATTATTTTTTATTATTTGATACATAGATACCTAAAGTATATTTCATTAAAGTTACAAAACAAACTTAATTTGTATTTAAACCCATTGCTAAAATCTCATCTGTAAATTCACCAAATAAAGGTCCATTAGGAATTTGTATTTCTAAACCTTGATTATATGTATTGTACTCAACCATTACTGGCAGGTTATTATGGTTTAGGGCAATATCCCATGAAATAATTTTGAAATATGGCACTTTAACATGCATTTGCTTAACCATGGAAACTACTTTATCATAATTTGGAACAATAAATTCACCAAGGTTTACACCAGTAAACGTCTTCTCTAAAACCATTCCTTTTTTAATGTAACCCTTTGACTTAAATTGACCATTTTCTTTTACACCACATAAAATTCCACCAGTAGAATAATTATCTGTACTACTGCCAAGACTTCCCATTCTTGCCGTAGTGGAGAGTATGTGAGTTCCCTTGTTGTTTAGGTAAGACATAACGCGCAACGTGTTTAAACTTGAAGGGTTTAAAGAACTCATTTCTATGCTCTGCTTCAAAAACTCCTGTACAATAAAGTCTTTTTTATAAAGTTCAAATAAAGATTCTATGGTCTTATCTTTATAAGATGTCATACTTCCTTCTACAGTAAAAGCGGTTACCATCCTACCTTTACCAGAATCTAAACTTGGCTTAATTATGAGCGATTTATTATTTACACTAACCGCTTTAATAGCTTCAGACTTTGTAACTGTTGTATCATTTACATAATAAAAACCGTTTATATTCTGAACAACTCGTTTTGGTTGTTCAAAATCACTGAAAATATTATAGCTTAAGTTTTTATCTAATAAAGCTGGCCATTGCAACCTTTGATTTAACCTTGGTGAAATCTTTGTTTTAAAAATATCTAACGGAATATAATCCTTATGGAATTCTCCATTAACAGATTTAAAATAAGCATGCCAATCCGTACTTTTGAGATTGTAGCCTTTTGACTTAAAAAAAGACTTAGCTTCACTAGCTTCTCGAGAGGAAAGCTTTGGCACTTCATTATCAAGCAGTAAATTTTTGATACGTTTTTTTGAATTCATCACTTGGTTGAAATCAATTAAACGCTTTTGAAAACCCAAAACGCGTTGCGTCAGTATTTTTTTTAAAGCATGGTACATAAATCTATTTCTAAAATAAAATATTAATATTTTTTTAAAGTGAAGTTCCATATCCACCTTTTAAACAACCTCACATTTAAATAAAGTCTTATTGGTTTAGAGTTAAGTTTCTTTTTAAACTTAATAGTAGATTTATTAAAATACTCACTGACACTATAAAAAGTTGTAACCTCTTCTTTTTCTAAAAGTTTATAACTGTGATAACGTAAATAAGGTGCTATACCTTTACCTCTGTAAACTTCGAAAGTATACATACTATGAAGATAACTTTCATACGGTTTTAAATTGAAATAACGTTTTCTAAAATAAAAAGGCCTTCGCTTTATAAGCATGTATGCTGCAATAGTTTCCTTGTTTTTAAGACCGATACAAATTTCCCCATTTTTAAGATCCTCAATCAAATCCTTTTCTTCAATTCCTATTATAGTATTCTGAATATACTCTATCTCTTCTCTTCCAAAAATGGATATTTCAAAGTTCTTATCTGTTCCTCTTATTTGAGGAGGATCAATAGCGCTTGTTGCTTCTTGCACCCAATAATAAGGCATAAAATCTAACCCTATTCTAGCCAAATTATTCCTAACCCCATGCCAAAACAGGCCATGTTTTATAATGTTGGATATCCATTGTAATCTATATGGAAATCCTTTTTTATCTCCTTCCATCTAATGATTACTTATAGATTCTACCATAACTACCGTTACCAGGCTCCATCTCCATTTTAGTTCTAAATTCAGATGGAGGCATAATTTGCCTGTTGTTTGCTTTGGCAATAACATGAACCCTTTCTATGAGCTGAGAATTTGTAGCAAGTTTTGTACGCTCTGCATCATACCATATATTATCCTCTAAACCAACACGTACACCTTTACCAATTGCAATAGCCAAAGAATTCATCATTAATTGTCCGTTACCAATACCTGCAATGCTAACTAATGAATTATCTGTAATATCATTGAGCATAACACCTGTATGTAACAGGTTGGTCTGGGCACAGGCTATATTTCCGAAAAGTAAATTATAATAGAGAGGTGGTCTTATGTAGTCTTTTTTTACTAAATATTTACCGAAATTGATCATTCCAACATCAAAAACTTCTAATTCAGGGACAATACCTTTAGATTTCATTGTTGTTGCTAAATCTTCAATCATACTTGGAGCATTCATACTTGCTACCTTGTTGAAATTTAGAGAACTCAATGTTAAACTTCCCATATCTGGTTTTAAATCTCCTTCTAAAGAAAGTACATCTGCACGTTTATCTAAAGTATTGAAGTCACGACCACTCAAAGAAGTACAAATAACTAAGTCTGGTGCATATTTCCTTATACCAGCAATCATTTCGGCATACACTTCTTTTCTATAGGTAGGAACTCCGGTTGATTCATCCCGAGCATGAATATGAGTCATTGTAATCCCCAACTCGTAAGCACGGTGAACATCTTCAATAACTTCATTTGGTGTTACAGGCACATGCGGAGTCATCTCCTTTGTGGGAATCATTCCTGTAGGTGTGAAGTTTATAATTAACTTGTCCATAATAGGTCTTGGGGTTTAAGAATTTTAACGAATCTAAATTAATTATTTGAATAGCTGTGAAATAACCGATGAACAGAGTACATTGTCCATAAGACGTAATTATATAAAAAAAAACGCAACCAAATTAATGGTTGCGTTTATCTCTATTAAGACTCCTTACTTTTCAGGAAATGATATTTAGTTATTTAACTTCTTCAAAGTCTACATCTTCAACATCACTGCCATCATTAGCATCTTGAGCTTGTCCTTTAGCACCTGCTCCTGCATCTGTTGGTCCACCTCCTTGTGCTCCTCCTTGTGCTTCAGCTTGGGCCTTGTACATTTCTTCGCTTGCCGTTTTCCATGCTTCATTGATTTTCTCCAATGCTGGATCTATCACTTCTATATCTTTTGTTTCGTAAGCTTTTTTCAACTCTTCAAGTGCATCTTCAATTGGCTTTTTCTTATCATCAGATAATTTATCACCAAATTCTTTTAACTGACTTTCTGTTTGAAAAATCATAGCATCTGCACTATTCAACTTATCAGCTGTTTCTTTAGCTTTAGCATCTGCATCTGCATTTGCTTCTGCTTCTTGTTTCATCTTTTGGATTTCTTCTTCTGTCAATCCAGATGAAGCTTCAATTCTGATATCTTGAGACTTGTTTGTTGCCTTATCTGTAGCCGAAACTTTAATGATACCATTGGCATCAATATCAAAAGTTACTTCAATTTGTGGAGTTCCTCTTTTTGCTGGTGGAATACCGTCTAAGTGGAAACGACCTATCGTTTTGTTATCTGCCGCCATTGGACGCTCACCTTGTAATACGTGAATTTCAACTGATGGCTGATTATCTGCAGCTGTTGAGAATACTTGCGATTTCTTTGTAGGAATCGTAGTGTTCGCCTCAATTAACTTAGTCATTACGTTACCCATAGTTTCAATACCAAGAGATAATGGCGTAACATCTAATAAAAGAACATCTTTTACATCACCTGTTAATACTCCTCCTTGGATACCTGCACCAAGAGCTACAACTTCATCTGGGTTTACACCTTTGCTCGGCGCTTTACCAAAGAATTTTTCTACAGCTGTCTGTACTGCTGGGATTCTTGTAGAACCACCAACTAAAATTACTTCGTCAATATCGCTCTTAGATAAACCTGCTGCTTTTAAAGCTGACTCACATGGCTCAATAGTACGCTTTACTAAATCGTCAATTAATTGTTCAAATTTTGAACGTGTTAAAGTACGCACTAAGTGTTTTGGTCCGCTTGCAGTAGCAGTTACATAAGGCAAGTTGATTTCTGTCTGTGCAGAAGATGATAATTCAATCTTCGCTTTTTCAGCAGCTTCTTTTAGCCTTTGCAAAGCCATAGGGTCTTTACGTAAATCTATATCTTCATCTGCTTTGAACTCTTCAGCTAACCAATCGATGATTCTTTCATCTACATCGTCACCACCTAAGTGTGTATCTCCATCAGTAGACAATACTTCAAATACTCCATCACCAAGTTCAAGGATAGAAACATCATGTGTACCTCCACCAAAATCGAATACTACGATTTTTTGATCCGTACCTTTTTTATCCATACCGTAAGCTAATGCTGCTGCTGTTGGTTCGTTGATAATTCTACGAACTTTCAATCCTGCAATCTCACCAGCTTCTTTAGTTGCCTGACGCTGAGAGTCATTAAAATAAGCTGGCACAGTAATAACTGCTTCGCTTACATCTTGCCCTAAATAGTCTTCAGCAGTTTTCTTCATTTTTTGAAGAATCATAGCCGAAAGCTCTTGAGGTGTATATTGACGTCCGTCAATGTCTACACGAGGCGTATCATTGTCTCCCTTAACTACCTTGTAAGGTACACGTTCTGCTTCTTTTTTAGATTCAGAATACTTGTTACCCATAAAACGCTTTATAGAATAAACCGTTTTTTCTGGATTAGTTACTGCTTGTCTCTTAGCTGGATCTCCAACTTTAATTTCTCCGCCTTCTACAAAAGCGATAACAGAAGGAGTCGTTCGTTTACCTTCTGCGTTTGGGATTACAACTGGCTCATTACCTTCCATTACAGAAACGCAAGAGTTGGTTGTACCTAAATCAATTCCAATAATCTTACTCATAATTAATATGTATATTTTGTTGTATAATAATTTTTAAACTCGTTTACAATAAGTCAATCATTATGCCATGACAAAAAATATGACATCATGTCAGATTGATTTATTGAAAATTATTTTCAATTTTTATATACTTTGGTATTAGTTTTGATACATTTAAATAAAACAAAATATTATGAAACGCATATTATCTTTTATTACATTATTTACCTTATTATTAACCGCTTGCGAAGGCGATCAAGGGCCTCCAGGAGAGAACGGTGTTAATTTCGTTGGACAATCTTTTGAAAAAACTATAAATTTTACATCTACAAATAATTACCAGCAAACCTTAGAGGTTCCTTTGAACATTGAATTATTAGAATCAGATATGGTATTAGTTTACAGACTTGTAAATCAGATAGATGGCTATGATGTTTGGAAGATACTTCCTGAAACAGTTTATATAGAAAATGGAGAAGAGTTTCAGTACAATTTTGAGCATAATTTTGATTTTGTAACAATTTATATTGATGCACCATCCACATTTGACTTTAATTCCCTATTAGATAGTGAAAGCCTAGACCAAACATTTAGAGTGGTTATACTCCCTGTAGATTTTATAAATAGTAATAATATAGACACAACAAATTATAACGATGTGATACAATACGTTCAATAGGTAAAGTAATTTTATACGAAACAAGCTCTGGTTATAAATCAGAGCTTTTTTTATACGCAAATCACAACAAACAAAATGTATATTTGCATTTAATTAAATGGTTAGTAAATGGAAATCATTTCTGTTTTTGATATGCTCAAAATCGGCATAGGTCCTTCAAGTTCTCATACCTTAGGACCTTGGCGTGCAGCAGAACGTTGGATTAATGACTTAAAAAACAAAAAGCGTTTTGATAAAGTCGAAAAAATCACCGTAGACCTTTATGGTTCTCTGTCTTTAACAGGAAAAGGCCACGCCACGGATTTTGCTGTTTTATTGGGCTTAAGCGGAGCTGATCCAGAACGAATGCCAATTGAAGATATTGACACCATAGTTTCTGAAGTTAAGACATCCGGAACACTTAAATTTAATAACGAAAAAACGCTTCCTTTTAATTTTAAGGAAGACATTGTTTTTAACCGAAAGTTCTTACCGTTTCATTCCAATGGAATGACCTTTACCGCTCTAATAAATGGAAGACGTTATAAATCTACTTACTATTCTATTGGTGGCGGATTTGTGGTACAGGAAGAACGAAAAAATTCAAAAGCCAATAAGCTCATATTTTATTGCACATTTCCCTATCCTGTTGAAAAAGGAGAGGACTTATTAAAAGTCTGTAAGCAGTTAAACTTACCTATTTCTGGTGTGGTTTTGGAAAATGAAAAATCAATTAGATCTATTGAAACCATTGATTTTGAATTACAACGCATTTGGGATACCATGTTAGAATGTATGTATGTGGGTTGCCATACCGAAGGTAATTTACCTGGTGGACTCAACGTACGACGACGAGCTTTTGACATGCACAAAAAATTAATTGGCGATTTTAAATATGAAAATCCTCAAGAATGGCTAAAAACCATAAGAAAAACCGAAGTAAAATTTAGGCAAATCTTAAAATGGGTGAGTTGTTTCGCTTTGGCTGTTAATGAAGTAAACGCATCCTTGGGACGTGTTGTTACAGCTCCAACTAATGGTAGTGCAGGTGTTATTCCTTCGGTCCTAATGTATTACATGGTTATTGAAAATCACGAAGCTGATTTTGAACATGTCAAAAAGTTTTTATTGGTAGCAGGAGAAATTGGAAGTATTTTTAAGAAAGGCGCAACCATTTCTGCTGCTATGGGAGGATGTCAAGCTGAAATTGGCGTATCCTCTGCCATGGCTGCTGGTGCTTTATGCGAGCTTTTAGGTGGAACTCCAGAACAATGTGTAGTAGCTGCCGAAATTGCAATGGAACACCATCTTGGCTTAACTTGCGACCCAATTGGTGGCTTAGTTCAAATTCCATGTATAGAACGTAACTCAATGGGAGCTATAAAAGCAATTAATGCAGCAGAACTCGCTTTAGAAACGGACCCTAACAATGTAAAAGTACCCTTAGATAAAGTAGTTAACACAATGTGGGAGACTGCAAAAGATATGAATACAAAATATAAAGAAACTTCAGAAGGTGGCTTGGCTGTTGGTGTTAATATGTCTGATTGTTAATTCAGAAATCTAATTTTGACATCCTTTCTTTCTTCTACTGTCTACCAAATAAATAATTTTCCATTGACCATCTTCTTTCATAAGCTGAAAAGAATTAACTCCACAATGGCTTAATTTTCCACTAAACCAAAATTCGTAAGGTGTCCAAGCATTTGCCATAGCACTATCTATTTGAATGTTGAAATCGAGTAGTTTTTCTTCAAAAGTCATTTCTTTAGGAATACTAGCTATATTTTTTAAGAATTCCCCAAAAGTACTTTCTGTTAATTCTGAACCTCCCTCATTATAGCTGGCAATGGATCGCATAGTAATATCTCCTTTTACCATTGCCCTTAAAGCTAAAGTACCTTGTTTGTGAAACGCTTCAAAAAATTCTATGATTGTATTTTTGACCTGTTCAGATTCAGATTTTTGAGCCTTAACTGATAAACTTATACTGAGTAAAAAAATGAAAATAAAATGCTTCCTCATTGGTTTTTTATTTTTACATAACTATAAAGTTAGCACTTTATTTCTCAGCACTATTAAAGATAAGTTTCACAATTCTCATTATTTTTACAACCACTAACACAAATACTATGTCTGTAGCAAAGAAACAATATAAAAGAATCACAGTAAAAACCTTGGTAGATATGAAAGCCAAAGGTGAAAAAATATCAATGCTCACTGCCTATGACTTTACCATGGCAAAAATTGTAGATGGTGCAGGCATAGATGTTATTTTAGTTGGTGACTCTGCCAGTAATGTTATGGCTGGCCATGAAACCACCTTACCGATAACTTTAGACCACATGATTTATCATGCATCTTCTGTAGTCAGAGCAATTGAGCGCTCCTTGGTGGTAGTAGATTTACCTTTTGGAACTTACCAAAGTGATCCAAAAGAGGCCTTACGTTCTGCTATTAGAATTATGAAAGAAAGTGGCGGACATGCCGTAAAATTAGAAGGTGGCAAAGAAATAAAGGATTCCATTAAACGAATTTTAAATGCAGGAATTCCTGTAATGGGACACTTGGGTTTAACTCCACAATCTATTTACAAATTTGGAACGTATACCGTTAGAGCAAAAGAAGAGCAAGAAGCCGAGCAACTAAAACAAGATGCATTAATGCTAGAAAAAGCAGGATGTTTTGCAATTGTATTAGAAAAAATTCCTGCAAAATTAGCCAAGGAAGTCGCTGAGAGTGTTTCAATCCCTGTTATTGGAATTGGAGCAGGTGATGGTGTTGACGGCCAAGTATTGGTGTTGCACGACATGATTGGAATGACGCATGAGTTCAACCCAAGGTTTCTACGTCGCTATATGAATCTCTACGAAGATATGACCAATGCCATTTCGCAATATGTGAGCGATGTAAAATCGGCTGATTTCCCTAATGAGAATGAACAATATTAGTTTCCAGTTTACGCAGTATCCATTTAGCTGTAATTTGAAATAAGAAATCGTATCTAAATAGTAGTGTCTAAAATCCTATCAAATAAAACCAACCTCCAAGTGCTTTACGAAGACAACCATATTATTGTTGTTAACAAACGTGCTGGTGATATTGTGCAAGGTGACAAAACAGGAGACAAACCACTGAGCGATATTGTTAAAGATTATATAGCTGAAAAATATAACAAACCAGGTAATGTATATTTAGGAGTTGTTCATCGATTAGACAGACCTACAACTGGTATTGTATTATTTTCTAAAACAAGTAAAGCTCTTCCTAGATTAAATAAGTTATTTGCGGAAAAATCTGCTAAAAAAACCTATTGGGCTCTGGTTAAAAACCCACCACCAAAAACTCAAGACACATTAGTTCATTGGCTTAAAAAAAATCCGAAGAAAAATAAATCCACGGCATTCACTAAAGACACTGATGGGAGCAAAAAAGCCATTCTCCATTATAAAATAATTAAACAATTAGACAATTTTTATTTACTTGAAATTGATTTAGAAACTGGCAGACATCACCAAATAAGAGCACAACTGGCATCAATTGGCTGTTCAATTAAAGGAGATTTAAAATATGGCTTTGACCGAAGTAACAAGGATGCAAGTATTAGTCTCCATGCGCGTACACTATCCTTTATTCATCCTGTAAAAAAAGAGCCTGTTTTTATAGAAGCTCCCTTACCAAAAGACCCACTGTGGAATGCCTGCTCTCTTTAGGTTTCTCGAAAAGGATAGGTAATACTTAAAACCGTTCCGTCATTGGGTATGGATTTTAAATTGAAAGTTGCGTTAATTAACTCTGCACGTTTTTCCATATTTATTAAACCTGAACCTTTTTCAGCTTTTATTAAATCAAAACCGTCACCATTATCTTTAACTTCAATGTTTATAGAATCAGTGTGGTAATCTAGGATAACACTTAATTGTTCTGCGTTGGCATATTTTAATGCTGTCTCTTATACACATCTCCGAGCCCACGAGACAAGAGGCAATCT
>OJHO01000945.1_pt1 | contig 10608 bp, 4 predicted proteins | sample 1595311 | NCBI WGS metagenome assembly OJHO01 (sample SAMN05416879, study PRJEB24817) | seawater metagenome | isolation source: Sea water | place: Canada:Atlantic | collected 2013-11 | reverse complement strand
CCCCTTGGTTTTCTCTCCGCTCGTTTTTTGGAGCTTGTGTTGCTTAGCTGTTTTTCTCGTTTATGCACCCGGCTGGAAGGGCCCCTTCGTTTTTGACGACCAACTAAATATTCTTGAAAACCCGAACGTTCCCATTCATGCATTAACCGAACAAGAGATTATTCGCTCTGCACTTTCAAACGAGAGCGGTCCCTTTAAACGCATTATTCCTGCTTTATCATTCGGCTTAAATTATTACTTTGCTGATGGCTTCAAATCTATCCATTTCAAGCTTTTTAATATTGCTGTTCACTGTATTAATTCCGGCTTGGTGTTTTGGTTACTGACACTCCTTTGGCCCAGCATTGCGAATACGCCGTGGGCAAAACAATCACGCTTATCGAACCCGCGTATGGTGTTTGCAGTGAGTGGCACGCTTATTTGGGCATTACACGCTTTCTTACTGACAAGCGTACTATACGTCGTACAACGGATGACCAGCATGGCCAGTATGTTTATGCTGATGGGCAGCTGTCTCTACTTGGTAGGCCGCTTAAACTTAGCTGATAAACCATTACACGGCGTATGGCTAATGGGTCTAGGGCTGATTGGTGGCACGATCTTAGGCGCTGCGTGCAAAGAAAATGCTATATTACTCCCCGTTTATATAGGTGCGCTTGAGTTGACCCTGTTAAGCCAATTAGCTTCGACTAAAGCAACTCGCCAGAAGATCCGCTGGTTCTTTATTTTCTTCCTCGGCCTGCCCCTTTTAGTTGGCCTAGTTTATTGGTTTCAGCACCCTAATTTTATTATCGGCGGTTACGCCGGACGTCCCTTTACATTTTTAGAACGAGTCCTGACTGAACCCCGTGTGCTGTGGTTTTACCTATCGATGATTATCGTTCCAAATATACAAACCATGGGCTTATTCCACGACGACTTTCCATTAAGTTCCAACTTATTTTCTATTTGGACGACCTTGCCCAGTATTATGGGGATTATTGTTTTGCTCGTACTCTCTATTATTTGGCGCAAACGCTTTCCTGTGTTTGCCTTTGCCGTACTTTGGTTTTTGGTGGGACACAGCCTTGAGTCCAGCGTTTTCCCCTTAGAGATTATTCACGAACACCGTAATTACTTGCCTGCACTGGGGCCGTTACTAGGCCTAACTTATTTATTGCTGTTTGCTTTACCCAGTAAAATGCCCAACGGCTTACGTATTAGCCTTATTGCTATTATTGTTTTTTGTCTTGGGTTTAACACATTTAATCGCGCGCAATATTGGCGCAGCGAATCTGCTTTAATTGAAAGCCTAGCGATGAACCACCCCGATTCGCCGAGTAGCCAATATTTACGTGGCGAGATTTTACGTAAACGCGAAAAAGATTTTGAGGCGTCTTATGCCTATTACCTACGTGCTGCCGAACTCTCGCCCGAGGAAGCGGGGTTTTTAATTAGCTTGAGCATGGTCACGCCTGATACATTCACACAACATGAAAACACCATTGCATCGTTACAATTAGCTAAACCTGATTATATTGCCGATATTATTCGTCAAAAACCCATGGGCGCCTGGGGTATTCGCGCCCTAGACGTGGCTATTAAATGCGTGATGGCGGGCAATGAACGCTGTTTATCTAAAGCCGATGATGTCGCTAGCTGGCTGCAGGCTTTAATTGATAAGTCGAAAGGCAAGTCAGCTCACCGCTATTATTCATTGGTGCATTTATTTGCCATTAGGATGAAACAAAATCGTTTTGTTGACGCCTTATCCACAGCGAACACGGGTCTTAGACTCAACCCTCGAAACCCACGTTTTGGCCTAATGCAAGCACATGCCCTCATTGGCTTAAAACGCTTGGATGAATCTGAAAACCTTTTAAATGATATTCAGCAATCCCCCGCTGGACGGGTAAGAAAATACGCTCAACGCATCGCGCAATTACAACAGGCTATTCAATTAATACGCAATCAACAACCTATTCCAGCAATCAATTGAGTAATTGCTGAGTCAGTAGCCTTGTTACGGTTGTTTAACGTCCGAATGCCCTAAGGGTTTATCTGGGCATAGTCTGTCTCGCACTCGCTGCTTAATTTCTTTAGCTTCTGGGAAGCGCCCTTCTTGTTTGCGCGACCAGATTGATGTTGTTGTTTGATGGCTAGTTAATATTACTTCAAATGTGCCGCCACTGGCTGGTACCAAGGTTACGCCACCCAGCTCGTCTTCAAACGTTGTTAATAACTCTTGTGCTAACCAAGCTGCCCGTAATAGCCAGCGGCATTGAGTACAATAATGAATCTCAACCCGTGGTTTGTTTGTAGCGTCCAATGTTAATACACCTTAACGAACGTTACGGTTTGATCTGCTTAAAGGTGATAGGCCGGACTACTTTGATGAACTTCATCGATCATCGCCGTTACGTGATCGGGGTTGATATCTGGCAATATGCCGTGCCCTAAATTAAAGATGTGTTTGTGACCATGACCGTAATCGGCCAACACATCACGCACTTTGCCGCGAATGGTTTCGGGGCTTGCATACAAACTGCTTGGATCCAGGTTGCCTTGCAGCACTACTTTATCTTGTGTTAATTCACGGGCTAGCTTTAAATCAGTTGTCCAATCCACACCTAAGCCATCGTAACCGGCTTCGGCCATCGGCTTTAGCCAAACACCCGCGCCTTTGGTAAACAGCATTTTTGGAATTTCTGGATTACTAGCCTGTAAGGCCAGAGCAATTTTTCGACTATATGCAAGAGAAAACGTCTCGTAGTCTTTAGTCGATAAGTTACCACCCCAGGTATCAAACAACATAACTATTTGAGCACCTGCTTCAATTTGCGCCTGTAAGTATGAAATGACCGATTGGCAAACAATATCCAATAAACGGTGCATCAACTCCGGCGTGTCGTACATCATTTTTTTAATGCGCGCGAAATTTTTACTGCCGCTGCCTTCAACCATATAGCAGGCTAAGGTCCAAGGGCTGCCCGAAAAGCCAATCAACGGCACTCGCCCATTCAAGCCTTGTTTGATGGTCGATACCGCGTTCATGACGTATTGCAGTTCTTGATTGGGGTCTGGAACAAACAGTTTATCTATATCCGCTTTTGTGCGTACTGTATGCTCGAACTTCGGCCCTTCTCCTTCTTCAAAATACAAACCAAGGCCCATCGCATCGGGAATGGTTAGGATATCTGAAAACAAAATAGCTGCATCCAAAGGATAGCGCTCTAAGGGTTGTAGGGTTACTTCACAGGCCAGCTGTGCATTCTTACACAGATCTAAAAAACTGCCCGCCTGCGCGCGTGTAGCGCGGTATTCAGGCAAATAACGGCCGGCTTGGCGCATCATCCACACGGGGGTGCGTTCGGTTTTTTCACCGCGCAAGGTTCGTAGTATTAAGTCGTTGTTTTGCTCTGTCATTATTTACTACTCGACCGCTGTATTATTCGTATTAAGTTAAACGTCAAGGTAATCTAAGATACCTTGCGCAGCCTCACGGCCTTCATATACCGCTGTGACCACCAGGTCAGAACCACGCACCATATCACCACCAGCAAATACTTTTTTGTTAGTGGTTTGAAAACCAAACTCTGCATTTTCGGGTGCCACGACAAGACCTTTAGCATCTAACTCAATGCCGAAGTCTGCAAACCAAGGTGATGGGCTCGGTTGAAAACCAAACGCAATAATCACCCTGTCTGCTGGTAAAATTTCTTCTGTGCCTTCTACCACTACAGGACTGCGACGCCCTCGTGCATCGGGCTCACCGAGTTTGGTGGTAACTAATTTAATGCCTTCCACTTTATCGGTACCAACAATCTCAATGGGTTGGCGATTCCATAAAAAGTTTACGCCTTCTTCTTTGGCGTTGGTTACTTCACGACGAGAACCGGGCATGTTTTCTTCATCACGGCGATACGCACAAGTCACCTCGGCCGCACCTTGTCGAATACTAGTCCGGTTACAATCCATCGCTGTGTCTCCACCGCCGAGCACCACAACGCGTTGGCCTTGCATATCAATAAACGTATCACCCATCAGGGTATTAACGCCTTCTAAGTCCATCAGCCGATTAATATTAGAGACCAAGTACGGTAGTGCTTCGTGTACGCCCTCTAACTCTTCACCGGGGAAGCCACCTTTCATATAGGTGTACGTTCCCATGCCGAGAAAAACTGCATCGTACTCGTCAAGTAGTTGTTGGAATGGTATGTCTTTGCCTATTTCGGTACCAAGGATAAACTCCACCCCCATGCCTTCTAGAATTTCACGGCGGTTTTGCACGACGCTTTTTTCCAGTTTGAACGGTGGAATACCAAAGGTTAGCAAACCACCCACTTCAGGGTAGCGATCATATACAACCGGTTTTACGCCATTACGTGTCAGTATATCGGCACAACCTAATCCTGCTGGACCGGCACCGATTATAGCCACGCGCTTACCGGTAGCCTTAACCGCCGACAGGTCCGGACGCCAGCCTTGTTTAAAGGCTTCATCTGAAATGTATTTTTCAATCGAGCCAATGCTGACTGCCCCAAACTCATCATTGATCGTGCATGAGCCTTCACATAAGCGGTCTTGTGGACAAATTCGGCCACAAATTTCTGGTAAAGAGTTTGTTTTATGCGACAGCTCTGCTGCCTCAATTAAATTACCTTCCGAAATTAGTTTTAACCAGTTAGGGATGTAATTATGTACCGGGCATTTCCACTCACAGTATGGGTTTCCACAATGTAAGCAACGATCCGCTTGAGATGCAGCCTGACTAGCGTCGTATTCACCGTATATTTCTTTGAATTCACGCTTTCTTTGCTCGGCAGGTACTTTGCTAGGATCTAACCTAGGCACGTTAACAAATTGAAAATTATTAGACATATCTATTGCGATCTCTTATCGTTAAGCTGCTTGAGAGCTTAATGAGTCCAGTAAGGATTTAACATCAGCGGCTTTCGGCACCACTAACCAGAATTTATGTACATAATCGGCGAAGTTATCCAATATTTGCTGTCCACGATCGCTGCCCGTTTCACTCACAAATTTTTCAATTAAACCTTGTAAATAATGACGATGCGCCGCCATAGACTCCGTATGCACACGGTGAATTTCAATTAATTCGTGATTATAACGATCAACAAAACTGCGTGATTCATCCAATACGAAGGCAAAGCCACCGGTCATTCCTGCGCCAAAATTAATGCCTGTTTCACCTAAAATTGTTACCACGCCGCCGGTCATATATTCACAACCATGGTCGCCGATACCTTCCACAATGGCCATTGCGCCCGAATTACGAACAGCAAATCGCTCACCAGCCAAACCAGCGGCGTATAATTCGCCACCGGTTGCGCCGTATAGGCAGGTATTACCCATAATCGTTGTTTCATGACTAGAAAACTCGCTTTCTAGAGGTGCTTTTAGTACTAATTTGCCACCCGCCATGCCTTTGCCAACATAATCATTGGCATCGCCTTCCAGTAACAAATGTAGTCCGCCAGCATTCCACACACCGAAGCTTTGACCCGCAGAGCCTTTAAAATTTACCTGTATAGGAGAGTCATCCATGCCTTTATTGCCATAACGCCGTGCAATTTCCCCTGACAAACGAGCACCAATAGAACGATTAATATTAGTGATTTGATAATCGAAGGTGCCACCTGATTTTGCTTCTATCGCGGGCAGAATATCTTGCACCATTTGTTCAGCAAACTCGGCCTGATCAAACGGATCATTTTGCGGCGAAATACAATGTTGTGTTTTAAGCTCGTTGCCGGGGATAAACTCTAAAAGAGGTCGTAAGTCTAAGCCGTTTTGCTTTTCTGTTGCGCCTTCAATTTGTTCTAACAACTCTGTTCTGCCAATAATATCTTCGAGCTTACTAAAGCCAAGCTGTGCCAATAATTCGCGCACTTCTTGTGCAATAAAGCGGAAATAATTCATTACATATTCCACTTCACCGTGATAGTGCTTCATACGTAACACATTATCTTGTGTAGCTATACCCGTTGCACAATTGTTTAAGTGACAAATACGTAAGAAACGACAACCCATAGCAACCATAGGTCCCGTACCAAAGCCAAAGCTTTCGGCACCCAAAATTGCCGCCTTAATAACGTCTAATCCTGTCTTTAAACCACCGTCCGTTTGTAAACGAACTTTGCTTCTTAGGTCATTCGCCAACAAGGTTTGATGTGTTTCTGTTAAACCTAATTCCCATGGCGCACCTGCATAACGTACCGAGGTGAGCGGACTAGCTCCAGTACCACCATCGTAACCAGCGATAGTGATTAAATCGGCATAACACTTAGCCACACCCGCAGCGATAGTGCCAACACCAGCCTCAGAAACCAACTTAACCGATACTAACGCATTAGGGTTAACTTGCTTTAAATCAAAAATTAATTGCGCCAAATCTTCGATAGAATAAATATCGTGGTGTGGTGGCGGCGAAATCAATGCAACGCCTGGCTTTGAATAGCGTAGCGTGGCGATCATTTGGTTAACTTTATCGCCGGGTAATTGTCCGCCCTCACCTGGTTTAGCACCTTGCGCTACCTTAATTTGCAACACATCGGCATTCACTAAATAATGCGGGGTAACGCCAAACCGACCAGAGGCCACTTGTTTAATTTTTGATATTTTTTCGGTGCCAAAACGTAGCGGATCTTCGCCACCTTCACCAGAGTTTGAGCGGCCACCTAAGCGGTTCATCGCCATTGCAAGGGTCTCGTGCGCCTCTGGAGAAAGTGCACCCAAAGACATCGCCGCAGTATCAAATCGTTGATACAAACCTTCTGCAGATTCAACCTCGTCAATCGAAATGGCTCTTGCTGGGTCCAGCTTTAATCGCAACATATCGCGCATAGAGGCTGGAGCACGCAAATTAACGGCATCCGCATAAATACGGTATTTACTTATGTCGCCCGAGCGCACTGCCTGTTGTAAGGAGTTAACCACATCGGGGTTATAGGCATGGTATTCCCCACCATGAACATACTTTAGCAAACCACCTTGTTCCGTTTGTTTACGCGGATTCCAAGCTAATTTTGCCAATTGTTTTTGTTCGTCTTCTAATTGCTTAAAGCCAGCGCCTTGAATACGGCTGGTAGTGCCTTTAAAACACGCCTTAACGATAGCCTGTTTCAGGCCAACTATTTCAAAAAGCTGTGACCCACGGTAACTCGAAATGGTCGAAATGCCCATTTTTGACATGATCTTATACAAGCCCTTATTAATGCCCTTGCGATAATTAAGGGCTACCATGGACGCATCCATGTTAGCAATATCGCCCGTAGACAACATATTATTTAATGTTTCATATGCAAGGTAAGGACAAACAGCTGTGGCACCAAAACCGATCAATGTAGCAAAGTGATGCGGATCTCTTACCGTCGCTGATTCGACAACGATATTGGCTTGGCAACGTAAACCAACGTCAACCAAATGATGATGCACCGCCCCGGTTGCAAGTAAAGCATGAATCGGTAATAAGTCTTGCTGTAACGCTCGATCGCTCAACACGATAACGACAATACCTTCGCGAACCTTTCCTTCAACTTGCTGACAAAGTTGGCCTATCGCCTGCTCTAAGTCGTACTCTGATTGATCATAATGCAAACTAATAACGGTGCTTTTATAGGCATCGTCACCAATGGCCAAGAGCGCATCTAGTTTAGACACTGACAATACTGGGGAATCGACCTCTAAGCGGTGCGCATGATCTGCAGATTCGGCAAATAAATTTTTCTCTTTACCAAAGCTCGTCATCAATGACATCACCACTTGCTCACGCAAAGGATCAATAGGCGGATTGGTTACTTGGGCAAATTGTTGCCTAAAGTAATCGTAAGGGCTGCGGATTTTTGTTGATAAAACGGGCATAGGAATATCGTCGCCCATTGAACCTACTGCCTCTTGACCTGCTTTAGCTAGCACCTTTAACACTTGATCGCGTTCTTCAAAGGTCAGCTGGAACTGTTTTTCATAAACACGCAGCTTGTCTTTATCAAAAGGCATTAGGGTCAACGGATCATCGTTGCTGGCCGTTTTTAATTTTTGCGTGTGTTCGGCCAACCAAGCTTTGTAAGGCTGGCGTGACTTTAAGCGATCATCAATGTCTTTAGGTTCGATGATTTCACCTTCTTGAGTGTCCACCGCTAACATTTCGCCCGGTTTTAGACGCCCTTTGCGGACGACATCTTCTGGCTTATAATCATACACGCCTACTTCTGACGCTAAAGTAATATGACGGTCTTTTGTCACCACATAACGCGCAGGGCGCAAACCATTCCTGTCTAAACAGCAGGCAACATGCCGACCATCGGTTAATACGATGGCGGCTGGACCATCCCAAGGCTCCATGTGCATGGACGAGTATTCATAAAAAGCACGCAAGTCAGCGTCCATGGTATGCACGTTTTGCCATGCAGGTGGGATTAACAGCCGCATAACGCGGAAAATATCCATACCACCAGCGATTAAACCATCCACCATATTATCCAAGCTATTTGAGTCGGAACCAACGCTGGAAACCCACGGGCGTATATCTTCCATATTAGGAATTAACGGTGTCTCGAAGGTGTAGCTACGCGCTTTAGCCCAATTTCTGTTACCTCGAATAGTATTAATCTCACCGTTATGCGCTAAAAACCTAAACGGTTGAGCCAATCGCCATTGCGGAAATGTATTGGTCGCAAAACGTTGATGAAAAACACACTGTGAGCTTTCTAACGTGGGATCACTTAAATCAGAATAAAAAACAGGCAGGTTTTCTGGCATAACCAAGCCTTTATACGAAATAACATTTGACGCCAAACTGGCGACGTAAAACATATCATCATTCGGCTCAATGCGCTTTTCTGCACGGCGTCTAGCAATGTATAGATGGCGGTCTAATGCTGCCTTATCCATCCCTTGTTCAGCATCAACGAAAACTTGTTCGATAGCTGGTAGGGTTGCAAAAGACTGCTCTCCACAGGCTTCTGGATTAGTGGGCACTACACGCCAAATCGTGACTTGCAGCCCTTCCTTTTCAATTTCTTCTTGCAGAACATCCTTTGCCGATTGGGCTTTAGCGGGGTCTTGACTGAGAAAAACCATACCCACAGCAAAAGTTTTAGCCGGACTAACGCCAAGCTCTTGTGCTTTTGCACGCAGAAATTTTTCAGGTGTTTTTAGCAACAGCCCACAACCGTCACCTGACTTGCCATCTGCTGCTATCGCACCACGATGTGTCAAACGTGCTAACGACTCAATGGATGTTTGAACTAACCAATGACTTGGCTTGTCGTCAATATGCGCGATAAGTCCAAAGCCGCAGCTGTCCTTCTCAAACGCCGGGTCATACAGCCCTGCTTGTGGAATAGAGATTTGTTTCACTAGGCCAACCTACTGTTTAAAAAGTTAAAAGGGGGACTCGCTTTACGCAAGTCGGCCAGAGATTATAGCAATTTTAACGTATTTTTTCAATTTGTATGAAAGCCCCCGAGCTATTCATCTGAACGCCTAGCAATACGGCCAAGTTTAAAGTCTGACGAAATGCAATATGGTCTTAAGGTTGGGGCTAATTAATCTCGAAAATCTCTTGGTTGATTGACTCAAAAGACCGCACCCACGGTTTAATCTTTGTTAGCGAAGCAGGCATTTTTTTTGTCGCATCTAATGCCTCTTTTTTACTAGCAAAATCACCGTAGATAACGCTATACCATTCGCCATTATTTCTTTTGTTTTTAAAATAATAAAGTGTTGTTACCTTTTTATGTCGCGCAATAAACGTTTGCGCCGACTGTTCCGAAGATACGCCTATCAGTTGCAAAGTATAGTGGCGCAGATTGTTTTGCTTAATCCACACATGATTGCGCCGTAGACTTGATTGCAACTGTTTTATCTCAACAGGCTTAACTGGTTCTTTTAGTGGCAATGTCACTTGTTGCTCGACAACTTTACCCTCTACTTTGCTAACACTCGATATTACCGTGCTTTGTACAACCGGCGCTTCGACTTTAGCTGTCGTAATCAGGGTGGTTTTTGTTTGATTTTTGCTATCCTCTGAAATTATTTTCTGCTGCGCGTTTTTATTCGGTACGGGCTCTTCATCAACCACCTTTGGGCTTACTGACGGCTTTGCGTCATTCAAGCTTTGCCCTTGGCTTGGGTCTAAGCCTATCAATGCTTTTTCTGTGCTAACGCCTCTTGGCGGTAGATCAATAATGTGAGCCATTTCTTGCTTACTTGGCTGTTTTGTTTCTGGCAGTAGCAAAAAATAGCTTACTATCCCAAGCATTATTAGCCCAAAAACCACTACTTTAATCATTGCTGCATTATTTTTTTTAGGCTTCTCCGTCCCACCTTTAGGGACTTGTTGCCTTTGTAGCAAAACATCATTTATCCGCCCAGGTAATCCGCCCGTTTCAATAAACAAAATCACCTCGTCAATCCCTGCGACCGTTTTAAAACCTAGATCGCCTCGCTGAACTCTCTGTTTTGCATAATCTATCGTCTGTTTCTGGGTAAACGGACCAAGATCTATCAACAAACATTGTGCCTCAAGCTCACTGCCTAAGTTACCTGATGAAGTAAACAGTAGGTGTACGCCTGTCTCTTATACACATCTCCGAGCCCACGAGA
>OJHO01000928.1_pt1 | contig 10777 bp, 8 predicted proteins | sample 1595311 | NCBI WGS metagenome assembly OJHO01 (sample SAMN05416879, study PRJEB24817) | seawater metagenome | isolation source: Sea water | place: Canada:Atlantic | collected 2013-11 | reverse complement strand
ATCTACACGTAAGGAGTCGTCGGCAGCGTCAGATGTGTATAAGAGACAGGTACTTCACCTGAATACCTGATCCTTTTTTACCTGTTTTTGTAGTAATAAGTATTACACCACCTGCACCTCTATTACCATAAATAGCAGTCGCTGCAGCATCTTTTAAAACAGACATTGTAGCAATATCATTCTGGTTTATACTACGGAAGTTATCTTGATCAACCGGTACACCATCAATAATAAATAATGGCTCAGTATCACCGTTAAGCGAGTTTCTACCACGAATAATAATTGTAGCACTCTGCCCAGGCTGACCAGAACCGGTACTAACGTTAACACCCGCTGCCTGTCCTTGTAACATCTGATCCACAGAGGTAATTGGCACCTGTTCTATAGATTCAGCTTTTACAGTAGCTACAGAAGAAGTTATTTTAGCACTATTTGTAGCACCTTTATAACCTGTAACAACCACTTCTTCCAAAGCATTGTCGGCTTCTAGCGCTACATCATATACGTTACTTGCACCAACTGTAACTTCGGTCGTTTTCATACCTACATAAGAGATGACCAAAACTTCTCCTACATTAACAGATAAGGAAAATTTTCCGTCAAAATCTGTTTGTTGACCCCTTGAGGTGTTTTTTACAATTACTGTTGCGCCAGGAAGGGGTAAACCGTCATCCGCGGTAGTAACTGTACCTGTGACTGTTTTTTCTTGTGCAAAAGAAAATTGCATCACGAACGCCATAAAAAGCGTTAATAACCATGTTAACTTTAATTTCATAAAACAATTATTTGAGTTAGTCTAGTTGCAAACATCCTAATTAAATATTAAATAAGCAAGTGTTTTTGCCAAAAAAATGTTAACGCTTTTGCGATTTTATCAATAAAGTAAACAAAACATTTTAGACTCTTTACAACACACTACTCAGCAATTAGATGCATAAAAAGCAAAAGGGTTGCGTTAAAGTTTTAACTTTGTTCAAATTTTAACATTTTGACCCTTAAAATCCAATACTCCACTTTTGATTTAGAGTGTGGAACTGACGAAGCTGGCAGAGGATGTTTGGCAGGACCAGTAACTGCAGCAGCAATCATACTCCCGAAACATTATAAAAATTCTATATTGAATGACTCTAAACAACTCTCTACAAAAAATAGAAATATATTAAAACCCTTAATTGAAAATGAATCGGTTTGTTTTTCTGTTCAACATATATTTGAAGAAGATATCGACAGCATTAATATCTTAAATGCCTCAATAAAAGCCATGCATCTTTCTATTGAGCAACTTAATACCCAACCCGAATTTATTATTGTGGATGGAAATAAGTTTAAACCTTTTAAAAAAATCCCGCACCAAACAATTGTTAAAGGTGACAGTAAATTTTTAAGCATTGCTGCTGCTTCGGTTTTGGCCAAGACTTATCGTGATGAATATATGGAAACCATTCATAAGGAATTCCCAATGTACAATTGGAAACAAAATAAAGGCTACCCAACCAAAGAGCACAGAGCTGCCATAAAAAAATATGGTATTACAAAATACCACAGAAAATCATTCAGATTATTACCAGAGCAATACCGATTGGATATTTAACTTTTTATATTTGTACCCATAAACTAATACATATGAAAAGACTAGGTTTTTTACTGTTGTTTTGCTCCTTCTTGTTTACCTGCCAAGACAAATACAATAAAACAAAAAAGCCTTATAGCTTTATTTCCATTGAAAGTTCTGCAATAATTGAAATTAAGGAGCTTAATGACTTTTCCAATGCAATTGAAAATCATGACATACTTTCTAACATATATAATAAGGAGTTGAAAAGTGCTTCAAAAATCTTAAAACACCTTAATCCTAAAAAAGAATTATATATAGCCTTCTCTAATACTGATAATGAATCTTCAGATTATTTAATACTTACTGAAAACAATCCCGATTTATTCCTTATCGACTCCATTCCCAATCGTGTTTCAGAAACTTTAGTTGATCTAAAGGTTGAAAAAACTCAAATTGACACTACGGTTTTCTTTCACAAAACGGTAAATAATCTTTTTGCGGCTTCCAATAAACTAGATCTTATAAAAAACCTCGACTACAATAGAAACAATAAAGAACTGACCAATCTCATTGAAACAACAAATAACAAATCAGTAGCTTCAATTATTTTTAAATCTAATGGAAAACACTATTCAAAACTGCTGTTTAATCTTTCTGAAATTGAAAATGGTCAGTCCTATACGGTTTTAGACCTCAATTATAATGAAGCCAATCTTAAATATAATGGCATTATTTCTTCAAAAGATTCAATTACATCAGCAATAGATTGTTTTAAAAATACCAAACCACAGCATATAAGTACACCGAAGTTTGCGTCAAGCAATGCTACGTCATTAACAAGTATTAGCTTTGATAATTTTTCGACCTTCAACAACAATTTAAACCAACTAAAAACAATAGAAACCGACACTTCCCAGACTTTCTTGAACTTTACCAACGAAATTGCACTTTTTGAAAACAAAGATGAAAAAGCAATTATTCTGCACGCATTGGATACAGATTTGGTTTTAGAATCCATTTTAGAACACACAAATGCTGAAACGTTTAGGTCTATTGAAATATATCAATTTGAAACTTCAGATTTTTTTCAATCGCGCCTAAAACCTTTCTTCACTTTAGAAAATGCCAATTACTTTGCTGTTTATGAAAATTTCATTGTGTTTTCAGACACCATTGAAACGTTAAAGTCTATACTCACAGATGCATTGAACGAAAATACCTTGGCAAATTCTGATGCTTACATAAATGTGAACGAAAACCTAAGCGATGAAGCCTCACTATTAATGTTTAAGAATTCTGAAAGTATTTCAAAATTATTAGATAAAAATTTGGGTGGTTATAATGCAAATGCTGTGCAATTTATATATGAAAAGGATTATGCACACGTCAACGGAGTTATTCAAAAATTCAAAAAAAGAGCAGCTTCAAATTCAGTAACCGAAGCTTTTACTACTAAAGTTGATGCAGAGATTATTATGTCTCCTCAAACCGTTGAAAACCATGTGAGCAAAGCACACGATATTATAGTGCAAGATGTAAACAATGAGCTTTACCTCATTTCGAGCTCTGGCAGTGTACTTTGGAAAAAACAACTGCAAGGCAAAATTCTTGGTAAGGTTGAACAGATGGACATGTTCAAAAATGGTAGATTGCAATTAGTCTTTGCGACCCAAAACCGTGTGTATGTTTTGGACAGAAACGGAAACGACGTCTCTCCTTTTCCGCTTAAATTCAATGATGATATTACACAGCCGCTTTCGGTTTTTGATTATGATAAAAACAAAAATTACAGACTTTTGGTTACCCAAGGCAAAAATCTTTTGATGTACGATGGTAAAGGAAAGGCAGTTACTGGTTTTGACTATAAAAACAACAATCAAACTGTAAAAACTCAACCCAAACATTTCAGGATTGGAAGCAAAGATTATATTGCCTTTACTACGGACAACAAAATGCAAATCTTAAACAGACAAGGAGACATACGCATTGATGTAAATGACACTATTAATTTCTCTGAAAACGAACTGTATTTGTACCAGAATAAATTTACATCAACTAACGCTCTCGGAGAACTAATCCAAGTAAGTACCTCTGGTAAATTGACCAAAAAGAATTTAAAATTACCAGAAAACCATCGTGTTACAACTACAAGTAAAACACTTGTTTCACTGACCGAAAACAAATTGAATATTAAATCAAGAACTGTTGATTTAGACTTTGGGAACTACACTGAGCCTCGGATTTTTTATCTCAATGATAAAATTTATGTTACAGTTACTGATATGCAAGCCAAAAAAGTATATTTATTTGATAGCCAAGCCAAACCAATTCCTAATTTCCCGGTCTTTGGCACAGCACCTGCTGAACTTCAAAAAATAGATGGTGATAAAGGCTTGGAGTTGGTTACCCAAAGTGATTCTAACACTATTGTGGTTTACAAACTTCATTAAAAAACGAACCAATAAAGGGTAATAACTCAGCAGATGGAAAAGCACAAAACAGATGTTTATAATTTGCAAATACACCACCCAACCAAATCTAAAGACCTCAAATCCTGAAACGCCAAAGTAAATTTGGCGTTTCTTTAATTTTAAACCTTTCGTTTTGTAATATTGTAAGACTAAATTTTAGACAAATTCCACCGATGATAAAACGACAAAAAGCGAGTATAAAGCAATGCATTATCCACAAAGTTGGCAATAAATTTAATGGTACAAAAAATGCGTTTTCTGATCAGGCTGTGCATTTTGATGAGGCGACTTACAACTTAATGTTACCTTATCTTTTAAAGCCTTTTGTTAGTGTTGCAGAGAACTATCGTTTTCACCATCATAGTGATGTTGGGCTTAATGAAATTAACACCTACAGTGAGCAAGTTTTTAAAGATGAAGGTGACTTTGTGGACATCTCAAAACATATTGTCACCCATTTATTTGAGCAAAGTAATTCTGCACAAATCAAAACGGGAGATGTGCTAATTTGCCATTTTGAAAATGTACAATACGAAGACTATTTTACAGACGCTGTAGGCATCTTTAAAATTGAAAATAAAACAGAGTTTTTTCAAACGTATCTAGAAGACGGAAACTATGATATTTTAGTACAAAAAGGCATACAAGCTAAAAAGGTGGATAAGGGTTGTTTAATATTAAACACTTCTGACATGGAAGGAAAAATTGTGTTCAGTGTAGATAATAATACTTATGATACGCAATATTGGATTAAGAGTTTCCTAAACATAAAATACCCAGACGATAGCAACCAACATACCAAAAATTATATTGAGCTTTGCCGAGAGTTTTCTAAAGAAGTTTTACAGCCTAATTTAGGCGGACAGGCACAAAGTAATTTCTTAGCAAAAACAGTAGACTTTTTTAAGGAAAATGAAATAGTAAACGTTGATAATTTTAAAGAAGAAATCTTTGACGAAGAAGACCAAATCCAACTGTTTGAAGACTACAAAAAAAGTTACGAATCTGAAAACAAAGTACTGATTAGAAACCAATTTGATGTCTCCGAAATTGCCCTAAAAAAGCAAAAACAAAAAATTAAAACCGAGATAAAACTAGATACTAACATACAAATAAAACTAGATGTTGATGCACCAGATGCTTCTGCAGAATACTTAGAACGAGGTTATGACGATGAAAAGAAAATGCACTTTTACAAAGTGTTTTTTAATGATGAAGCTTAACTAAAAATTCAGCTATTTAACTCTTTTTAAAATACATTTTTTAAGCCACATTATTATATCACATCGGGTAATTTCAAATAAATCTTTTAAATTTACTTTCTAAGTATTATATAAGATGTTAGAACAGAAAAATTTACTTGAAGATGTTGAAAACGTTGGGAAAATTTCAATTGTTCCAAATATTTTAAATGTGGTTTGTCAAACAACAGGAATGGGATTTGCCGCAGTTGCACGTGTTACCGAAACTAATTGGACTGCCTGTAGTGTGCGTGATGATATCTCCTTTGGATTAAAACCTGGTGACGGATTACAAATTGAAACAACAATTTGTAATGAAATTAGGCAAAGTGGCAAGGCGGTGATTATTGATCATGTCAGCGAAGATAAAAACTACAAGTGTCATCATACACCGTTACAGTATGGTTTTCAAAGCTATATTTCTGTTCCTATTTTTCGCAAGGACCATTCTTTCTTTGGAACCTTATGTGCTGTTGACCCAAATCCGCATAAATTAAACACACCTAGAATAGTTGATATGTTTCATCTATTTGCGGACCTCATCTCATTTCACCTTGATGTTATAGAAGAGTTAGACTCAAATAAACTAAACTTGAAGCTTCAAGTTAATTTTAATAATGAACTTGAAAAAAAAATAAAAAAACGCACATCTGAATTAAAGAAAAAGAATGAGATTTTATTAAATACCAATAAAAAACTTCAGGAGTTCAATTATATTTCAAGTCATGACCTGCAAGAGCCATTACGCAAAATACAAACTTTTGTTTCCATAATACAAAATCGTGAATCACTTAGTTTATCAAAAAAAAGCATACTATATTTTAACAAAATCAGAAAGGCAGCTGAACGGATGCAATTGCTCATAAACGATTTACTCACCTATTCTCAAACGGATCGGGTTGAAAGAAAGTTTGAGTTTGTTGATTTAAACAAAATTTTAACAGAAGTTCTAGAGGATTTAAAAGATGAAATCGAAGAAAAGTCAGCACAATTAAAAATAAGTGAAATGTACACGGCCGAACTCATTCCGTTTCAGATGAGACAATTATTTTATAATATTATTGGGAACTCACTAAAATATTCGAGTGAAGAACGCACTCCAATTATTGAAATATCCTCACAGATTATAGATAGCAATAAAAATCTCATCAATTTACCGACAAATAAAACCTACTATCAAATCATTATTTCCGATAATGGCATTGGCTTCAGTCAGCAATACGGTAAGAAGATTTTTGAAGTCTTTCAAAGATTACACAATAATCTTGAATTTGATGGTACTGGAATTGGGCTTGCGATCGTAAAAAAAATAGTAGAGAATCATCAAGGTATTATCGAAGCCAAAGGTACTGTAAATGAAGGTGCTGAATTTATAATAACTTTTCCCACTCGTGTAAAAAGCAACCTATAATTTTCTATAATCTTAGATCAATTCAGCTTCAAACAAATCCTTAAAATGTTTCAACAACTTGGTTTTAACCTCTGCTTCATCAACCTTATCAACACCTAATTCATTGTTTAGAGTTGTAACCGCTTTCCCTCTTATACCACAAGGAATAATATTATCAAAATAGCCTAAATCTGCATTAACATTTAATGCAAAACCATGCATGGTTACCCAACGACTGGCACGCACTCCCATGGCACAAATTTTTCGAGCAAATGGAGTACCAACATCTAACCATACGCCTGTTTCGCCAGGACTACGCTCTGTTTTTAACCCGTATTCCGCTAATGTTAAAATAATGATTTCCTCTAAAAATCGTAAATATTTATGGATGTCAGTAAAAAAGTTATCCAAGTCTAGAATAGGATAACCTACAATTTGCCCAGGTCCATGATATGTAATATCTCCACCTCTATTTATTTTGTAAAACGTTGCTCCTTTTTGGGTAAGTTGGTCTTCGTTTAAAAGTAAGTTAGACACATCTCCACTTTTGCCTAAAGTATAAACATGCGGATGCTCTACAAACAGAAAATGATTATCTGTTTCCAGATCTGCATCTTCCCTTCTATTCTTAATTTTAGTATCTAAAATGGCTTTAAAAAGTGACTCTTGGTAATCCCAAGTCTCCTTAAAATCCTTTAAACCTAAATCCTGAAGTTTTATGGTTTTATTCATCTATAAACTCAACTTTCACGTCTAAAAGCTGTGGATTTTTAATGTAATCAATCCAATTGGCTTTATAGGTTACTGTTTTTCGGTCTTTAGAAATTTCTGCACCTTCAACAGATACAGATTTAACGGCTTTTGGAAAAGTTAGTTTTACATTGTAAGTGGCTTCTTCAAAGTATTTCTTAAATTCCTTATCGTCTTCATCGGTCTCATCAAATAACTCTTCCATTACTTTCTCTTCATCTTCAGAAATACTAACGGTTGTGGTTCTTGCAAAGCCATTTTCTGTCATATTATAACTTACGTTTTTATCATCTGATTCCATAAATTTCCCTAGTGGAGATCCACTTTTCATCCCATCAATATGGTTGCCTTGAGAGCTGAGGCTTTGTACTTTTTTAAGCTTATCTTGTATGTTTTTTAGCTCTTCAATTGAGCTAAATTCCATTCCAATTCCAACATCCATTATGCCTTCGTCCTCATTCATTTTAATGGTCATGTACATATCCTTTACCGCTTCCATTGCCATTTGTTTCTCTTTTGGCAATGCTGCAATACTATCTTTATAAGTTTCCATGATATCTGCAAAAACCATAGTGGTATCCATCACTTCGCCTTTTTCTTTCTTCTCAGAATCAGGTTTATCTCCTCCCAGTGCGTCCGTAAAGGCTTTCATGGCATCACCCATTTTGTAAGTTACCAAAAATTTACCTGATTCATTTTCATTAAACACAATGGATTCAGTAACATTACAGCTTGTTAAAAAACAAGCAAAGGCAAACAAAAAAATGATATTTTTCATGTTTTAAGTTTTTACTTAATAAAATACAAAGATAGAAATTTATCGCTCAGGATTATTGAGAATTACCAGTGCTGCAATAACGCCTGGCACCCAACCGCAAAGCCACAATAAAAATGTAATTATTATTGAACCACAGCCTTTGTCCAAAACAGCCAAAGGCGGACAAATAATAGATAAAATAACACGCCAGATACTCATAATTTTGTTTGATGATTGATGTATTTGTTTGACGTAAAAACACTTTAAATGTTACACACCCAACTTATAACTATTTCAAAAGAAATTAATATTGTGTAGATTCGTTTTATGCAAATTAGAATCTTTTGTTGCTCTTTTTATGCTCTGGAATTTGCAGTACGCAATAATCAATGATATCTCACCAGCAATAAACCCTATAACTCTTTATGGATACTTGGTGTTGAGACAGTAAAAAAGGAATTGCAAAACTTTATAAAACCTAGAATTCGCTAATTTTCCTATGGAACACTCACTATTTCTACCGTTAGCCGAAAAACCATGTGAGTTTAACCTTGGGCGAAAATGAATGAAAAGGAAAAAGCTATTAAAATACATCCAACAAATAACGATTTGAAAGAAAATTTAGAACTAATAAAATCCAACTAAAAAAGAGTTCTCTAATTTTTGTAAATAACGTAATTTTGCAGTTCAAAATATAACAAGAATGCAACTTTCAGAACAAGAATTAGTACGACGCGATAAATTAGAAAAATTAAGAGCTATGGGCATAAACCCATATCCTGCGGATTTGTTTCCCGTTAACCACACTTCAAAACAAATTAAATCTGATTTTGAAGAGGGCAAAAAGGTAATCATAGCCGGTCGTTTAATGTCTCGTCGTATTCAAGGAAGTGCTAGTTTTGCTGAGCTTCAAGATAGTGAAGGGCGTATTCAGGTCTATTTTAATAGAGACGAAATTTGTCCTGGTGACGATAAGTCCAAGTATAACGATATTTATAAAAAACTATTGGATATTAGTGATTTTATAGGTATTGAAGGAGAATTATTTACCACCAAAGTAGGTGAAAAAACCGTAATGGTTAAAGACTTTACACTTTTGAGTAAAGCGTTACGTCCACTACCTCTTCCCAAAAAGGATGCTGAAGGGAACGAATACGATAAATTTAACGATCCTGAACAGCGTTACAGACAACGTTATGCAGATTTGGCTGTTAATCCAAAAGTTAAGGAGGTATTTGTAAAACGTACTAAACTCTTCAACGCCATGCGTCAATTCTTTAATAACGCTGGTTATTTTGAAGTTGAAACTCCCATTTTACAACCTATTCCTGGTGGTGCTGCTGCACGTCCATTTACTACGCATCACAACAGTTTAGATATTCCGTTGTACATGCGAATTGCCAACGAACTTTATTTAAAACGCTTGATTGTTGGTGGTTTTGATGGTGTCTATGAATTCTCTAAAAACTTCCGAAACGAAGGTATGGATAGAACCCATAACCCAGAGTTTACAGCTATGGAAATCTATGTAGCTTACAAGGATTATAATTGGATGATGGATTTTTGCGAACAACTTTTAGAACATTGCGCTATTGCCGTTAACGGAAGTCCAGAAACTACGTTTGGAGAACATAACATCAGTTTTAAAGCTCCATACAAGCGAGTTACCATGCGTGATTCTATCTTAGAATTTACAGGTTTTGATATCAACGATAAATCTGAAGATGAGATTAGAACTGCAGCAAAAAACATGAATATTGAAGTGGACCAAACAATGGGTAAAGGAAAACTCATTGATGAAATTTTTGGTGAAAAATGTGAGGGCAATTATATACAACCAACATTTATAACTGACTATCCAAAAGAAATGAGTCCATTGTGTAAAGAACATCGTGACAATCCAGAACTGACAGAACGTTTTGAGCTTATGGTTTGCGGTAAAGAAATAGCAAATGCCTATTCAGAATTAAATGACCCAATAGACCAACGTGAACGTTTTGAGCATCAATTAAAATTGGCGCAAAAAGGTGATGATGAAGCTACGGAGTTTATAGACCACGATTTTTTACGTGCTTTAGAATATGGTATGCCACCAACATCTGGTATGGGAATTGGCATGGACCGTTTAATTATGTTTTTAACCAACAACCAAAGTATTCAAGAAGTATTATTCTTTCCTCAAATGAAACCAGAAAAAAAGCCATTAGCTATTAGTGATGAAGCTAAAGCTGTTCTGAAAATGCTGAAAAAAGCAGAAAAAATAGAATTGGTTGTGCTAAAAAATCAATCTGGTTTAAGTAATAAAAAATGGGATAAAACAATTAAAGAACTTACCAAGAGCAAATTGGCTAAAGTTAGTAAAGAAGGGGAAGGTTTATTTGTAGAAATTGTTTAAATGAAAAGGATAGAATAATTATTTTTTCTAATAATTAAAAATCATAAAATGATTTAATGTGATTATTTAATCAAATTTATTATTTTCACAGCCACTATGAAAAAATTCATTAATTACATTTTTATTGCATTGGTTTGTTTTTCTTGTTCAGACGAGGATAGCATGACTCCTGTTGCTGTCTCTTATACACATCTCCGAGCCCACGAGACAAGAGGCAA
>OJHO01000924.1_pt1 | contig 10807 bp, 10 predicted proteins | sample 1595311 | NCBI WGS metagenome assembly OJHO01 (sample SAMN05416879, study PRJEB24817) | seawater metagenome | isolation source: Sea water | place: Canada:Atlantic | collected 2013-11 | reverse complement strand
GAGATTGCCTCTTGTCTCGTGGGCTCGGAGATGTGTATAAGAGACAGTTCTATTAGTATATCGCCTTCAACGATTTTTCCTTCGTTAACGATTTTTGCATTTTTAATTAATGTCTGTTGCTTCATGGTCGCTCTACTTACTAAATAAGCTATTAAATTTTAAACTAATTACTCCAAAAATGGCTTTGGAAATAATACTTCCACTCATTTTTGATTTTCCTTTTACCCTATCTTTAAAGATAACAGGGATTTCAACAATTTTAAAACCTTTTTTATAGGCTTTAAATTTCATTTCAATTTGAAAGGCATAACCAACAAATCGTATTTTGTTCAAATTTATAGCCTCCAACACGTTTCTTCTGTAACAAATGAATCCTGCTGTGGAGTCATTCACCTTCATCCGTGTTATTAAACGTACATATTTTGATGCTCCGTACGACAACAAAATACGTGACATTGGCCAATTTACAACGGTAATACCTTTTACGTATCTGCTTCCTATGGCTATATCTGCATTGTTCTCCGCACAAGCATTGTATAATTTAACCAAATCGTTTGGGTTATGCGAAAAATCAGCATCCATCTCAAAAATATATTCGTATTTTTCTTTTAGACACCATTTAAAACCTGCTAAATAAGCCGAGCCTAGTCCACTTTTTTCTTCACGTTTCAACAAATGCAATTGATGATTGAACTCCGTTTTTAGAGCTGTGACTTTTTCTGCCGTTTTATCTGGCGAATTATCATCTACTACTAAAATATGAAACAGCTTTGGTTGAGCGAATACAGCTCTAATTATGGCTTCAATATTCTCTATTTCATTATAGGTTGGAATAATGACAATTGCGTCTGGCATTTACAGCGTTTTAAACACGATTAACCTCGTATTTTGAGTTTTGACAAAAGTAAAGGTTTTAATGAATATTACACTCAATTTATTTTGCGGATTATGGTGATTGGTGATTGTCTAAATCTTAAATTTCTTTAATTTAGCCACATGCGAGATTTTATTACTTACGAGTGGTTTACCGTTTTTACCATTTTAGGATTAGTAATGGTTACTGCTGCTAAATACGTGAATTCACTTAGGTTTAGTGATTTTATATATGTTGTAGGTAATTCAAAATATTTAAAAATTTATGCTAAAGACCAAAAATTTATAGATGGATTTGATGGTCTTTTGTTTATTAATTTAGTGCTTTCGCTAAGTATTTTTCTGCATTTTGCGTATTCTACTTTTATAGATCCATTAAATTTTGAATTAGTTCCGTTTTTAAAATTGCTCTTTGCGGTCTCAACCATCATTTTAATAAAAACATTGCTAGAGCGTCTCATTGGAAGCCTTTTTGACATTGACAGCCTTATTGATGATTATCTGTTTCAAAAAACAACTTTTAAGAATTATTCTGGTCTTATTTTTTTAATTGCTAACCTATTTCTGTTATATACCGATAAATATCTGGAAATTATTATAATCGCATCCATCTGCATTGTGTTTCTAATAAATTTCATCGGATTTCTTACTTCATTCAAAAATCATCAAAAGTCAATAAATCCTAATTTTTTCTATTTTTTATTGTATCTTTGCGCTCTCGAAATCGGGCCTTATATCCTTTTATACAAGGCTATTAGAGGGTATAACGCTTAAAAAAACAAGATTTAAGTATGAAAGTGAAAACGATTTTAGTATCCCAACCAGAGCCTAAAATAGAAAATTCACCTTATTTTGATTTGCAACAAAAGCAAAAAGTAAAGGTAGATTTTAGACCGTTTATCCATGTTGAGGGCGTATCTGCCAAAGATGTAAGACAACAAAAAGTTGACCTTAGCAAATACAGCGCTATAATCTTAACAAGTAGAAATTCAGTAGATCACTTCTTTAGAGTTGCAGATGAAATGCGCTTTAAAGTACCAGATTCCATGAAGTATTTCTGCCAATCGGAGGCTGTGGCTTACTACCTTCAGAAATATGTGGTATATAGAAAACGTAAGATTTATGTTGGGAAACGTAATTTTGAAGACCTTTCTCCTTTAATTAAGAAATATAAAGACGAAACATTCCTTTTACCAACTACAGATAAAGTAAAACCTATTATTCCTGAAACATTGGATGCATTGGGTGTTAACTGGAAGCAAGCTACATTTTACAAAACGGTAATTAGTGATTTATCTGATTTGGAAAATGTATTTTACGATATTTTAGTATTCTTTAGCCCATCTGGTATAGAATCTCTGTTTCACAATTTCCCAGATTTTGAACAGAAAAATACTAGAATTGCAGTTTTTGGTAATACTACGGTAAAAGCGGTAAAAGAAAAGGGTCTTAGAGTAGATATCTCTGCACCAACACCTGAAACTCCATCAATGACTATGGCTTTACAGAAATATATTGATAGTGTAAATAAGGGAAAGTAATTCTCTGTTAACAATAAAAAAAAAGCGATTCTAATTTTAGAATCGCTTTTTTAGTTTTATAGAATGTTTGCCTTAAAAAGCATAACGCTGTGGTCCTCCACGTCTCACTTCTTCAGAAGCATACGACTCAAACTTTTTAAAGTTTTCCCTAAATGCATTTGATAACTTAAATGCCATTTTATAATAGGCTTCATCATTATCCCAAGTTGTTCTTGGACTTAACACTTCTGTTGGCACACCAGGACATGTTCTTGGTTGTGCTACTCCAAATACGGAATGAATATGGTAATCTTCATACGTGTAGTCTTTTAAATCACCATTTAAGGCGGCATTGATCATGGCACGTGTGTACTTTAATTTCATACGTGTGCCAACACCGTAAGGACCGCCTGTCCAACCTGTATTTACCAACCATACATTAACACCAGATTCTTTCATCTTTTTGCTTAACATAGCTGCATATTCCGTTGGATGCAATGGCATAAAAGGTGCACCAAAACATGCTGAAAAACTTGGCATTGGCTCAACAACTCCAGCTTCTGTACCAGCAACTTTAGCCGTGTAACCAGAAATGAAATGATAAGCTGCCTGACTAGGAGTCAATTTAGAGATTGGAGGCAAAACACCAAATGCATCAGCTGTTAAGAAAAATATATTTTTAGGATTTTCACCTATTGAAGGTTGTTTAATATTATCTATATGGTAAATTGGGTAACTTACCCTAGTATTTTGAGTAATTGAGGTATCTTCAAAATCCACATTACCCTCGTTGTCCATCACAACATTTTCTAAAATAGCTCCCTTTTTGATGGCACCGAAAATTTCTGGCTCTTGTTCTTGAGATAAGTTTATTACTTTAGCGTAGCAGCCTCCTTCAAAATTAAAAACAGTGTTTTCTTTTGTCCAACCATGCTCGTCATCACCAATTAAACTACGATTGGCATCGGTAGAAAGTGTTGTTTTTCCTGTTCCTGATAAACCAAAGAAAATTGCAGTATCACCTTCTTTACCAACATTTGCACTACAATGCATTGGCAAGGTATTTTTAAAGACTGGAAGTATAAAATTCAATGCAGAAAAAATTCCTTTTTTAATTTCGCCTGTATAACCAGTTCCACCAATCAAAGCTATTTTTCTAGTAAAATCAAGGATTGCGAAATTATGCTGACGTGTCCCATCAACTTCAGGATCTGCCATAAATCCTGGAGCATTTACAACGGTCCATTCTGGTAAAAAGTCTTTTAGCTCTTCTTCAGTTGGGCGTAAAAACATGTTATGGGCAAACATATTGCTCCATGGATACTCATTTATAACTCGGATGTTCAGTTTATAGTTTTCGTCTGCGCAAGCATAACTATCTCTAACATAAATCTCTTTTTCAGAAAGGTAATCTACAACTTTGTCATAAAGCTTTTGAAACTTATCGCTTTCAAAAGGGATATTGATATTTCCCCACCAAACTTTATCTTTTGTAATATCATCTTTTACAATGAATCTATCCATTGGCGAACGACCAGTAAATTCGCCTGTCTTTACTGCTAAAGCTCCAGAGGAAGCCTCAACTCCTTGGTCTTTTGCAATGGTCTCGGCATGTAATTCATCTGAAGATAACTGATAGTTTATTTTGGCATTTTTAATACCGTAAGCGTCTAACGAAATCGATTTCGCTGATTGTGTATGGTTTACCATAATTGTTGTGTTGTTTTAGGTGAGCAAAATTAAAACTTTATTTTAAAACAACCTTGCCGATTAACATTAATCGACCTTTGACTTTAATATTCCGATTAACACAACAACCCAAGCAATTATTAATATTAATCCGCCAATTGGAGTAAACATCGCAATAGTCTTAAAATCAAAAGCTGAGAGTTCATTTGTAGCCAAACCATAGATAGAACCTGAGAACAGAATTAACCCAAAAACCACTAAATAAAAGATGGTTTTTTTAGCTTTTAAATTTAAAAAAGTGGTACCTCCTAAAATTAATAGTAAAAATGAGTGGTACATTTGGTAGCGCACTCCTGTTTCAAAAGATTTTACAGAATTCTCATCTACCAATTTTTCTAAGCCATGTGCTGCAAATGCACCTAGAATTATTCCTAAAATTCCTAAAATAGATCCTGTAATCAATAATTTCTTATTCATAATTTAAGTCTTGTTTCGGTTTTTATTGCCTTTTGTATTTAGTACTTTCGTGCTTTACAAAATTAGTTATAATGCGAAAAATTTTAATCATAGGTGCAGGAAAATCCACATCTTACCTCATAAAATATTTAAGAGACAAATCTAAATCTGAAAACCTTCATATTACCATCGGTGACCTTAATGTTGAAAATGCCCAAAAGTTGGTCGGTAATCATAAAGAAATTGATATTGTTCATTTAGATGTCTTTGATTCTGATTCGAGATCTACAGCAATAAAAAATGCAGATATTGTAATTTCCATGCTTCCTGCCAGATTTCACGTCGAAGCGGCAAAAGATTGTATAACCTACAAAAAACATATGGTTACTGCTTCTTATGTTAGTGATGAAATGCAAGCCTTAGATGCTGATGCCAAAGCCAATAATTTAGTGTTTATGAACGAAATTGGTGTAGATCCTGGTATTGACCACATGAGTGCAATGCAGGTTATTGACAGAATAAGAGATAAAGGTGGAAAAATAATTTTGTTTGAATCTTTTACGGGAGGCCTTGTGGCTCCTGAAAGTGACAACAATCTTTGGAATTATAAGTTTACTTGGAACCCAAGAAACGTTGTTGTTGCAGGCCAAGGCGGAGCTGCCAAGTTTTTACAAGAAGGACAGTTTAAATATATTCCTTACAATCGATTATTTAGACGCACCGAATTTTTGGATGTTGAAGGTTTCGGCCGTTTTGAAGGCTATGCCAATAGAGATTCTTTAAAATATCAAAATGTTTATGGATTAGAAAACGTTAAAACTTTATATCGTGGTACAATGCGACGTGTTGGTTTCAGCAGAGCTTGGAATGTTTTTGTACAATTAGGAATGACAGACGACAGTTATACTATTGAAGACAGCTCTAATATGAGTTACCGTGATTTCGTAAATGCATTTTTACCTTACAGCCCAACAGATTCCGTAGAATTAAAATTTAGGCATGCGCTTAAAATAGACCAAGATGATATTGTATGGGATAAATTTTTAGAACTCGATTTATTTAGCGCAGACAAAAAAGTAGAATTGAAAGAGGCAACACCAGCGCAGATTCTTCAGAAAATATTAATGGATAGCTGGACGCTTAGCGAAGATGACAAGGATATGATTGTAATGTACCATAAGTTTGGTTACGAATTAAATGGTGAAAAACATCAGATTGATTCTACAATGGTAGCAATAGGAGAAGATCAAACCTATACTGCTATGGCCAAAACAGTGGGTTTACCAGTTGCTATAGCAACATTGGCTATTTTAAATGGTAAAATAACAACTCCTGGAGTACAAATCCCAATTACAAAAGAAGTCTATAAGCCTATATTAGATGAGCTTGAAACTTATGATATTGAATTTAAGGAAAACGAAGTTCCCTATTTAGGTTACAATCCATTAAACCTTTAGTATAAAAAATTTCATTTTGAAATGCTTTTCTTATTTTTAACTTTCAATTTTAGACTCAACAAATATGAAGATTAATGAAAAGGGTGTTTACATAGATGGTATTGACAAAAAAATACTTAGAGCATTAATGGAAGATGCCAGAACACCAATTTTAGAAATAGCTCGTAATGTTGGTATTTCTGGTGCAGCAATTCACCAAAGACTTAAAAAACTTGAAAAATCAGGTTTACTGGCTGGCTCTAAATTTATTGTAAATCCAAAAGTTTTAGGCTATACCACAATGGCTTTTGTTGGTGTTTATCTTGATAAAGCCGTTAGTAATCCTGAAGCTGTAAAACAGTTGCAAAAAATACCAGAAGTTATTGAATGTCATTATACCACAGGTCATTGGAGTATCTTCCTTAAAATTCTGGCAAAAGACAATGAACATTTAATGCACGTTTTGAATTCTGAAATACAAAGTATAAAAGGTGTTTCACGTACTGAAACTTTCATATCACTTCAAGAACAGATAAATAGACAGATTAAAATTTAATTCTATTAATTTATTTTTGGACGTAAATAAAAAAGCCCTGATTTCTCAGGGCTTAAAGTATATATAGTTTTATTCAAATTAATCCCTAGACATAAAAATTCTAAGAATATACCAAAATAAGAGCATCAAAGAAGCAAACAACCCTAATGATGCTGGTATATACTCATCCACAGAATACTTATTTACCAAATTTGATGTTTGGTACAATATTGATCCTCCTGCCAATAAACACATAGCAACGGAAAACCACAAGCCAAGATTAAAACCAAAAATGGTTCCTGCAATTATTAACCCAATGGCAATAAAGAAACCAATGGTCAGTCCTGTTTTTAAAAATGAAAAATCCTTTTTGGTTAGAAGTACAACAGCAGACAAACCTGTAAATAAAGCCAAAGTTACTATTGCTGCTTGATTTAATATTTCTGGCCCAGATTCCATATAGAATGCTGCTATATAAATCATAGGTACAAATATCAATGCTTCAAAAAAGATATAAATTGCGTAAGCTAAATACTGCATATTTCTATCTGATGTTCTCAGTGCCATACCTTCAGCGTAATTGGTTGCTAGCATAAATCCTCCGAGCATTAAGAGCCATTTATAACCTTCGGTCATTGAAAGCATAAATTCTACAATAGTATCACTTTGGAGTAGAAGAAATTCAAATAAGATAAAGACAAGAACTCCACCTGCAACATGTGCGTAGGTTTTTCTGTAAAATGCTGCACGTTCTACTTCTGAAAGAGTGCCTACTACAATTTTTTCTGGTAATTGGTTTTCCATGATATGATTTAATTTAGTGGGTTCAAATTAAGTATTTTCAAAATATGAAACAAAAAAGCCCTGATAAATCAGGGCTTTAAATTTAATTTCAATAGTATTAATCTCGTCCTCCAAACACCTGAAGTGCCCAATATAATAAAGATGCAAGTGCACCAATTGCGGCTACTAAATAAGTTCTTGCTGCCCACTTAAGTGCATCTTCAGAACCTTTATATTCTTCTGGCGTTACCATATTTTCAGTCTTTAACCAAGCTAATGCTCGGTTACTTGCATCATATTCTACAGGTAGTGTAATAAAACTAAATAAAGTAGCAAAGGCCATAAACACTAATCCAGCAACGGCTACCCAATATCCAATTCCTACTCCAGCTGCTGCACCTAAAATTAAACCACCAATGACCAACCATTGTGACATTCCAGAAGTAACACTTACAATTGGTACTAATGCTGAACGCATACCTAAGGCGCTGTAAGCTTGTGCATGTTGTACTGCATGGCCACACTCATGCGCAGCAACGGCAGCTGCAGCTGCATTTTGCTGATTGTAAACGGACTCACTCAGGTTAACCGTTTTATTTTTTGGATTGTAATGGTCTGTCAATTGTCCTGGTGTTGAAATTACCTCAACATCAGAAACACCGTTATCTGCAAGCATTTTCTCTGCAATCTCTCTTCCGCTCATGCCATTTCTCAATTGCACCTTAGAGTACTTGGCAAACTTTTTCTTCAATTGATTACTAACCAACCAACTGACTAAAGCAATGGCTCCAATTAATATCCAATAGCCCATTCCTATTCCTCCCATAATTATAATTTTTGTATTGTAAATTTAAGGAAAGAGTAACAAATAACGAGCCAAATATTAGTTAAGAAATTTTGTCAGCAATGGATGTGTCAGTCTAAAACATTACATAGCATCAACCGACCAATTAAAGGCTTCAGCAATTTCTTGATAAACCACTTTACCTTTCACAATATTAAGACCTTTGGACAACATTTTATCTTTAGCGCAAACTTTTTCCCAACCTTCATTTGCCAATCTTAGCACATACGGCAATGTTACATTTGTAAGTGCTAGGGTAGAAGTATAAGGTACGGCTCCAGGCATATTAGCTACACAATAATGTACAACATCATCAATGATAAAAGTAGGGTCCTCATGGGTTGTGGCCTTAGTCGTTTCTATACAACCTCCTTGATCCACAGCTACATCCACCAAAACTGTTCCTGGCCGCATATCTTTCAACATGTCTCGTGTGATTAATTTTGGTGCTTTTGCTCCTTTTACCAATACACCTCCAATAATTAAATCATGATCCTTAATGCGTTTTCTAATGTTATATTCACTTGAAAATTCAGTGACCACATGACTTGGCATTACATCGTTTACATATCGTAATTGTTTCATATTAATATCCATTATAGTAACATGAGCGCCCAAACCAGCTGCCATTTTTGCGGCTTGAATACCAACAATACCGGCACCAAGTACTAAAACTTTACCAGGTGGTACTCCCGGAACTCCTCCTAATAATACTCCACGTCCTTTAATGGGTTTTTCTAAGTATTTTGCTCCTTGTTGTATCGCCATTCTTCCTGCCACTTCCGACATGGGAGTTAATAATGGTAAGGAACCATCTTTATCTTCAACCGTTTCATAAGCAATACAAACAGCATTACTTTTTAGCATAGCTTTTGTCAGTGTTTCACTTGAGGCAAAATGAAAATAGGTGAATACCACATGATTTTCTTTTATCAAAGGATATTCTTTTGCAATAGGTTCTTTAACCTTTACAATCATTTTTGCAGATGCGTAAACTTCCTCTATGGTATCTAAAACGGTTGCTCCAACTTCTATGTAATCCTGATCAAAAAAGCCACTTCCAAAACCAGCATCTTTTTGTACAAATACTTTATGATTGTTTTTAGTCAACTCGAAAACTCCTGATGGAGTCATACCAACACGATTTTCGTTGTTCTTAATTTCTTTTGGGACTCCTATTTTCATTTGGTAATTTTAGTTTAATAAATCTGCAAAAATGGAAATCGCTACTCAGCTTTATTTATTTAATTCAAATGAATTAACAAGCGCTTTCCATTTAAGTGCAGATTTTAAGATTAATAGCCATGTGAAATACCATTAAAAAATTAAACTAAACAAATTTGAGCCTCAAGTGGAAGTCATTTTTATGGAATTATTATTTTGAAGCTTTTTTTTTGAATAAAAATCAATAATCAGCTCATTTTAAACATAATACACTATTAGACAAATGTATAATAGTTTCGATAAAGTGTTTTTTTTGAAAAAAGTTCTCGATACAAAAATGCAAAAAAAAAACAATGTCACTCGAACTGACTACTAAGATATTCTAATGCATTACGTCACTTCGAATGGTTTGTGAAGCATGAGCAAATTGTATCGAGAAGTCTCATTATTAAAAACAAAAAAAGCCTTCAGTATTCTGAAGGCTTCAAATTTTGTCGTTCAAATTAATTTTGAGTTTCCTGCTTTCGCAGGAATTGATTATCCTACAATATTTACAATTTTACCAGGTACAACTATCACTTTTTTAGGTGTGCGACCTTGCAATTGATTTTGGGTTTTTTCATTTGCCATAACAGCCGCTTCAATTTCGTCTTTGCTTAAATCTAAAGGCAATTCCATGGTAAAACGCATTTTGCCATTAAACGAAATTGGATATTCCTTGCTGCTTTCCACTAAATATTTTTCTTCAAATTTAGGAAAAGGTGCTGTTGAGATGGATTCAGCATTTCCTAATTGTGACCATAACTCTTCTGCAATATGTGGTGCATAAGGTGAAATTAAAACCAGTAAAGGTTCTAAAATTTCTTTGCTTGTACATTTTTGGGCTGTTAACTCATTTACAGCAATCATAAAGGTAGAAACCGACGTGTTAAAAGAGAAATTCTCAATATCTTCTTCTACTTTCTTTATGGTTTTATGTAATGTTTTTAGGCTATCTTTTGTTGTCTCTGCATCATTAACTTTTAATCCATTATCATCTGCATATAATTTCCACAGTTTTTTAAGAAAGCTGTGAACACCAGTAATACCAGCTGTATTCCATGGCTTGTATTGTTCTAATGGTCCCAAAAACATTTCATAGAGTCGTAGGCTGTCTGCTCCGTAATCTGCTACAATATCATCTGGATTGACAACGTTGTATTTGGATTTGGACATTTTTTCAACTTCTCTATCAGCAATACTTGATAAAATTTCTGCTGAATTATATTCTGGATTCCATTTATGATAAGAATTAAAATCAATTTCATTTGAAGAATTGACAAATTCAACTGGAATAGGAATTCGTCTGATATCTTCTGCTTTAACTTCTTCAAGATAAATCTTTAGTTCTTTTTGCTTAGTCTGAGAGTTAAACCAATTATCAAATTTTAAGATCTCAACCAAATCTTTTTGATTAGGACTGTCTCTTATACACATCTCCGAGCCCACGAGACAAGAGGCAATCTCG
>OJHO01000922.1_pt1 | contig 10836 bp, 9 predicted proteins | sample 1595311 | NCBI WGS metagenome assembly OJHO01 (sample SAMN05416879, study PRJEB24817) | seawater metagenome | isolation source: Sea water | place: Canada:Atlantic | collected 2013-11 | reverse complement strand
CAGCGTCAGATGTGTATAAGAGACAGGAGTAGCACAGCTACTTATGACTAATTTATTAGGCTGTTAAGCGCTTGGTCTGACCATTGACAGGCTTTTAAATAAGTGTCTGAAATATCTATACCAGTAGGCGGTACGCTTTGATCTTCATACTGAGTGATTTCTGTAAGGACTTGCCCGATTACGCCTTTCTTATGTACTAGGGCGTTAGTAATATCGCTGTCCAGTGACATGGGTGGAATAATATCTTGCATAGTCGAATCGAGCATGGCATCTATATTAGATAACAGGCCGGCTAGGAAAAAACTGCTGCTGTTTTTAAGCTTTTTTTCTACCGCGATTAATTCCGCCAACTTGGCCCTGACTAACGATATGCGTAATAATTCAGAAGGTTTTGATGACATATTACGTAAGCTCAGCAACGTTACCCATTTAGATAGATTGTTCATGCCAATAATAACGATGGCCTGCTTAATTGATTGGACGGGTTTAGAAAAAGAAAAATGGGCCGAATTTAAGTATTTGAGCAACATATAAGAGAGGTTGGGGTCTTGTTCTATTGTAGCCTGTAGTTCATTTACGGAAATATCTGGCTGATTGACCGCAGCGAGAAGTTTGGTTTGTATAATCGTGTTTGCACTGATCGACTTACCCTTGATGTGCTCAGGCTTGCAAAAGAAATAACCTTGGAATAATTCACAACCAATATCACGATATGCTTCAAATTCTTGATATGTTTCTACCTTCTCAGCGAGAAAGGTTATTTTGTTTGTTCTAAGTTGATGCATCAACGCCTTGTTTTCTTTAAACGTTGTGGTGGTTAAGTCAAACTTAATAATATCAGCTAGGTCAATTAACGGGTCCCAATCGGGGGTGTAAATAAAGTCATCGAGTGCGAAAGTAAAACCTTTTTCGCACAAAAATTTAACGCGAAGCACGAGTGCTGGGTCAGGTTTAATATCTTCTAACAGCTCTAACACTAGTCTGTTAGCCGGTAAAGATTCTATGTGCGAATTCATGATGTCTTCGTATGACATGTTGATAAACGCCAACTTGTTATTAGAGGCCTTATCTAGGCCCAAATCGATAATTGAAGAGGACAATACTTCGGCAGTAATGGAATGATCAGAGTCGTTGCCTTGGTCTGTTGGTCGGTATAAGAACTCATACGCGTGAACATCCAAAGACAGATTTAGAATGGGTTGGCGAGCAAATGAAAAATTATGCATGAAGGGGCTTAAACCAAGTTTTAACAATTCAGGATTGAGTATAGCTTAGATTCAGGAACATCCAAGCTGAGAGCGTTAAATTAAATAATTGTTTTTAAGTCGCACGTAGTTTTTCGCCGAGTAAGTTAAAAATTGTGTTTCTTGTTCGTTGATGGGGCGTATTTTTTTCACCGGTGAACCAACGTACAAATAGCCGCTGTCTAATACTTTGCCGGGAGGTACCAAGCTCCCCGCGCCAATAATGACGTGATCGTTCACGATAGCGCCATCCATCACGATAGACCCCATACCAATAAGGCAACGATTAGAGATACTACAACCGTGCAAAACCACTTTATGGCCAACCGTCACTTCATCGCCGATGGTTAGTGGAAAGCCGCCGGGGTTAAAATTGCTCGCGTGGGTAACGTGCAACACACTGCCGTCTTGTACATTAGTACGTTGGCCAATGGTAATGCGGTGAATATCGCCCCTAACGACGGTTTGCGGCCAAATAGAAACGTCTGCGGCCAGTGTGACCTCACCAATAACGGTAGCAGTTTCGTGAATAAAAGTGCTGGCGTGAACGCTAGGTGTTTTTGAACCAAAAGGTTTAACGTGCATAGTTGGGTCTCTAAATATATAGTTTGCTGAGAGTTATCTCTAAAGATAATGAAGAGTGTATCAGGGTTTTTGCCCTAGCTGTAATGATGGGGTTTGCGGATCTTTTACCGGTTAGATGTTGAATGTTAGATTGCAATAGTGGCTGAAACAACCAAATCATGAGAATATAAGGTTTTTTTGAAACGATGTATATGATGAGTAACCCCCTGTTAGAAGAGTTTGAGCTTCCCCCTTTTTTATCCATTAAAGCGGGCGATATTGAGCCCGCAATCGACGCCACTTTGGCGCGCAATAGAGAAGAAATTTCCGCCCTACTAGAAGGGGGGCAATCTGCATACAGTTGGTCAAATCTAGTTCATCCAATGGAGTTGATAGATGACCGCCTGAACCGGCGCTGGTCGCCTGTAAGTCATCTAAACTCGGTATTAAATAATGACCCTTGGCGTGAAGCGTACGCTAACTGCCTACCAAAATTGAGTGAATATGCGACCGAGATTGGACAAAATAAGGCGCTGTACTTGGCGTATTGTTCGATTAAAAAAGGGGCGGAATTTGCCTCATTAGAGCAGGCACAACAAAAGATTATTGATAACGCGATACGTGATTTTGAATTATCGGGCGTAGCGCTTGATAACGATAAAAAGCAACGTTACATGGAATTGTCACAGCAATTGTCCAATTTAACTAATCAGTTTGAGGAAAATCTGATGGATGCCACCAATGCGTGGACTAAACAGGTAACAGATCAATCCTTATTGGCCGGGCTGCCAGAGTCTAGCATGGCTTTACTGCGCCAAACGGCTGAACAAAAGGGTCAACAAGGTTGGCTGTTAACGCTTGAGTTCCCCTGCTATATCGCGTTGATGACTTATGCCGATAATCGACAACTGCGTTATGAAATACACCACGCGTTTGTCACCCGGGCGTCAGAAATCGGCCCTAATGCGAGCCGTTGGGACAATACGGCCATCATGGATCAAATTGTCGCTATTAGAGATGAAAAAGCAAAACTATTGGGCTTTGCCAATTACGCAGAACTATCTCTGGCAACCAAAATGGCACAAACCCCCGAGGATGTACTGGACTTTTTATATCAATTAGCCGAACGCTCTACACAGATGGCGAAGGAAGACATAAAAGCCTTACAGCAGTTCGCAAACGAACAAGGGTATATAGGAGAGCTAGAGTCGTGGGATATGGCGTATTATTCTGAAAAATTAAGCCAGGCCCGTTTTCACTTTTCGCAAGAAGAGGTTAAGGCATATTTCCCGATAAACCGTGTTTTATCGGGTATGTTTACGGTTGTTGAGCGTTTGTTTGGAGTCAAAATTCATGAGCTGAAAAATGTAGAGACATGGCATAAAGATGTGCAGTTTTTTGAAATTACTGACCAAACAGGGGCACAACGGGGGCGCTTTTATATTGACTTATACGCTCGTCCTCATAAACGCGGTGGCGCGTGGATGGATGAGTGCGTCACTCGTTTTAAAAAACATGACGGCACGCAGACCCCGGTGGCTTATTTGACCTGCAACTTCACCCCGCCTATTGGCGCAGCGCCTTCGTTGTTAACGCACGTCGAAGTTGAAACGTTGTTTCACGAGTTTGGACACGGTTTGCATCATATGTTGACACAAGTTGACTACCTTAGCGTTTCTGGTATTCATGGCGTGGAGTGGGATGCGGTCGAATTGCCCAGTCAATTTATGGAAAACTGGTGCTGGCAAGCCGAGGTTATGCCGCTCATTTCAGGCCACTATCAAACAGGCGAGTCTTTGCCTGGCACGCTGTTTGAAAAAATGTTACGTGCCAAAAACTTTCAATCCGGCATGCAAATGCTTAGGCAGGTTGAATTTTCCTTGTTTGATTTTCGCGTGCATTTGGAATACGCAGCAAGCAATGGCGCTAAAATTTACGAGATATTGCAACAAGTGCGAGACAAGGTGAGCGTTGTTAAAGCCCCAGCATTTAATCGTTTTCCAAACAGTTTTTCGCATATTTTCGCGGGTGGTTACGGCGCTGGTTATTACAGCTATAAATGGGCGGAGGTTTTGTCTAGCGATGCGTTTTCTTTATTTGAAGAAAAAGGGGTGTTTGACGAAAAAACCGGCCGTTCATTTTTACACAATGTGCTTGAAAAAGGCGGCAGCGATGACGCCTTAAACTTATTTGCCGCGTTCAGGGGTAGAGAGCCCAATATCGACGCCTTACTTAAACAGTCTGGTATTGTCGCTTAAATGCTTAAGTTTTTACTCATTGGCTTAATGCTGTGCCCGAGCTTGCTTTATTCGGCACATATAACCGATAAATTATTGGCGGGTATGTACGCTACGGCTAATGCGGCCGAGCAGCCCATACAACTGTTACCCAGTGGTACGCCTCTCGAGTTAATCGGCGAACAAAAAGGCTTTGTTAAGGTGCAGTTGGTCGATGGTAAAACAGGTTGGGTAGAAAAGCGCTTTTTATCAGAGGATAAGCCAGCCAATGTTCGATTATTAGCACTGCAAAGTAAATACAGGCAGCTACAAGAGAAATTAGATCAGGCTGAAGCTCAATTAGCAGGAGTGCTAACTAAGTCAACGACTGAGCAAATCAACAGTCAGACAAAAGTGCAAGCATCGGAGCAATCACAGCAGTTAGCCTTGGTGGAAGCTAAAGCGGTTATCGAGCGATTGAAATTAGAGGCAGCGCAAGTGCCAAGCACGTCCCCGCAAACCACCTTAGTGACACAAAAAGAGGCTTCGTTGAGTCATGCTTGGGGGTTTATTGCTGCTTTATTATTCATGGCTATAGCATTCGGAGTGTATATGGGTTTGCGTATTCAAGACCAGCGCCAGTTGAAAAAGCACGGCGGCTTTAGAATTCGCTTATAAAAGTCGCTCGCTATAACCAAACAGCCTTATAAATCAGATTGTTGATTTAAAAGGGTTTAAGCAAAGCCGTTCAAACAACCTCATTAGGATTAAACTACAGTCGGATGTGACGCTTTTAATTTAATTAAAAGGAGGAGCCAGAGTGTCTGTATCGCGTCAACAGGTGGTCGTTATTATTGGTGCCGGTACTGCGGGTATTACCGTTGCAGCGAGTTTAAGGCGGCACTCGGGCAAGCGTTCAATAGGCATCACGATTATCGATCCTGCCGAACATCATTATTACCAGCCCGCGTTTACTTTGGTAGGCGGAGGCTGTTACCCGCTAGAAAAAACACGACGAACCACCCGTAGTCTAATCCCCAAGGGCGTTAGCTGGTTGCAGCAATCCGCCAAAGGTATCGATGCGGATAATAAACTCGTCACGTTGACTAATGGCCAGAGTGTGCCTTATGACTACCTAGTAGTCTGCCCAGGGCTTGTTTTAGACTGGTCAGCGGTAGATGGTCTTGAGAAAACGATTGGCAAGCAGGGTGTGTGTTCTAACTATTCTCAGCAACACGCCGAATACACCTGGGCGTGCATCCAATCTTTTAAAGCCGGAGGTACGGCACTGTTTACCCAGGCGCCATTACCTTTTAAATGTCTTGGTGCGCCACAAAAAATCGCCTATTTAGCGGCTGACTATTGGCGCGAAAAAGGTTATTTAGACCAGTGCGAGCTACGACTTTTAACCCCCACGACCACCCTATTTGGGGTGCCTTATTTCGCTAAGGCATTAGATAAAGTGGCCGATGGCTATGGCTTACACAAAGACTTTATGCATCAACTGGTTAAGGTTGATGGGTCTGCCAAAATAGCCAGCTTTAAAATCATTGATGGTGAAAAAAAAGGGCAAATAAAAGACCTTCAATTCGACATGTTACACGTAACGCCGCATCAAACGACACCCGCATTTTTGCACGGTTCGGTGGTCTCGAATGATGCAGGTTACGTTAATGTGCATCAGCATTCTATGCAGCAGATTGAATATCCGACTATATTTTCTTTAGGCGATGCCTGTTCTACGCCTAATTCAAAAACGGCAGCGGCGGTGCGTCGGCAAGCGCCAGTAGTTGTGCAAAATATCTATAATTTAATGGATGGCTTAGCGCTTGAAGACGGTTACAACGGTTATGCATCCTGCCCATTAACTACCGCAAAGGGCAAGGCCATCATGGCAAAGTTTATTTATGGCGGTAAAGTGACGCCAACGTTGCCCTATATCGCCAAACCGAATAAGCCGTCAACCATCATGTGGTATGTTAAAACCTTAGGCCTGCCGGTGTTGTATTGGCATTTTATGCTGAAAGGGCATGAAAAATTTCTTGAGCCTAGGTTGGATTATGATTGCGATTGCGATGAATAAGCTCAGGGCCCTTGTAGTTAACTAGCGGCTTTAATGTAAAAGTATTGCACGTCAGCATCGCGTTCTTGTAATAACATGTGGTGCTTAGATTTATCAATAAACACGCCAATATCCAAGTGTGCTGCGGGATCGGTGGCAATCACTTTAATCACTTCGCCGGCAGTTACCTTAGACAGTAACTGCTTTAGTCTAAGTAGTGGCAGAGGGCAATTTAAGCCTTTTACATCAAGAACTACGTCGTATTGCATATCTTAGTTTAGTGATAAATGTTATTTTGTCGGCTAATTTAAGTGAGAGTAACAAGGCTCAGAATGAATTATAAAGACCTGCGTGATTTTATCTCAAAATTAGAAACATTAGGTGAGTTAAAGCGAATTTCTGTCGAAGTGGACCCGCACCTTGAAATCACAGAAATTTGTGATCGTGTGTTGCAGCAACAGGGTCCGGCTCTTTTGTTTGAAAACCCTAAAGGTCACTCGGTGCCGGTATTAGCCAACTTATTTGGTACACCCAGACGGGTGGCTTTGGGTATGGGGCAAGACAGCGTTGATGCATTATCCGAAGTGGGCGAGGTACTGGCGACACTGAAAGAGCCAGAGCCGCCTGAAGGCATGAAGGACGCTTGGGAAAAGTTACCGCTGTACAAGCAAGTACTCAATATGGCGCCAAAATTGGTCAAAAAGCCGGTTTGTCAACAGCACGTGATTGTTGGTGAGGACGTTGATTTGGCGGCATTTCCTATTCAGACCTGTTGGCCCGATGATGCAGGGCCATTGATTACCTGGCCGCTAGTTGTCAGCAAGGGGCCTAACGCAAAACGTCAAAACTTGGGTATCTACCGGCAGCAGGTAATCGGCCGTAATAAGCTGATTATGCGCTGGCTAGCACATCGCGGTGGAGCACTTGATTTTAAAGCCTGGCAACAAGCGCACCCGGGTGAGCCTTTTCCGGTCGCTGTTGCCTTAGGTGCGGATCCAGCAAGCATTTTAGCGGCAGTGACGCCGGTCCCAGATAGCTTGTCTGAATATGCCTTTGCCGGTTTGTTACGGGGTTCCAAAACCGAGCTCGCAGATTGCTTAACGCATGATTTGCAAGTGCCTGCGAGCACTGAAATTGTGTTAGAAGGCTTTATTTACCCAGATGAAACGGCGGCCGAAGGCCCGTTTGGTGATCATACGGGTTATTACAATGAAGTAGAGCGCTTCCCCGTGTTTACCGTTGAACGAATAACACATCGAGAAAATCCCATTTATCATTCGACCTATACTGGCAAACCACCTGACGAGCCAGCAATACTCGGGGTTGCGTTAAACCAAGTGTTTGTGCCAATTCTTAAAAAGCAGTTCCCAGAAATTGTGGATTTTTATTTACCACCGGAAGGCTGCTCTTACCGGATGGCGATCGTTAGCATTAACAAACAATACCCAGGGCACGCAAAGCGTATTATGTTTGGCGTGTGGTCTTATTTGCGCCAATTTATGTACACCAAATTTGTGATCGTCACCGACGCGGATGTAGACGTGCGAGACTGGCAGTCAGTTATTTGGGCGATCACCACAAGGGTAGACCCAGCTCGTGATACAACAATGATCGAAAATACGCCGATTGATTACCTTGATTTTGCTTCACCTGTGTCAGGCTTAGGTTCGAAAATGGGCTTGGATGCGACCAATAAATGGCCTGGTGAAACGAGTCGTGAATGGGGTCAGACGATAGCCATGTCTTCCAACGTCAAGCAAAAAGTAGATGAGCTATGGGCGTCGTTGGGGCTCGATTAAACGCCCTCGTCAACGGGCTTGCTTAGTAAGTTCGCGAGTGAATTTTTATCGCCACACTCTAGCGCTTGTTTGTAATATGCCGCGGCTTTTTCGGTTGATTCGCCTTGTTGTTCTAGCAGCTTGCCGAATAAAAAGTAAGCTGCACGAGTGGGTGTGACGCTGATACTTTGTTCCAAGTAAGACTTCGCTTTACCCCAGAGTTTTTGCTCTAGGCACTGCGCCGCAAGGGCGTTGAGAATATCAGTATTATCAGCAGAGTTTTTAAGCCACTTTTCGAGTTGTTTTGTTTTTTTATTAGGCTCAATCATTAATTGACTATAGGTTTTAAGTAAGTCAGCGTGAGTTTGCTGGTTAAGCGCTTTTACGAGCCATTCTTCAGCCAATAGGTGTTGCTTCGAAGCGTTTAAAAAATTGACGTAAGGCAGCAGGTAGTCGGGTTGTAATTTTTGTTTTTTATCTAAATTTTGCCAAATAGACTCAATCGCATCCTGATTTGTTGGTTCACTTAATAGGTGTTGTAAGGCTTTTTGTTCGAAAGGTAACCACTGAGAGTCGTCTATGCTGCGGTTTTTTTTAACCGTCGCTAACAATTCGTATAAGGCTTGCCAATCTTTTAAATGGGCGTAGCTTTGCATCAATAAGGTCAGCACGATGGGGTGTTTGGGTGTTGCGGCTTTCAATTGTTGTAAGCTGGCTAAGGCCTGTTCATATTGTGCTGCGGCCAGTTGTAATTTGGCGCGCGTTAAGTGGATAGCGTGCATGTGTTCAGGTAGCGCGTCGCCTGCTTGTAGAAGGTAAGTGTCTCTGCGGTCGTAAGCACCCAGTGATTGGGCTGCGTGGGCGGCGGTTAAATAGTTTAATAACGGCGTCTCGCTGCGTTGTGCCGATTTGATCAGTAACTTTTCAGACCGTTGCCAATTGCCTTCGGCAGAATCAATTAATCCCCTGTTTAGGTCAGCCATAGAACGGCTACGTTGCCGTAGATGGTGCCACTGACTGATGCTTTTGGGTGCATGCTTAACGGCCAACAAGAACCGAAGGCTTAGATAAAAACCGAGGAATAAAACAAACAGTAAAAACAGCAGTACAGCCAAAGAAGTTTCAACCGACCAAGTGTTATAGGTTAAAAGAACGTAGCCAGGGTCTAAGTGGACTTGATAGGCCAGCCCACTTGCGATAGCTAAAGCAACAATAATAATTAATATCAGTTTCATGGGAGCGCCTATTCTTTAACGTCGACGGCTGTATCAGCTGTTTTTGGTGATATAGGGGCTTGTTCACTTATCGCCAATAACGGGATGTCGCGTAACAGTTTAAGCGAGGTATCAATCGATGGTAGCGATACGGTAATGGCCGTGTTTTTAAGGTGATTGAGCTGAGCTAAGGTTGATTTAACTGCGGGCTGATCATTATCAAAGTAAGCACTTAACCATTCAATTGAAATATCAATACTGGCTGTATAAAGGGCCTCATCCCCCCTAATTAAGGCTAGGCGTGCAGCTTCAAGTTTTAACGCCAAATTCTTTCTAATGAGTTCAACTTGCTCAGGCGTCATCATGGCCGCTAACGGTTTATCATGACGACGCACAACGATCAGCTTACTAAAATTTTGCCATGCGTCATTGAGTGTTTGCTGGATATTTTCTGGCGCGGGTGACGATTCGCCTTTACCAATATTAGCAGCTTGAGCGCGACCTGCATGAGGTTCGCTAATGGTCATATGGCTGATGGCGGATTCCAGCGCCAGTAATTGGGATGAAATGCCGACGATATCAGGTAGGCTTACACTATTTAGCGCGTGAATTTCTTTTGCCAGTTGCTCGCGTACGACGAAGGTAGATGGGTCGCCGTTTTCTTTTAAGCGCTGGTCGGCCGCTTGTAAGGCAATGATGGCGGTGCCTACATCACCGGCTAAGCGTAATCGCGTGTTGGCTAGACGCGTTAAATACTCCGCTTCAGCGACCTGCCATTGGCGCTTATTTTTACCCACTTGCTGCTGTAATAAGTTGATCTGCTCATCAGATTCTAGTTGTAAGGCTTTAAGTTCGGTTTTTAGTTCAGCTATTTGATCAGTGCCTGAGCGTATATTTTGCGTTAACTGCGAGGTGTTTTTTTCATTGATAACAGTATTGGCAAACAGTTGATCGACCGACTGTTTAAGGTGTATGAACGCCCAATAACCGACCGCAGTGGCAAGTAAGATAAGAATAATAGCGAACGAGGCGAGTAAGCGGCCGGTTTTTGGTGCGGGCTTGGCCTCGGTCTCGATGTTGTTTGCTAAAGCCTTTTCGTTGCCTTTGGCTGCCGTTGTGCTACCTGTGGCGGGCGACTTTTTTGGAGTGGTTTTTTTTTGCTCGTCGGTCATAACTGATGTCCATAAGTTAGAAATTAAAGCCAGCCTGAAAATAACCCTTAAAGGCCTATATTTCCTATAGTACAGCGATGACGCGGTTGCTGTATATCAAAAACATACACTCTTGCTTGAGTTGTTAATACACGTCAGTAAGGCTTTATCGCTTGCCTCCGAACTAATGAGTATATGTTGACAGCCTAAGGATATGGCGTGATCGGCGATACGTTGACTGAACACGACAAAAATACTGCGTTGTTTTAACGTTGCGGTTTTTTCTGCTGATACATGGAAAAGGTTATCTAAGGCCAGCTGGCTGGTAATGGTAATATAATGTAACGGCTGTTCTAATAGCTCGGTGCTGTTTTGCGCGAGGCCGCGTTTATAAACATCAACAAAATTGACGTGCATGCCGCGTTGTCGTAGGCCATCAGCTAACGCGGTGCGCCCACCTTCACCCTTGATAATTAAACAACGTTGGCCTTGTGGTTGTGTCGGTAATTGGGCCAATAAAGCTTCAGAATCAAAGGGTTTGGTGGCGATAATATCAGCTCTGTCTCTTATACACATCTCCGAGCCCACGAGACAAGAGGCAATCTCG
>OJHO01000919.1_pt1 | contig 10871 bp, 9 predicted proteins | sample 1595311 | NCBI WGS metagenome assembly OJHO01 (sample SAMN05416879, study PRJEB24817) | seawater metagenome | isolation source: Sea water | place: Canada:Atlantic | collected 2013-11 | reverse complement strand
AGTCGTTCACCTTTCCGTTGGCGTTTCTGGTCATCGGTGTGCAGGTGGGCATCGGCATTGCCATTGCCGCGCTGATCTCCCGGGCCATCGGTGCCGGCCAGCAGGAGCAGGCCAACCGGCTGGGGGCGCTGGTGCTGGTCGGCGGTGGTGTGCTGCAGGGTGTGCTGGTGCTGGTGCTGTGGTTGATCCAGGAGCCTGCCTTTGCGTTGCTCGGCGCCAGTGAAGAGATTCGCGCCATGATCCGGCCCTTCTGGGCCTTGCAGGTGCCGGCCATGTGGGTCGGTGGGGTGGTGTACTTCGGCTACAGCCTGTTCCGTGCCCACGGCAACACGCGTTTTCCTGGCATGATGATGGTGCTCACCAGCCTGCTGAATCTGCTGTTCGATCCAATTCTGATTTTTGGTATCGGCGATTGGCAGGGGTTTGGTTTGCCCGGTGCGGCGCTGGCGACCTTGCTGGCGTTTTCCATCGGTGGCGTGATTGTGGCCCTGTCTCTGCGGGGCAAAGGCTGGGTGCAACGCACCGGCATGCTGGTGCAGATGCGTGCCTCGGCCTGGCCGTTTGCGCAGATCGCAGGCCCGGCCATGATCAGCCAGCTGATGCCGCCGCTGGCGGCCATGGTGGCCACGGCGCTGGTGGCCCGTTCCGGTGACCAGGCGGTGGCCGCCTGGGGCATGGCCAGCCGTCTGGAGAGCTTCTCCATCGTGCTGGTGCTGGGCATGACCATGGCGCTGCCGCCCTGGTTGGGGCGTTGTTATGGCGCTAATGACTGGGCCACCGTGCAGCGGCTGATGCAGGTGGCGGCAGGCATGGTGGTTGCCTGGCAGGTGCTGCTGGGGCTGGTGATGGCGTTGCTGGCGGCGCCGCTGGCCAGCGTGCTGGTCGACACCCCGGCGGTGCAGGCCTACCTGACCGTGCTGATTCGCTGGATGCCGCCCAGCTATGGCTTTCTGGGCGTCTGCATGTTGGTGGTGTCCGCCAGCAATGCGCTGGGCTGGCCCATGCGCGCCATGCTGATCTCCTTCTTGCGGCTGTTCCTGTGCTATTTGCCTTTGTTGTGGCTGGGCTTCGAGCTGGGTGGCTTTGGAGGCTTTGCCCTGGGCGCGGCATTTGGCAATGTGCTGGCCGGGATTATGGCGTGGGGTTTCTATCAGCAGGCGCTGGGAAAGGCAATTAATAGCTAATAATGAATAATTAATAACGTCACGGTCACGTTTTGTTTTACTGAAACGCATGAGGCCGCGCCCAGAGTCTGGGCGCGGCCTCATGCGTTTTGAAAATCCCGGCGAGTAAACGCGCAACTATTAATTATTCATTATTAGCTATTAATTGCTTTCCCTCTCCCATTCCGGCGGTTTCCACAGATGTTTCAGGCGCTGCGTTAGCGGGCCTTTCTGCCGCATGGCCCGGAACATGTCTGCGTATTCATGACACCAGTTCACCACCAGGCTGTTGCTGTACACCGGGCGGGTGATGCCGTACTCCACCGGTTGCTCCTCTTTCTCTTCCACGAAAGTGCCGAACAGGCGATCCCAGATGATGAAAACGCCCGCGTAGTTCCGGTCGATATATTCCGGGTTGCGGCCGTGGTGCACCCGGTGATGGCTGGGCGTATTGAAGATATATTCGATGGCAGGGTGCAGTTTGCCCACCAGGGTGGTGTGGATGAAGTACTGGTACACCAGCGACAGTGCATAGCACACCCCGATCCATACCGGGTTGTAACCGAGAAAGGCCAGCGGCACGTAGAACAACCAGCCGCCGTTGAAGATGTTGGTGGCATTCTGGCGCATGGCGGTGGAGAAATTCATCCGCTCGGAAGAGTGGTGGGTCACATGGGCGGCCCAGAACCAGCGCACCCGGTGTGAGGTACGGTGGAAACCGTAGTAGCAGAAATCTACCAGGAACCACAGGGCGATGGCGGTAAAGAGGTTGAGCTCAATATCGAGCAACCGGTGCTGATACGCAAAGGCATAGAGTGGGAAGGCAATCAGCCCGGCGAATAGCAGCTCGGTGGTCTGGTAGCCAGCGCCCAGCATGAAATTGAGCCAGGACTCGCGGCCATCCACCAGCCGGTTGTTGTGGCGAATCTTGCGGTATTCCCACAGGAACAAGCCAATAAAAAGCGGCGTGGCCACCACAAAGATCAGCTGTCGGGCATCCAGGGCCAGCCAGTCGGGCAGGGCATTCCATAGGGGCGCCAGCCCGCTGTTCAGCCAGATAGTGTTGAACCAGTCCATCAGTGCCATAGAAACCTCGAAGCTCGGTGAGGAACGCGGTGGAGCGTTGATGTTGGCAGTGTGCGACAAGCGCGACGGATAGTATTGACTATCCATGTCTTATTTTTGACAATTTACGCCAACAGGATAGACGTCACCCCCAAGGAGAGACCATGGCCGCTGCCATGCGTGTTACCGGTGCCTGGGTACAGTTGCTGACCGACTGGCTGGACCGGGAAAACCTGCCTGCCCCTGCATTGCGCACGGTGCTGGACAGCCGCTCGCCAGCGGATGTGGTGCCGCTGCCGCTGTGGCGGGATCTGCTACAGCAGGCGGTGTTGTTGCGCCCGGAGCGGTTGGCCCCGGGGCTGGAAATCGGCGCCATGATCCAGCCCCGCCACGTGGGCATGCTGGGCTATCTGATTCTCACCTGCCGGACCCTGGGCGAAGCCATGCTGGCCTACCAGCGCTACGAAACCCTGTTCTACGGGCAGGATATGGTGGAGGTGGTGGGGCAAGATGATCAGATGCTGGTGCGCTGGCCCGGAGCGGATTCCACCGGGGAGCTGGCGGACAGTGTGGCTATCGCGGCCCTGGTCAGCTTCCTGCGCCGGCAGGTGGATACACCACCGGTGCCGACCCGCGTTGCCTTCGCCTTCCCAGCCCCCGGGCCGTCGATCCGGGCGGCGTTCGAAACCTTCTTTGGGTGCCCGGTCCAGTTCGCTCAGGCGCATACCTGTGTTGCCTTCCCTGTCCATTTTCTTGGCATTGCCCTGCCGCACAGCGACCCGAGCATGCGCAGCCTGCTGGACCGCCAGGCCCAAGCCATGCTGCTGGCGCTGCCGGATTCCGACAGTTTTGATCGGGCCTTGCAACAGGCCATGGTGCGATTGATGCCAGAAGCGGCGGTGACTCTGCCACGCCTGGCAGCGGAGCTGCACATGTCTGTGCGTACCTTGCAACGGCGCCTCGCGGAACGGCAGTTAACCTGGCGAGAATTGCTGGACCGTACCCGCGAGCAACTGGCCCGCCACTATCTGGCCGACCTGTCACTGACCCTGGGGGATATTGCCCTGTTGCTCGGGTTCTCCGAACACAGTGCCTTCAGTCGGGCCTACCGCCGCTGGACCGGCAACACTCCGGCACGGGCCAGAAAACAGACCGCCATGGCATACAAAACAGAAAATGCTGTGTAGTTTGGTGCTTTCGGCCGACGTGGATCGGCGAAACGCGCAGGCCGCGAATTCAGCGGGTGTTGGGCTATGGTTGTCGGCGTTGCTACCCGAACCAATCCAGTCGGTGAGAATTCCGGTCATTGCTGGCACGCCGTGCGGCGTGATTAATTTCCCGCCATCGTGCTCCGCGAGACGCCCTCTATACGTTGAAACGACGCTGAACTGAGAGGCTGGTGGAGACAGGCACTATGAGAGAGGAACATCGATGAAAACACGTATTACCGAATTGCTGGGTATTGAATACCCGATCGTTCAGGGCGGCATGCAGAACGTGGGTTATGCGGAGCTTGCCGCCGCTGTTTCCAATGCCGGCGGTCTGGGTATTATCACCGCCCTCACGCAGCCGACCCCGGAAGACCTGGACAAGGAAATCAAACGCTGCAAGGAAATGACCGACAAACCGTTCGGTGTGAACCTGACCATTCTGCCGACCATCAAGCCGGTGCCCTACGAGGAATACGCCCGGGTGATTTGTGAAAACGGTGTCACCGTGGTGGAAACCGCCGGCCGTAACCCGGAACCGCACATGCCCCTGTTCAAGGAATACGGGGTGAAGGTGGTGCACAAATGTACGTCCGTGCGGCATGCGCTCAAGTCGGAAAAAGTGGGTGTGGATGCGGTATCCGTGGATGGTTTCGAATGTGCCGGCCACCCGGGGGAAGATGACATCCCCAACCTGGTACTGTTGCCGGCCGCGGCTCGCGTGTTGACGATTCCCATGTTGGCGTCCGGTGGTATCGGCACGGGGGCACAGATGGCGGCGTGTCTGGCGCTGGGTGCCGACGGCATCAATATGGGTACCCGCTTCCTGGCCTCCAAAGAAGCCCCGGTACACGAAAACATGAAAAAGGCCATTGCCGAAGCCTCTGAACTGGACACCGCTTTGATCTTCCGCCCGTTGAAAAACACCGCCCGCGTTTACAAGAACCGGGTGGCCACCAAAGTTAATGAAATCGAACGCGAAAAAGGTCAGGACATGAAGTTCGACTATATCGTGGATCTGGTTGCCGGCGTGAAGGGCAAGGCTGCGCTCACTTCCGGTGAAATCGATGGTGGTATCTGGACGTCTGGCATGGTGCAGGGCCTGATCAACAGTTACCCGAGCTGTGCAGAGATTATCGATGACATCATCAGCGAATGTACCGGCACCATCAATCAGCGTCTGGCCGAAATCATGAAAGGCTAGCGTTGCGAAAAAGAAATACAGTTATGCTCTCCCGAGCCAGCCAGGGCAATGCCCTGGCTTTTTTTAGGTTCTTCGCGGATTAAAGTGACTAACACGTTTCTCGCCATCTGCCTGGTTTATCCCGAATACCCGGCACTTTGCCAAACGCTCGACGCCGGATGCCTGACGTAAACCGCCATAGCCTGAGAGGCTGTCATTGATGGCAATAATCGGGTCATGCACTTTGCACAGAGAGTATGGCGGCCAAGGTTTTCAGGTTTTGAATGCACGCGTCCTTCGTCGGGCATCCGGCGTCCAGCGGCTGCCAAGTCGGGATAATGAGACAAGTTCTGGAGCTGGCTGATCACTCAATTCCGCGATGAACCTTTTGTATGCTGCTTTGCGCCTGTACCGCGATGCATTTAGCAGGGTGGCTCGACAAGCTAGTGGTTGTGCGCTTTTCTGAAACAAGGCAGTCTCTGTGCCCGATTCCCGGTGCGGTGAAATTCTGTCGCCGGGGTGCTTGATTCCTTATCAGAAGGATCTGATATGTATCGCCTGTATGAATTTGCCTCTTCCGGTAACTGCTACAAATTACGCCTGGCCATGGCACAGCTTGGTGTCCCTTTCGAGCGAGTGGAAAAAGACATTACTCGTGGCGAAACCCGCAGCGACGACTTCCTAGCGATCAACCCTAACGGCCGTATCCCGGTGCTGGTAACCCCGGAGGGAAGAGCCCTGCCAGAATCCAATGCGGCGCTCTGGTATCTGGCGCGAGACAGCCAGCTAATGCCCGTTGATGCCTTCGAACAGGCCCAGGTGCTGCAGTGGATGTTCTTCGAGCAGTACAACCACGAACCCAATATTGCGACTTCCCATTACTGGCTGCATGTGCTGGGTGAACCGGAAAAATATGCGGATGCCTTGCAAGAGAAACAGCAAAAGGGGCATGAGGCGCTGGCAGTGATGGAGCGGCATTTACAGGCCGAGCCTTTCTTCGTGGGTGGGCGCTACTCCATTGCGGACATTGCCTTGTACGCCTACACCCATGTGGCGGATCAGGGTGGTTTCTCGCTACAGGATTATCCGGCAATCAGGGCGTGGTTGGGGCGAGTAAAAACACAGCCGGACTATGTTGCTATGCTGGATTGAAGGCGCGTTCCAGTGGATGAGTATTGCACGGCAAGGCAGCCGGTGTGGCGCCTTGCCGTGGAGGTATCACTGACTCAGATGGTGAAAGTGGTACTTGAGGTGGTCTTCGATAAAGCTGGCGATAAAGAAATAGGAATGGTCGTAACCGGGCTGCATGCGCAGGGTGATCGGTACGCCGGCTTCTTCGCAGGCCGCGCTTAGTGCTTCCGGGCGTAGCTGACCATCGGTATAGAAATTATCCGCATCCCCCTGATCGACCATCAGTGGTAACGCACTTCCTTTTTCCTTCAGCAGCTCGCAGCTATCCCAGGCTTTCCAGTTCTCCTTGTTGTCGCCCATGTAGCCGGCCAACGCTTTTTCGCCCCAGGGGCATTGCATCGGGTTGCTGATCGGGGCGAAGGCGGAGACCGAGGTGTAGCGGCGCGGGTTTTTCAGGGCGCAGATGAGTGCGCCATGGCCGCCCATGGAGTGGCCGCTGATGGCCTGCTTGCCGGTGAGTGGGAAATGTTCCTGGACCAGCGCCGGCAATTCTTCCGTCACATAGTCGTACATGCGGTAGTGCTGGCTCCAGGGTGATTGGGTGGCATTCACATAGAAGCCGGCGCCGGAGCCAAAGTCGTAGCTTTCATGTTCACCGGGCAAGTCGGTACCACGTGGGCTGGTATCCGGGCAGACAATCGCCAGCCCCAGTTCCGCGGCGGTTTTGTGAGCGCCGGCTTTCTGCATGAAATTTTCATCCGTGCAGGTCAGCCCGGACAGCCACCATAGCAGTGGAACGTCATTCGCTTCTGCCGCTGGGGGTAGATAAATGGCAAAGATCATTTCGCAGTTGAGTACCTGGCTGCGATGTTTGTAGCGCTTCAACCAGCCACCAAGCGATTTGGTGGCGGACACTAATTCAATATCAGACATGAAGACCTCGCTCGCTTCAGGTTTCACGCGGCACGCAACAGACTCCAGACAATAAAGCGGGCCAGCGTGACAGGTGAGGTGATGTTTGCGACCGCGCAGCAATGCAGGGCTTGCTGCGTGGTGTTGAACTTTCGGCTTTCACGAACAGGCATCGCGTTGCTGCGTGATGCCTGTTGCGTGCAGCGTCTTCATCAAAAAAGAATCACAGAGCGAATGCTTTTTCCTTCGTGCAGTAAATCAAACGCTGTGTTGATGTCTTCAAGTCCCATGGTGTGGGTGACGAATTCATCAATCTTGATCTCGCCTTTCATGTAGCGATCCACGTAACCGGGTAATTCCGTGCGGCCTTTGACGCCGCCGAACGCGGAGCCTTTCCAGACTCGGCCGGTGACCAGCTGGAACGGGCGGGTGGAAATTTCTTCGCCGGCACCGGCCACGCCGATAACGATGGATTCACCCCAGCCCTTGTGACAGCACTCAAGGGCAGAGCGCATCACGTTCACGTTACCGATGCACTCGAAGGAATAATCCACGCCGCCGTCGGTGAGTTCGACAATCACTTCCTGGATAGAGTCGTTGTAATCCTTCGGGTTGATAAAGTCGGTGGCGCCAAACTGGCGTGCCAGGGTTTCCTTGGTCGGGTTGGTGTCGATGGCAATGATACGTTCAGCCTTGGCCATCACCGCACCCTGAATCACCGACAGGCCGATACCGCCGAGGCCGAACACCGCCACGGTGGATCCTGCTTCTACCTTGGCGGTATTGAGTACTGCGCCAATGCCGGTGGTAACGCCGCAGCCGAGCAGACAGATCTTGTCCAGCGGCGCTTCCTTGCTCACCTTGGCCAGGGAGATTTCCGGCACCACGGTGTACTCGGAGAAAGTGCTGGTGCCCATGTAGTGGTGCAGCAGTTTGCCGTTCAGGGAAAAGCGGCTGGTGTTATCCGGCATCAGGCCCTTGCCCTGGGTGGCGCGTACCGCCTGGCACAGGTTGGTCTTGCCGCTGAGGCAGAATTTGCACTGGCGACACTCGGCAGTATAGAGCGGAATAACGTGGTCGCCGGGCTTCAGGCTGGTAACGCCTTCGCCCACTTCCTGGACGATGCCGGCGCCTTCGTGGCCGAAAATGGAGGGGAAAAGACCTTCCGGGTCTTTCCCGGACAGGGTGTAGGCATCGGTGTGGCAGACGCCGGTGGCGACGATCTGCACCAGCACTTCGCCGGCCTTGGGGCCGGCCACGTCCACTTCTTCGATAACCAATGGCTTGCCTGCTTCCCAGGCCACGGCGGCGCGTGATTTCATAACCCTGTCTCCATAACGGTATGTGTTGCGATTGAGTCTACTGGGTATGTAATCGGGAAATAAGGCACAATCTGACAATAGATTATTGCTCAGGAGCAACAATGCAGCATTGGGATCGAATTGAGGCCTTCGTGGAAGTGGTCCGCCTGGGCTCTTTTGCGCGTGCCGCCCGGGACCTGGGTGTCTCCAGCTCCCATGTGAGCCGATTGGTGGCGCGGCTGGAAACCCAGCTGGGCACGCAGCTTTTGTATCGTACGACCCGGCGGTTAACTCTCACCGATGCGGGCACGGTCTACTTCGAGCATTGCTGCCAGCTTTTTGATGGTTTTCAGGAGGCGCTGAATGCGATCAGCGACTTCCAACAGCAGCCCACCGGCGTGCTGCGGCTAACGTGCGCCACGACCTTTGGGGAGCGCTTTATCGCGCCGCTGGTCAACGATTTCCTGGCGTGTCATCCGCAGCTGTCGGTGCAGCTGGATTTCACCAACCGGCGGGTGGATATCGTGGATGAGGGCTTCGATGTGGCGATCCGTACGGGCGCCTTGCCGGACTCGTCCCTGATTGCCCGCAAGCTCTGCCCACGGCGGGAATACGTGGTGGGGTCGCCGGCGTATTTTGAGCGCCATGCCCGGCCCCATACCCTGGGCGAACTGAGTGGCCATAATTGCCTGCAGGGTTCCTCGGAACAATGGGCTTTCGATGTGGATGGCCAGCATCGTCACAGCAAGGTGCAGGGTAACTGGAAGGGCAATTCCGGGGAGGCCTTGCTGGATGCGGCGCGCAAGGGCATCGGCCTGGTGCAATTGCCGGATTATTATGTGGCGGATGATCTGGCGCGCGGGCATCTGGTGTCGGTGCTGGATCAGTATGCCTGTACGCATACTGCAGTCTGGGTGGTCTATCCCCGCCACCGACACCTGTCACCCAAGGTGCGCCAGTTCGTGGATTTTTTGGTGGAGCATATGGCGCGTTGACCGGTGAGTTAAAAGTTCAAAGTGTAAAGTTGAAACGCGATCTGTTTCGCACGTCCTTACTCGTGCTTTTCAACTTTACACTTTGAACTAAAATGGAATGGATATGTACACAGGAAGTTGTCTTTGCGGGGGAGTGGCGTTTGAAGTGACCGGTGAGCTTGCGCCGATTCAGGTGTGCCACTGTCAGCAATGTTGCAAGGCGCAGGGCACGGCGCTGGTGACCAATATTCCGGTTGAGACAGCGCAACTGCGCTGGGTGCGGGGCGAGGCGCTGTTGAAAGGGTATGTGTCTTCACCGGGAAAGCATCGGATGTTTTGTCGCGAGTGCGGTTCACCGGTTTACAGCCGTCATGAGAGCAAGCCGGGCGTGGTGCGGATCCGGGCCGGGTTGTTGAACGAGCCGTTGCTCACGCGCCCGGCGTTCCATATTTATACGGATTCTGCCTGTAACTGGTGGCCCATTGATGATGATTTGCCACAGCATCCGGAGGGCGTCGCCTAGGTCGATTTGCGGGGTCGAACCACCGCTCCCACACCTTGAGCAGGCACCTTCTGGTGGGAACGGTGGTTCGACGCCCGCGAGGGTTTACGCCATTTGCGCTTTCAGTGCCTCGATTTCCTGGGCGTCGCCGTTGCGTGCCGCAAAGGCTTGCCAGCTGTCGGCGGCCTGTTGCTTGAGCGCCTGGGCGACACGGGGCAGTTCCGCATCGGGCAAGTGACCGAACAGGCCTAGCAGGTTGCTGTCGTGGGCCTTGGCCAATGCTTGATCCAGTGCGTCGGGCTGGCGTTCGGTGAGCACATCCACTGCCGGTGTCAGGTGGTCCTGGTCCAGCAATGGCAGCAAGGTGAGCAGCTCGTCCCAGCTGTTTTCGCTCGCCACGGTGGCAATCAGGCTTTCCATGACGGCGGCTTCGCGCAGCTTGGGCAAATTCACCACGTTTTGCTGATGCGCGTTATCCATGGCGTTGACCGCCTGCAGCAGGTTGGTCCATAGCTGCTGGTCGCTGGCCACTTCAATGATATGGCTCAGCACCGCGTCCCCCTGCTCGGCCACCAGATTACCCATCTGGCCACGCAATTCGGTGTTCAGGTGCTCGTTCAGGGACAACACTGCCGGCCACAACTCATGATCGGTGGCGGCTTTCAGGGTGGCCTTTTGCTGGGTCTCGCTGAGCAGCCCAAGCAGGGTGTCGAGTTTGCTTTTGTCTTCCAGATACAGCGCGATTTTCACCATGGCTTCGCCGTCATCCACGGAAGCCGTAACCGCTTTCAGTGCAGAGGGCTGAATCACCGCCACAAAGCGGGCCAGGGTGATGTGTTCATTCATTGCCAGTAATGATTTGGCCACCGTGGCAACAATTTTGTCGGGCATGGCGGCCAGCAGGGCGCGCGAGTAAGTCGGTTCAAGGTGAATGCACAGTTTGGCGAGAAACTCGTCGGGCAGCTTGTCTGCCAGTTTGATGGCGCGTTCAGCGGGCAGTTCGGAGGCAATGCCAGCGGCCAGTACGGAGCCAAGCACAGTGGTTGCCAGTTTGGCGCTGGCCCCGGTGGGGACTAGCTTGCTGATGCCGGCCAGGCGCTGGTAGCTGTCCTGGTGCTGTTCATAGAAAAAGCTGGAAACACTGTTACGGAAAGCGCCGAGGGCGTTCAGGTCTTGGCCGTCCAAAAAAGCCAGATCGGTTTCGTCGGTTTCCAGCAGACGGCTCAACTTGAGTAGCTCGGCCTGGGTTTCAATATGCATGATTTATCTCCTGCGGACTTAACCGAACAACATCTTTTTGACCGGACGGCGGAACGGCCCGGGCACCACGTTCAAGGCGTTGTTCATGGCCTTTTCCACGCGAGCGTCTTTGGTTTGTAGTGCGGCGAGCAGGGTGTCCGCCAGTTTGCTGGCCTGGTCAGCGGGCAAGGAC
>OJHO01000880.1_pt1 | contig 11323 bp, 9 predicted proteins | sample 1595311 | NCBI WGS metagenome assembly OJHO01 (sample SAMN05416879, study PRJEB24817) | seawater metagenome | isolation source: Sea water | place: Canada:Atlantic | collected 2013-11 | reverse complement strand
GGCTCGGAGATGTGTATAAGAGACAGGGCGAGGATACCGCCGCAATCGAACGGACCTTCACGCCCGAATTCCGCAACCGTCTGGACGCGGTGATCAGCTTTGCGCCGCTACCGAAAGATGTGATCTTGCGGGTGGTCGAGAAGTTCGTGCTGCAGCTTGAAGCTCAGCTGATGGACCGCAACGTGACGATTGAACTGTCCACCAAAGCCGCCGAATGGCTGGGCGACAAAGGCTATGATGCACGGATGGGTGCGCGCCCCCTCGGACGCGTCATCCAAGAGCACATCAAAAAGCCCCTCGCCGAAGAGTTGCTGTTCGGTAAGCTGGCGAAAGGTGGTGTGGTCAAGGTCAACGTCAAGAAGGGCGAGCTGGACCTGACGATCCTCGGGTCGGAAAACCCCAAGCTGACGGGCAACAAGCCACCGTTGCTGACAGCTGAATGATACCACGCAGCGCCGTATTTGCGCTTGCCCTGCCCTTTGCCAGCCCCGTGCTGGCAGAGGGTTTTCTTATCTCCCCTCCCCTTGATTGCGACCTTGGCACAGACTGCTTCATCCAGCAGTATGTCGATAGCGACCCGTCGTCTGATGCGATGGATTTCACCTGTGCCGCGCTAAGCTATGACGGGCACAAAGGCACGGATTTTGCACTGTCCAGCCGGGCCCGTATCGCCGACAACATCCCCGTCCTTGCCAGCGCCGCAGGCCGTGTCACCGGTATGCGCGACGGTATGGCTGACAGCGGCTACACCAGCGAAAACGCCGCCGATATCGACGGTAAGGAATGTGGCAACGGCGTCGTGCTTGACCACGGGAACGGTTGGGAAACCCAGTACTGCCACCTCAAACAAGGCTCCGTCAGCGTTACCAAGGGGCAAGAGGTCGCTTCGGGCGACACCATCGGCTTTGTCGGGCAGTCGGGAAAGGCCGCCTTCCCCCATGTGCATCTGTCGGTGCGCAAAGACGGGGCCGTCGTTGATCCCTTCGATCCCGATGGGACCACCAGCTGCGACGCGCCCGGTGACAGCAACCTTTGGGCCGAACGGCCCGACTACCGCGCCGGTGGGCTGATCAGCATTGGTTTTGCCGATGCGGTCCCCGCCTATGACGCCATCAAACAAGGCGAGGCAGCGGCGGCGTCCCTGCCCGTGGATGCGGATGCGCTGGTTGTCTGGGGCTACATGTTTGGCACGCGGGCGGATGACATCGTGAACCTGTCCATCACCGGCCCTGACGGCATGGTGATCGCAGATGATGTGACGCTGACCAAAACCCAGGCCCAAGCCTTTCGCGCCATCGGCAAACGTGGCCGCGTGGACTGGCCCGCGGGCACCTATACCGGCACGGTGACGATGATCCGCGGCCTGCAGATCATCAGCCAACGCAGCACGGAAATCGAGGTCAAATAACGCTACCTCTCGGTCAGCTTAAGCTCGATCCGGCGGTTTTGCGCGCGGGCGGCTTCGGTGTTGCCACTGGCAACGGGCTGATATTGGCCAAAGCCGTTCGCGGCCAGCCGTTCCGGTGCAATCCCGAGGAAGTTGATCATATATTTGACCACCGACAGGGCGCGCGCCTGACTAAGCTCCCAGTTATCCGCAAATTCGCCCAACCCCGACAGCGGCTGGTTGTCGGTATGCCCGTCTACGCGAATGACCCAGTCGATTTCAGGCGGGATATCGGCCGCGATGTTGCGCAGGATACCGGCGACCTTGGCGATCTCTCCGCGACCATCGGCGGAGAGCGTGGCGGCCCCCGGGGGGAACAACACCTCGGAAGAGAAGACGAAACGGTCCCCCTCGATGCGCACACCCTCCTGATTGCCCAGAAGCGCGCGCAAGCGGCCAAAGAACTCGGACCGGTATTGTTCGAGGTTCTTCGTCTCGGCCTCAAGCCGCGCACGTTCAGCCGCTTCAAGCTCGGCGCGGCGGCGTTCTTCGGCGGCGACCCGTGCGAGGGCGGTGTTCAGGTCTGACCCCAGCGATTGCAACTGCACCTCTTTCGCGGCATCGCGTGCGACGGCATCATCCAGCAGGGATTGCAGCTCCCCCAACTGGCCGCGCAGGGCGGCGACCTGCTGGTTCAATAATTCTGTCTGGCGCTGTGCCGCGGCAGTCGCCGCTTCTTCCTGCGCCAGCTTGGACCGGGCAGCATCCAGCAAAGCAGCCTGTTTCTCTGCATCCGACAGCTCTGCCTCGGCGCGGTTCTCAGCGGCAAGCTTTGCAGCAAGCGCATCCGCCAGTTTGGCGCGCAGCTCTGCCCGATCGGCCTGTGTTGCCTCAAGAGTTTCGGTTTCCGCCAGCGCAGCGGCAAGTTCGGCATCCAGCGTTTCCTTGGCAGCGCGGGCGGCGGCCAGCAGGGTCAGCGTATCCTCGGCCTCTTGGCGCTGCGTCTCTAGCGCCAGCGTCATTGCGGTCAGCTCTGCATCGGCATTTTCCAGCTTTTCGCGCAAGCGTTCAGCGGCGGCGGCTTCGGCCAGACGAGCGGCTTCGGCCTCTGACAGCGCGGCGGCGTTCTGCGCGGCGGCGGTTTCCAATGCGGCCTGCGCATCCTCATTTTGCGCCCGCAGATCATCCACCAGCGCCGTGAGCGCATCACGGCGGGCGGCGGCAAGGCGGGCGGCTTCGGCCTGGGCGTCCGTTTCTGACCGCGCCTGCGCCAAGGCAAGGTTCAACGCCTCTTGCGCGCTCAGCAGTTCTTCTTGACGCGTCTCAAGCGCCTCTCCACGGGCGACCGCCGCATCCCGTTGGGACAACAGGCTTGCCACCTGCGCCTCGAAACCGGTGATCTTGGCCTCTGCCGCGTCAAGCTGTGCGGCCTGCGCATCGCGTGTCGCGGTCAAGGAGGCGATCATCGCCGCCTGCTCTGCCGCCTGATCGCGCGCAGCGGTGAGGGATGTGTTCAGCGTCCCCAGTTCTGCCTCGAGCTCGGCCGTGGTTTGCCGTTCCATCCCAAGCGCTTGCGCCAGTGCCGCGACTTCGCCCGACAGTGAATTCAGCTCGTTCTCTTGGCCGTTGATCCGCTGGGTCTGAACGGCTTGCAGCACCATAAAGATGGTCAACACGAACATCAGCACCAGCAAAAGACCCGTCATCGCATCCACGAATCCCGGCCAGATCGAGCCCTGAAACCGTGCCCCAGTGCGTCGGGAAAGCGCCATGATCAGCTGCCCTCGGTGTCGGTGCGGTCAGGGGTGCGCAAGCGGCGCGGCTCAGCGCCACGCGGGGCCGACAGCGCCTTGGCCAGCAAGGATATATCCTTGCGCAACTCGGCCATAGTCTCCTGTCGTCCGGCCGAAATCTCTTCGAGAATACGCAGCATCTGCACGTCGATCGACCGCAGGCGCATCCGGCTTTCCGCATCCGCGCGTTCGTGTTCACCCTGCCCTTCAAGCACGGCCACCATACGCTCCTGCCCCTTGGCGATCCGATCAAGGCTTTCGGCCGGCGTATCGGTCTGTGCGGCTCGCGCCGACAGTTCCTCCATCGTGGCGGCCAGCGCACCGATCTTGCTGTTCAACGCGGTCTGGCTTTCCGCCGATTGTCCGATCAGCTGACGCAGGCTGTCCATCTGTTCGGCCATGTGATCCAGCACACCAGCCACCGCGTTTTGATCCGACGCCCCGTCCTCGCCCGAGGAAAAACCAACGCGGGTGATCGAGCTAAGCCAATCTTCAAGCTCTTGATAAAAGCGGTTCTGCCCGTGACCGGCAAAGAGTTCAAGCAAGCCAACCACCAGCGACCCCGCCAGCCCCAAAAGGGACGACCCGAACGCCACCCCCATACCGCCAAGCTGCGATTCCAGCCCTGTCATCAGGCGCGCGAACATATCGGTGCTGCCGTCCCCTTCTTGCGGGGCGAGGCTGCGGATGGTTTCAACCACCGCCGGTACGGTCGTCGCCAAGCCGTAGAACGTGCCCAGAAGCCCGAGGAAGATCAGCATGTTGACGATATAACGCGTGATCTCGCGCGCTTCGTCGATGCGGGTGGCGACGGAATCCAGGATAGAGCGGGTAGAGGTCGCGTTCACCTGCATGCGCGCGCCGCGTGTGCGCAGCAGCGATGCCAGCGGTGCCAGCAGCTGCGGGGCGACGGCATCGGCATTGGGCGCGTCAGAGGCAAAATTCTCGATCCAGCGCACAGAGCCGATCAGCTGCACCACCTGATAAAAACAGGCGATCACACCGATGAAGAAGACGACAATGATGACCCCGTTCAAATAGGGGTTCGCCGCAAAAATAGGCAAAACGCTTGGCAGCGCCAGAAAAGCCCCGATGCAGGTCAGCCCGAGGGCGATCAGCATCAGCGTGATCTGCCGCACCGGCTGGGAAAACTGTGGTTTGGATTCGCGATCTGACTGCGCCATGCCTCGTGGCTCCTGACACTTTTGTGCTTCTGTTGCCGCAGCCTACACTTAATCCTGACGGTTATGCCACGGGTTTATGCGCATAAAGTCTTTACGCGGTCGTGTAGCCACGCCAGCGACGGATCATGCAGCCCGATCTGCGTTAGATGCGACGCGGTGTTGAACAGATATTCGGTATTCGGCCCCATGCCGCCAACCGCGCCCGAGATGATCTGCGCCTGCTCTTCAAGCGGCAAGCCGCCGCAGTATTGGTCATGTTCCGCGTCAATCACATAGACCAAAGCCGCAACCGTGCGCCCGTCCTCTAGCTGCACATCCAGGGTTTTCTCTACATAAGCCGACGAGACAAGCTCGCGTTCGCGCAAATATGCCAGCGTCGCCTCTTCGGTGCCCGGTGCCACGCGCAGCGCCATGCCATCGCAGGCCGTGCCGGTATCCGCATCCAGCGCCAGCACAAGCCCCGGACGTTCGACCGAGCCACGGTGGTGGATGGAGCGCATGCAGAAAGACCGCGCATACCCGGGCAACCGCCCGATCACGCTTTCCGCGACGTCAAACCCCGGTTTCCACAATAAGCTGCCGTAACCGAACACCCACATTGCCATGTCTCTGGTCCTTTATCATTGGCTTGTTTAAAGCTGCGCTATCGCAGGCGTTAATAAGGTGTTGGGTAAAATGGGCAAGGTCGTGTTGGTTATTGTCGTTCTGGCGGCGGTTTGGTGCGGATGGTGGGTCGCTGCCTCGTCCGGATTGCAGCGGGGCATCGCGAAACTGATCGAAACGCGCCGCGCAGCCGGGTGGCAGGCAGACGTGGGCGAAATGAAAAAGCAGGGCTTCCCCACGCGGTTGCAAACCCGTCTGACCGATGTGACCCTGACCCCGCCGGCCCAAAGTGCCGGGCGCGGGATCGCCAGTGCCGTCGCGGCAAAGCGCATCGACATCTCTACCCCCGCATACTGGCCCGGATATGTCACCGTTGCCTCGCCCTATATCGAACTTGGCCTGTCCGGCCCCAACTTGCGCGCCATGTTGTCGGCCGAGGACGTGACAACCAATCTGCGCCTACGCCCCAGTGTTTCCGGCCAGCTGGACCGGTTGACGCTGGACGGCGGTGCCTGGGTGCTTGACCTGCCCGTCACCGGCCCTGTCGAGGGGCGCGGGTTGAACGTTAGCGCTGTGCAACAGACCGTCGGCCAGCCGATCTATGATCTGGCGCTGGACGCGCAAAACGTCACCCCCAGTGCTGCACTGCGCGGTCTGTTCGGCCTGCCCGACAATTGGGCAGAGGCGTTTGACACCGTCACCGCCAAAGCGACCATCACCTTTGACCGGCTGTGGGACCGTAAGGCCCTTGGCCGGACCCGCCCCCAGCCCCGCGTGATCGACCTGCGTCATGCCGAGCTTGCCTGGGGCGACATTGCCCTGTCCCTGAGCGGCACAATTGCAGTCGCCGAAGATGGTCTGGCGACAGGGACATTGTCGGTCGCGGCACAAGACTGGCCGACGATGCTGACCATGGCCGAGAGCGCGGGGTACATCCCCCCCAACTTCCGCCCCCAAGCGGAACAAATGCTGAAGGGGTTGGCGCAAATGTCGGGAAACACCGATGCGCTGGATCTGGACATCACCGTGAAGGACGGAAAAATGTCTATGGGGTTCATCCCCTTGGGCCGAGCACCCAAGATTATCTTGCGCTGAATTGCGTTAAATCAACGACAGTAGGTCCCCTTGCGATACCGCGCCGTGTCGAAATGAAAGTGATCCAGATGGAAGCGGTTCGCTTTCGGGCCAAGCACGGTGCCAAACGGCCCGCAGGCCCCCTTGTGCACCCGACGCATGGCCTTACGGCTGGCGGGGGCATTCCAGCCCTTCAACACGCTGACCTCAGCGCCGCTGTGCATCTGGAAACCCGAGATATCGATCGCCCGCCCGCGCCCGTGTTCTGATATCTTGCCACCCGGCTGGTTGTTGCGCGTCCGGCAGGCGTAATGCGCGGCGACACGCAGCCCGCGCAGGCCACCCTGACCGGCAAAAGCGGGCTTTGCCGATTGATCAATCCATGTTTTCAATGCTTTGGCAGTCTTGCAGTCCATCACCGCCGCTTGGCTCAACCGTACGCCCGATACCGACTGGATCTGCACCGCATCGCTGACGCCGCAGCCCTTTAGCTTGGGTTGCACGCGCCCGATCGCTTTGCCCTGAATGGAAATATCTCCGCATACCGCGCCCTTGGCCAGCAGGCGGCGTTTGGCCTTGGCCGCTTGCTCTGCCTTACGGCTGCGCAGGCTGGGCCGTAACGAGGAGGCGATCCCGCCCGTGGCCGCTATCGCGCGTTTGGCCCCCGCATTGCGCGGCGGCGTGGCAATCGACCCTTGGGGTGTCAGCGCAGCACCCCCGGCCGCGGCCGGCGGGCGCAAAGAGGTATCGGGTCCGGCCAGTGCGGCACCGGAAAGCAGCGCGTATATCAGCGCCGCCCGGATCATTTATTGCCGGGTTGGCGACCAAAGTTCGGCGCATCCGTGTCCTGCCCCGCTTCGATAATCCCGCGACGGATCGCCCGGGTACGGGTGAAGTAATCATGCAGATGATCGCCATCCCCCATACGGATCGCGCGCTGCAATGCGAAAAGCTCTTCCGTAAAGCGGCCCAGAATCTCGAGCGTGGCCTCCTTGTTGGTCAAAAACACATCGCGCCACATGGTCGGATCACTTGCAGCGATGCGAGTAAAGTCGCGAAAGCCCGCGGCGGAATATTTGATCACTTCGCTATCGGTTACGCGGCGCAGGTCGTCGGCCACGCCCACCATCGTATATGCGATCAAGTGCGGCGCATGGCTGGTCACCGCAAGCACCAGATCGTGATGCTCCGCATCCATTTCCTCGACATTGGCACCCATACCATCCCAAAGGTTCCGCAACCGCGAGATCGCATTGGCGTTGGTGTCGGGCACAGGCACCAGCAGGCACCAGCGGTTGTCAAAAAGCTCTGCAAAGCCGCTGCGTGGGCCGGAGTGTTCGGTCCCCGCCAAAGGGTGTGCCGGGATGAAATGCACCCCGTCGGGCAGCAGTGGGCCCACTTGCGCGATCACATCCGCCTTGACCGACCCAACATCCGTCACCGTGCAGCCGGGTTTGAGATGCCCGGCCATCTCGGCCGCGACCGACCCCATGACGCCGACGGGTACACAAAGCACCACAAGATCCGCGTCTTTCACCGTCTTGGCAATGGAATCGCAGACCTCGTCGCACAGGCCAATCTCGCGGGCGGTGTCGCGGGTTTCGGCGCTGCGCGCAAAGCCCGACACATGGCCCGCAAGCCCGCCGCGCTTCATCGCCCAGAACATCGAAGAGGCGATCAGCCCCAAGCCGATCAGCGCGACTTTCTCATAAATTACGGGCATATCAGTCGCCTTTAAACTGTCGGATCGCATGCACCACGCGGCGGCATGCGCTTTCATCGCCCACGGTGATCCGCAAGCAGGTCGGCAGCTGGTAGCCCGCCACGCGCCGCACGATCAATCCTTGGGACTTGAGGTATTCATCACAAGCCTCGGCCTCGTCCTGCGACTTGAAACGCGCGAGGATGAAGTTCGCGCAAGACACGTCAGACGGCACGCCGATCTCTGCCAGCGCATCAGCCATCCAACTGCGCCATTTGGCGTTCTCGCTCCGGCAATGGGCGGCGTAGCCGGTATCCTTGATCGCCGCCGTCGCGGCATTCAGCGCGGCCTGCGACAGGTTGAACGGCCCGCGCACACGATTCAGCACGTCGATAATATGCGCCGGAGCATAGCCCCAACCGATCCGCAGCCCGCCCAGACCGTACAGCTTGGAGAACGTCCGCGTCATCACGATATTATCGTGGCTATCGACCAAAGCCGCGCCGCCGTCATAGCCTTCGACATATTCGGCATAGGCCCCGTCGAGCACCAGAATTGCCTGTTTGGGGATACCGGCGGCAAGACGTTCAATCTCGCTCAGCCCGATCATGGTGCCGGTGGGGTTGTTCGGGTTCGCAATGAACACCAGCCGCGTTTTGTCGGTGCACCCCGCGAGCAGCGCATCCACATCCGTGACCCGTTCGTTTTCGGGCACCTCGACCGGGGTCGCGCCGTTGGCCAGCGCGGAGATCCGGTACATGCCAAAGCCGTGCACCGTGTGCAGCACCTCTGTCCCCTCGCCCGAGAACGCCTGGCACAAAAAGGCGATGATCTCGTCCGAGCCGGCCCCGCAAATGATGCGGTCAGCGTCCAGCCCGTGCACCTGCGCGATCGCCTGACGCAGCGCGGTATGATCAGAGGACGGATAGCGGTGCAGATCATAGGACGCATCGCGGAACGCTTTGACGGCCGCGTCGGACGGGCCAAGCGGGTTCTCGTTCGAGCTGAGCTTGATCACATTATCAAGTCCCGCCACATGGGACGCCCCGCCTTGATACAGCGCGATGTCCATAATGCCGGGTTGCGGGCGAATAGCGGTTGTCATCTGTCATGTCTCCTGTCGGGCGGACCATAAACGCGCGCCGTCGCCAGCGCCACTACGATCTTGTCCCAGCGTCATATGGCCCCGCGCTAAAGGCGCGTCACCAAACGCAAAAAGGGCCACGCCGGTCTTTCCAGCGTGGCCCCTTCGGCATTGATATGCGAGGAACCTTAGTTCTTCGCGTAGAATTCGACCACGAGGTTTGGTTCCATCATGACAGGGTATGGCACGTCGCCCAAAGCGGGGGTGCGCACGAATGTCGCTGTCATCTTGGAGTGATCCGCCTCGATGTAGTCAGGCACGTCACGCTCTGCCAGTTGTGTCGCTTCGAGCAGGGCAACCATTTGCTTGGAACGGTCACGCACTTCGATCACGTCGCCTTCTTTGACGCGGTAGGAAGGAATGTTAACCTTCTTGCCGTTCACTTTGACGTGGCCGTGGTTCACGAACTGGCGCGCAGCGAAAACGGTCGCGACGAATTTGGCGCGGTATACAACTGCGTCCAGACGACGCTCCAGCAGACCGATCAGGTTTTCACCTGTGTCACCTTTTACACGCTCGGCTTCACCGTAGATGCGGCGGAATTGCTTTTCGGTCAGATCGCCGTAGTAGCCTTTCAGCTTCTGCTTGGCGCGCAGCTGAATGCCGAAGTCGGACATTTTGCCCTTGCGGCGCTGACCGTGCTGGCCGGGGCCGTATTCACGACGGTTCACTGGGGACTTAGGACGGCCCCAGATGTTTTCGCCCATACGGCGGTCAATTTTGTGCTTGGCAGCTGTACGCTTAGTCACGGCTGTTCTCCTTTTTGAGGCCCCCGCAGGATTGCGACGGGCGGTAAAGGGCGTTGTCCTCTGGCCGAAGCCTGACAGGGTTCCCCTTGCGGGGTCCACCAACACCAATCAAGCGGCGCTTATACGGTGCTGCGGGTTGGAGTCAATGCACGAACTTGGGCCAATTAGCCTCAAATCGTAGCTTATTAGGCAGTAGCGGCCGGGAAGTCCGTGAAAATGCGCATTTCGATGAACGCTCCGCCGCCCTACGTCATGTGACCCGCCGAACGTTGCCTTAAAATCGCCAAAATCGTTAACAAAAAGTTAAAGCGGGCACTTTTAAGTTGAAATGTTAACGATTGTCACGCAGCATCAAGGTGTTGAACGGTTTGAGGGGGCTAGTGTGACGCATAACATGGGCTATCGCGGCGGATACTGTTTGCATCCAATGCACTTCATCGGAACTCATAACGCAGTTGTGGTGCATCGCGTCGAAAGACCACGCGCATGAGGATCTTGGCCGTCGAGGACAATCAAGATCTGCGCAATTTGCTAGAAGAATATCTTTGGACGCAAGATCACGAATATGTCCGCACGGCCGCCTCCGGCAAGGAGGCGCTTGAAGTCATCCATAGCGCGCCGGTTATTTTCGACTGCCTCCTGCTCGACATCCAGATGCCGGAAATGTCCGGCGTAGAACTGATCCCCCACATCCGACAAATCGACGGGTACGAATTCGTGCCCATCATCATGCTCACCGGGGTAAAGAACAGCGAAAGCATCGCGAAATCCTTCGTGGCGGGCGCGTGGGACTATATCATCAAACCGTTCGAGTTCTTCGACCTTGAGGCACGTATTCATGGTGCAGAAATGCGCAACGCCGAATTTGTCCGGCACCTGAAACGCCCGCATGAATCCCCCAACCAAGAGAATTTCGACGTTCTGAAAGAGCTCGCGCTCGACCGGCCGATGTCGCCCTCCGAGCTTTCCGAGAGCGGCCTTGTCCCGCAGGACGCCTTTGAAAACTGCATTATGCGCATGCAATCCGAGTTTGGTGGTGGCATGCAGATTGCTGTGATCGTGCTGCAGAACTTTGCGGATGTGCTTTCGCAGGTTCCGCAAGACCAGCGCGTCGAGTTTTCCGTCGGATTGGCACGCAGATTGACCGATGCGCTCAGCAGCCTGAACCTTATCGTGACATATCGATCAAACGGCACCTTCGCCGCGCTCTCGCCCGCGCTAAAAACGCAATCCACGCTCAACATCGCTGACGTGGTAAAGAACGCGGTCCAGACCTCGCCAGAGGCAGCATGTCATCGCGATATCGTGGTCAACGTCGACTACTGCCGCACCAAGGCATTCTCGACCAGCGGCGACACAATTGTGATGCTTGACCAACTCGCAAAGCGCCTAAGTACCGTTACCGCCTAACACGGTCACAGTGGCCTAGCCAGCGTCCCAGTCATGTTTGGGCATTTGCGCGACAGCCTGATGACGGGGACAGCACGTCAAATGGTCATTCACCATGCCCACAGCCTCCATAAACGCATAGACGATTGTCGGGCCGCAGAACTTAAACCCCTGTTTTTTCAAGTCAGCCGATATCTGCTTTGAAAGCGGCGTCCATGCGGGAACATCCGACTGACGCTCAAACCGGTTTTGCAGCTGTCTCTTATACACATCTGACGCTGCCGACGACTCCTTACGT
>OJHO01000873.1_pt1 | contig 11360 bp, 11 predicted proteins | sample 1595311 | NCBI WGS metagenome assembly OJHO01 (sample SAMN05416879, study PRJEB24817) | seawater metagenome | isolation source: Sea water | place: Canada:Atlantic | collected 2013-11 | reverse complement strand
AGATTGCCTCTTGTCTCGTGGGCTCGGAGATGTGTATAAGAGACAGACACAGGCCCAACAGCTCTCCGAACATCTGGCTGATCTCGGGGGCAGTGGTGAAATCGCCTTGGGTGCCAAAGGGGTCACGCGTGGTATAATAGCCCTGCGTCGGGTGCAGCAGGCAGGTGGCCATATATTCATCGATCCGCATCGGCCCGTTGGACGCAATGCGGCTGTGTAGAATGTCGCGTAGTGTGGTCATGCCTTGCGCGTCGCCCGCAAGATCAGGAACACCCCGATGGCAATCATCGGCAGGCTCAGCAGTTGGCCCATGGTCAGCCCCCAGCCGTTTACATGCCACGCCAGCCCCAGCGGGTTGTTGGCGCTGACAAATTGCGCATCAGGTTGGCGTACGAATTCGACGATGAAACGCGCGGCCCCGTAGCCGGCCAGAAAGACGCCGCCGATCAGCCCCTCCGATTTCAGCCCGTCGCGCCGCCATGCCAGATAGATCAGCAGTGCCCCAAGGATCAGCCCTTCAAGCAGCGCCTCGTATAGCTGCGAGGGATGCCGTGCACAGATCGTCGCAATGTCCGGGCAGTCCTGTGCGGCCACCGTTGGAAAGGCCACGCCCCAGGGCAGATCGGTGGGGCGGCCCCAAAGCTCTGCATTGATGAAATTCGCCAGACGCCCCAGAAACAGGCCGGGTGCCAGCCCCAGACAGACGACATCGCCGGTAGAGATCGTGCTGATGCCGTGACGTTTGGTATAGGCGATGCCCGCAAAGATCACCCCAAGCGCGCCGCCGTGGAACGACATGCCCCCCTCCCAGATCCGCAGGATCTGCGCGGGATTGCTGAGGTAATAGCCCGGTTGATAGAACAGTACATATCCCAGACGCCCGCCCAGAATGACGCCGAGAATGACCCAGAAAAGCAGATCCTCGACCTGCTGTTTGGTCATGACGGGGGTATTGCCCGCCCAAAGCCGGGGCCGCTCAACCGCGCGCACAACGATGCGCCAGCCAACGAGGATGCCGACGATATAGGCCAGCGCATACCAGCGCAGGGCGACGGTCATGCCAAATAACGTGAACGAGAAAATCTCGGGCGATAGGTCGGGGAAGGGGAGCATTGCATTCATGCGCTGATTGAGCCTGACCGTAAACGGAAGTCAACCTTGCGAGAACCCGCTTTGCACACCATATAGTGAGCAACAGCCGATCAGGAGAGAATGACCATGCAAACGCGCAACAAGATTTTCGACGACATCTCGCAGATGATGACCAATGCCATGGGCGTGGCCCAAGGGGCCAAGACCGAAGCAGAGACCGCGATGAAGGGAATGCTGGACCGTTGGCTGGCAGACCGTGATTTTGTGACACGCGAAGAATTCGACGCGGTGCGCGCCATGGCGCAAAAAGCCCGCGAAGAGAATGAAGCGCTGAAGGCGCGGCTTGATGCGATGGACAGCAAGGGCTGATCGCCGCGCACATCCGCGACCTACGTTGAACGATGTGATCCGCACCCGCCTTTTGGCGGGTGTGTTCGTTTTTGGGGTGGCACCTTCGCTTCGAACGCTGTCTTTCGGGGTCAGTGCTCTATAGATTGGGGGTTATGCTGCTTTTATCCACAAGATACTGAGGTTATCCCCTATCTTTCGTGGTTACCCCCAGAAAAAGACTTGCCTCAGGGCCGCGTTGCGCGCACCATATTTGGTGTAGGTCGCTAAGAGCTTCGGCGATTTATGGTAGATGCACCCATGTATTGATGTGCCTGCGCATATGAATACCCGGATCCAAAGAGGTGACCACATGGCCCTGACAGAGCAGTATCTTGAAGAAGACATTCACCCCATCGACATCGTAGAAAATCTTGCGGCGTATCACGACTGGGACTTCGACCGTATCTCGGACGAACAAATCGCGATGGCCGTCGAAGGGCAGTGGCGGACCTATTCCATCACCCTCGCGTGGTCGCCCTTTGACGAAACCCTGCGCCTTGTCTGCACCTTCGAGATGGATCCGCCCGCGGAAAAACTGCCGGTGCTCTATCACTTGCTCAACGATGTGAACGATCAATGCTGGACCGGTGCCTTCACCTATTGGCCGGAACAAAAGCTGATGGTTTATCGCTATGGGCTGGTTCTTGCTGGGGGGCAGGATGCCTCTGCGCAGCAGATCGATACCATGATCAACGCCGCTGTGAGCAACGCAGAGCGGTATTATCCCGCGGTGCAACTGGCGGTTTGGGGCGACCAGACGCCCCGACAAGCCCTTCAGGTTGCCATTGCAGAGGCGTACGGCCACGCATAGGTGTATCCCCGGATGTTAATTTAGGGGTACAGATATGAAAGATACGCGCATCGCCAAAGACGGTTTGGTTCTACTGGGCTGTGGCAAGATGGGATCCGCGATGCTGGCGGGCTGGCTGGCACGCGGGCTTCCGACATCTTCGGTATATGTCATCGATCCGAAACCCTCTGATTGGTTGAAAGAGCAGGGCGTGCAGTTGAACGTCGATCTGCCCAAGGAGCCCGCTGTGGTTCTTGTGGCGGTGAAGCCGCAGATGATGGGTGACGCGCTGCCCACGTTGCAGGCAATGGGCAACGGCAAGACGGTGTTTGTCAGCGTCGCCGCCGGTACCACCATCGCGACGTTTGAGAAAACGCTGGGGGCACAGACGCCGATCGTGCGCGCCATGCCCAACACACCCGCCGCCATCAGCCAAGGTATCACCGCCATCGTCGGCAACGCCCACGTCGACGCCAAGGGTATGGATGAAGCCGAAGAGCTGCTGTCGGCCGTGGGCGACGTTGTCCGGTTGGAGGAAGAATCCCAGATCGACGCGGTCACAGGGGTCAGCGGCTCGGGTCCGGCGTATGTTTTCCACATGATCGAAACCATGGCCGCGGGCGGGATCGCGCAAGGGCTCAGCCCCGAGCTCGCGCTAAAGCTCGCCACGGCGACGGTGGCAGGGGCCGGGGCGCTGGCGAAATCCGCCGACGAAGGCCCGGACCAGCTGCGCGTCAACGTGACCAGCCCCAACGGCACCACACAGGCCGCGCTGGACGTGCTGATGAACGAGCAAGACGGCTTTCCGGTCCTGCTCAAACGCGCTGTGGCGGCGGCCGCCGATCGTTCGCGCGAGCTTTCGAATGGCTGAGATCAGCTTTGACGACTTCATGAAAGTCGACATCAGGGTCGGGACGGTCACCCGTGCCGAACCCTTCCCCGAGGCGCGCAAGCCCGCGATCAAGATGTGGATCGACTTTGGTCCCGATATCGGTGAGCGTAAAACCTCGGCTCAGGTGACGGTGCATTACACGCCCGAGACGCTGATCGGCACGCAGGTGATGGGGGTGGTCAACTTCCCGCCGCGTCAGATCGGGCCGTTCATGTCCGAAGTTCTGGTGCTTGGGGTACCGGACGAGGACGGGGCGATCGTGCTGATGCGCCCCACGCAACCCACCCCGAACGGAGGACGTCTGCATTGACGAAACTACTGATCGCCCGCCCTGCGCCCCCCGAAGTGCACGAGGCCTTGGAAGGCTTTGACGTGACCTATCGCGAGGACAGCGCGCCCTTGTCCGAGGACGAGATGCAGGCGGCCCTGCGCGACTATGACGGGGTGCTGGCCACCTTGGGCGACCGCTTTACCGCGGATGTCTTCGGCAAGGTCGGCATGCCACGGTGCAAGATGCTCGCCAATTTCGGGGTGGGCTATAACCACATCGATGTCGACGCGGCAAAGGCGGCGGGGCTTCAGGTCTCTAACACGCCCGGCGCCGTGACCGATGCCACCGCCGATATCGCCATTACGCTGATGCTGATGGCCGCACGGCGTGCGGGAGAAGGCGAACGGCTGGTGCGGTCAGGTCAATGGTCCGGATGGGAGCCTTCGCAGCTTTTGGGCATGCATCTGACGGGCAAGACTGTCGGGATCGTCGGGATGGGTCGGATCGGCCAAGCCGTCGCGCGGCGCTGTCACTACGGCTTTTCGATGGATGTGAAATACTTTAGCCGCAGCGCGAAAAGCGTCGCCTATCCGGCGGAACATATCAGTGATCTCAAACAGTTGGTTGCCGCTGTTGATGTGGTTGTTATCGCCGTGCCGGGCGGGGACGACACGCAGCATCTGATCAACGCGGATGTGCTGGCGGCGATGCAGCCCCATGCCTTCCTGATCAACATCGCGCGCGGCAATATCGTCGAGGAAGCCGCTTTGATCGAGGCCCTGCAAACGGGCACCATCGGCGGCGCAGGGCTGGATGTGTATGAGTTCGAGCCAGAGGTGCCGCAAGCCCTGCGGGATCTGGATAACGTGGTGCTGTTACCGCATCTAGGCACGTCGTCCCGAGAGGTGCGTGTGGATATGTGGATGATGGCGGTTGAGAATTTGAAAGCGGGCGTCGCGGGCGAAACGCCCCCGAACCTCGTTTAACGACCCACGGCCTCGCGCCAATGTCGGCGGCATAATGAGATATAGGTCTCGTTGCCGCCGATCTGCACCTGCGCCCCTTCGCGGATCGCTTTGCCTTCGGCATCCTGCCGCACCACCATCGTCGCTTTCTTGCCGCAGTGGCAGATAGTTCGAACCTCGCGCATTTCATCGGCAAGGGCGAGCAGCGTTGCAGACCCGGGGAAGAGCAGACCACGGAAGTCCACGCGCAGACCATAGCACATGATGGGCACCCGCAGGTCATCCACCGCACGGGCCAATTGCCAGACCTGATCAGGGCTGAGAAACTGCGCCTCGTCGATGAAGATGCAGGCGCAAGGGCCTTCAGCCAAACGCTTTTCGATCTTCGCCAAAAGGTCTTCGTCCGTCTCGAAAGTGTCGGCCTCGTGCCCGATCCCGATACGCGATGCGATCCGCCCGTGTCCGGCGCGGTGGTCGAATTTCGCGGTCATCAGATAGGGGACCATGCCGCGTTCGACATAGTTATGAGCCGCCTGCAGAAGCACGGTCGATTTGCCCGCGTTCATGGTCGAATAATGAAAGTAAAGCTTTGCCATGGCCCTCTTTAGCGTCAGGCGACCTTGGCGTTCAAGGTGGGGGGAGGGCAGCGGGGGCGCGTCTGTCGCAGACCGCGCCCCACATGTCACAGGTGTTGAGGTGGCTCTGTGCCGCCGGGCTTAGCCGTGGCGCTGCACCAGCACAGACCCCACGGAATATCCGGCCCCGAAAGAACAGATCAGCCCGGTGTCCCCATCGGTCAGATCGTCGGAGTATTTCGAAAACGCGATGATCGACCCGGCAGAGGAGGTGTTGGCGTAGTCTTGCAGGATGTTGGGCTGCTCGCCCGCTTCGGGCGCGCGACCCAGCACTTTGCGACCGATGAAGTCATTCATCGATTTATTCGCCTGATGCAGCCACAGACGCTTTAGATCAGTGGCCTCAACGCCTTCGTCAGCCATGTGGCCCGCGATGTGTTCGGCAACCATCGGCAGCACTTCCTTGAACACCTTGCGCCCGTTCTGCATGAACTGCATGTCGCGGCGGTCCGCGACGCCATCGGGGCGGGACCGGCGCAAAAAGCCATTGTTGTTGCGGATGTTGTTCGAGAACTCGGTCGCGCAACGGGTCGATTTGATCTCGAAATAGGCACCGGCTGCGTCTTCGGCGCGTTCGATCAGCACGGCGGTGGCCACGTCCCCGAAGATAAAGTGGCAGTCACGGTCGCGCCACTCCAGATGGGCCGAGCATATCTCGGGGCAGACCACCAGCGCCGAGCGGATCGAGCCGGAGCGGATCATATCCGCCGCCGCTTGGATGCCGAAGGTCGCGGACGAACAGGCGACGTTCATATCGAAGGCAAAGCCGTTGATATCCAGCAACTGCTGGATTTCGATCGCCACCGCCGGATAGGCGCGTTCAAGGTTCGACGCCGCGCAGATGACGGCATCAACATCAGCCGCGGTTTTCCCCGCCGCCTGCAACGCCTTTTGCGCCGCTTCCAGCGCCATCTCGGCCATCAGGCCGGGTTCGTCGTCGGACCGTTGGCGCAGCAGGGGGTGCATCACCTTGGGGTCCAGAATACCCGTCTTATCCATGACATAGCGCTGTTCGATCCCCGACGCCTTGACGATGAATTCTTCCGAGGAGTGTTCCTTGGCGGGCAATTCCCCGGCGTCGATCTCGGCGGCGTGTTCGGCATTGTACAGATCGGCATAGGCGTTGAACGCCTTGACCAGCTCGGCGTTGGTGATGACCTGTTCCGGCGTAAAGATGCCGCTACCAGTAATGGCGGGTGTGTACATGGGTAAACCTTTTTCAGCGTTGTCCGAGTAGGCCAAGAAACGGCTGCGGGGTCAAGTCCAGCGGGGGCTGGCATGCAAGGGCGACGGACAATGAGAGGGGGGGGGAGGAAAGGGGAAAGACCTGCGCCACGCATCAAAGACGCGGCGCAGGTCAGAAAGGGCAGGTTAGCCCTGAAGCGATTTAACGCCGATCTCGTCTTCGGCTTGTGCCTTGATGGCCAGCGCTGCGGCATAGGCACCGGCGGCCGTGGTGAAATACGGGATCTTGTCATACAGCGCGATAGAGCGGATGGATTTGCTGTCCTCGACCGCCTGCGCGCCTTCGGTGGTGTTCATCACCAGTTGGATCGCTTCGTCCTTCATCATGTCGGTGATGTTCGGGCGACCCTCGTAGACCTTGTTCACGATCTCGCAGGCGATGTCATGCTCTGTCAGCCAGGCGGCGGTGCCACGGGTGGCGCGCAGGGTGAACCCTTGCTCAAGCAGGATACGCGCGGCGGTCAGCATGTCATCCGACTTGTCCATATCCTTGATCGAGAAGAATACACAGCCGTTGCGCGGCAGCGGGTTGCCCGCGCCCATCTGCGCCTTGAGGAAGGCACGGGGGAAATCGCGGTCCCAGCCCATAACCTCGCCCGTTGACCGCATTTCCGGCCCAAGCAGCGTGTCGACGCCGGGGAAGCGGGCGAAGGGCAGCACGGCTTCCTTGACCGAGAACCAAGGCATGTTCGGGTCCGCCAGTGTCATTGGATCACCCAAAGGCAGCACGTCGTCATAGGCGGCATCGTCACGGTAGGGTGCGCGCTGCGGGAAGGCCGACAGCTTTTCGCCCGCCATGATCCGCGCAGCGATTGACGCAATCGCGCTGTCCGTCGCTTTGGCGACAAAGGGCACGGTGCGCGAGGCGCGGGGGTTGACTTCGATCAGGTAGATCTCGCCGTCCTTGACCGCGAACTGGATGTTCATCAGGCCCACAACGTTCAACGCCAGCGCCAGCGCCTTGGTCTGTTTTTCGACCTCGGCAATGATCTCGCGGCTCAGCGAATAGGGGGGCAACGAACAGGCGCTGTCGCCCGAATGAACGCCGGCCTCTTCGATGTGCTGCATGATACCCGCAACGTGGACATCCGTGCCGTCTGACAGCGCGTCTACGTCCAGCTCTACCGCGCCCGAGAGGTAGTGATCCAGCAGCACGGGGCTTTTGCCCGATACAACCACCGCGTCGCGGATATAGCGTTCAAGGCTGGCCTGATCGCGCACGATCTCCATCGCGCGGCCGCCCAGAACGTAAGACGGGCGGATCACCAGCGGAAAGCCGATGTCTGCTGCGATCTCAAGCGCTTCGGCGTCGGAGTGGGCGATACCGTTATGTGGCTGCTTCAGGCCCAGCGATTGCACAAGCTGCTGGAACCGTTCGCGGTCTTCGGCAAGGTCGATCATGTCGGGCGTGGTGCCAAGGATCGGGATGCCGGCCTCTTGCAGGCCATTGGCAAGCTTCAAGGGGGTCTGGCCGCCGAACTGAACGATGACGCCGTGCAGCGTGCCGTTTTCCTGTTCGACCCGCAGGATTTCCATCACGTGTTCAAAGGTGACGGGTTCGAAATACAGCCGGTCCGAGGTGTCATAGTCGGTCGAGACGGTTTCGGGGTTACAGTTGACCATGATCGTCTCGTAGCCCGCGTCGGTCAGCGCATAGCAGGCGTGACAGCAGCAATAGTCGAACTCGATCCCTTGGCCGATCCGGTTCGGGCCGCCGCCCAGAATGACGACTTTCTGACGGTCGCTGGGGCGGGCTTCGCATTCAACCTCGTCAAAGGCGGGGGCCTCGTAGGTAGAATACATGTAGGGCGTTTGCGCTTCGAATTCGGCGGCGCAGGTGTCGATCCGTTTGAACACGGCCTTGACGCCAAGGTTCAGACGCGCGCGGCGCACGTTGTCTTCGTCGCGACCGGTCAGCGTGCCAAGGCGCGCGTCGGTAAAGCCCATCATCTTGAGCTTGCGCATCCCGTCTTCGGTCAGCGGCAGCCCGTCTTTGCGGACTTGCGCCTCGGCGTCGACGATCTCGCGGATGCGGGCAAGGAACCACGGGTCGAACATGGTCACACCGTGGATATCCACGTCGGACATACCGTGACGCATCGCCTGAGCAATGGTGCGCATCCGGTCGGGGGTCTGCTTGCTGATCGCGGCAATCAGCGCGGCTTCGTTCTGTGGTGCGTCGGCGGTCAGGTCACTGTCCAGACCGGGGATGTCGATTTCGTCAAAGCCGGTCAGCCCGGATTCCATCGACGCCAGCGCTTTTTGCAGCGACTCGTGGATCGTGCGGCCAATCGCCATCGCTTCGCCGACAGACTTCATCGCGGTCGTCAGATAGGGTTCGGAGCCGGGAAATTTCTCGAACGCGAATTTCGGGATCTTGGTGACGACATAATCGATTGTCGGCTCGAAGGACGCAGGGGTCACGCCGGTGATGTCGTTGTCCAGCTCGTCTAGGGTAAAGCCCACCGCCAGCTTGGCCGCGATCTTGGCGATGGGGAAACCCGTCGCCTTGGACGCCAGCGCAGAGGAGCGCGATACACGCGGGTTCATCTCGATCACGACCATGCGGCCATCTTCGGGGTTCACGGCCCACTGCACGTTCGATCCGCCTGTTTCCACGCCGATTTCGCGCAGCACGGCGATCGAGTGGTTACGCATGATCTGGTATTCTTTGTCGGTCAGCGTCAGGGCAGGGGCCACGGTGATCGAATCGCCTGTGTGCACGCCCATCGGGTCGACGTTCTCGATCGAGCAGACGATGATCGCGTTGTCAGCGGTGTCGCGCACCACTTCCATCTCGTATTCTTTCCAGCCAAGCAGGCTCTCATCAATCAGGATCTGCCCCATCGGCGACGCGTCCATTCCCGAGCGGCAGTAGAATTCGTAATCCTCGCGGTTGTAAGCCACGCCGCCGCCGGTGCCGCCCATGGTGAAGGCAGGGCGGATGATCGCCGGCAGGCCGACATATTCCAGCGCGTCGAGCGCAAGCTGCACACCTGCCGCAAGGTCTTTCTTACCGCTGGCGGCAACGGGCGCGGTGACGATGGTCGCCTTGGGGTTTTCGATGCCCAAACGGTCCATCGCCTCGCGGAAGAGCTTGCGATCCTCTGCCATTTCAATGGCTTCGCGTTTCGCGCCGATCATCTCGACGTTGAATTTCTCGAGCACGCCCATCTCTTCGAGCGCGAGCGAGGTGTTCAGCCCGGTCTGACCGCCCATCGTTGGCAGCAGCGCGTCGGGGCGTTCTTTCTCGATGATCTTAGCGACGATTTCAGGGGTGATGGGTTCGATGTAGGTGGCATCCGCCAGCCCCGGATCGGTCATGATCGTCGCAGGGTTGGAGTTCACGAGGATGACGCGGTAGCCTTCCTCTTTCAGGGCCTTACAGGCCTGCGCGCCGGAGTAGTCGAACTCGCACGCCTGACCGATGACAATGGGCCCCGCTCCAATGATCATGATCGACTGGATATCGGTTCTTTTTGGCATGGCTCAGGCCCCCGGATGTTTGCAAATTCTCCGCGTTATAGGCTTTGGGGGGAGAGGTGCAAGGGGGCATGTCGGGATATGGGGCGTGTTTTCAGGCAACACCCATGTGGCAGGGGCGCAGCACCGCCAGATGCGGTGCCCCTTTGCCTCACCCCAGCGTCAGGAAGGCCCTCAAAGACGCCTCGAAGTCGCGCGGCTTTTCGGCGTGCAGCCAATGGCCCGTGCCCGGCAGCTTGGCAAAGCGCGCTTGCGGGAACAGCGCCTTGATCACGGGGCGGTCTTCGGGTTTGACATAGGTGGAGTTGCCGCCGGACAGGAACAGCACCTCCCCCTCGTATTGTCCATCGACCCCATCGGGCCAGCCGACGATCTTGGACATCTCTGCCTCAAGCACATCAAGGTTCAGCTTCCACGTCTTGTTGGGCACATCCAGCGACTGGGTGAAAAAGCTTTGCAATGCGGGCTCGACCCCCGCAGCCGCCAATTGGTCAGAGGCGTCGGAGCGGCGGGTGAGCGTGCCCAGATCAACCGTGCGCATCGCATCGATAAATTCTTGCTGGCTGTGACCATAAGCGACAGGAGCGATATCGGCGACCACCAGACGGTTCACGAGTTCGGGATGATTCAGCGCCAGCATCATGGCCGCCTTACCGCCCATCGAGTGCCCGCAGACGTCCATTGGCGCGCCAAGATGGGTGATGACCTCTGCCAGATCGGCGGCCATCTCGGGGTAGCTTTGCGTCTGCGCGCGCGGGCTGTCCCCGTGGTTGCGCATGTCGACGGTCACCACGCGGCGCTGGTCGGACATCCGTTTGGCGATCACGCCCCAATTGCGGCCTGACCCGAAGAGACCATGCACGATCAGCAGGGCAGGGGCGTCGCCTGTGGTGCCATATTCAGTGTAATTCAACATGCGCAAGATGTAGGGCCATTGCAGCCGATGTGCCAGACCGTTTAGGGTTGAAACATGCTGGATCAAAAAGACCTAGAGACCAAGGCACGTGAAATGCAGCGCGGCTTGCAGGCAAAGCTGGGTGTGCAGGGGCGCGATGTCTCTCATGCGCTGGCGCGCGCAGGGCGACGTCTGCCCGCGCGGGTGCGGCGTGAGGGCAGGGTCTTTGCACAGGCGGCGTTTATGGCGCGCAACCCCAAGATGGCACGCAGGCTCGAGGGCGCGACGGTGCAGACCGCCTATGACCGCGTGATGGAGCATCTTGCCGGGATCGACGTGTCCGAACGGCGCAAGGACCGCTGGCTTGGTCTTGCGGCCAGTGTGGCGTTCAACCTGATTTGTGTTGCGGTGGCGTTCATCACATTTCTGTGGTGGCGCGGCTACGTCTGACGGGCGAAGCTGTTACCATTGAAGACGCAAAAGCCCCGCTGCGGACCTGCAAGCGGGGCTTTGTTTCGAGGCGTGGTTTGGGGCGCTGCCCCGCCCTTGCGGGCCCCCCGGGATTTAATCCATTTGGAAGGGCCCGGGGCACATTGCTTTAGAGGTTGGGGCTTTAGAGGTTGGGGCTTCAGAGGTTGGGATAGATCGGGAAGCTGTCTCTTATACACATCTCCGAGCCCACGAGACAAGAGGCAATCTCGT
>OJHO01000863.1_pt1 | contig 11436 bp, 9 predicted proteins | sample 1595311 | NCBI WGS metagenome assembly OJHO01 (sample SAMN05416879, study PRJEB24817) | seawater metagenome | isolation source: Sea water | place: Canada:Atlantic | collected 2013-11 | reverse complement strand
ACGAGATTGCCTCTTGTCTCGTGGGCTCGGAGATGTGTATAAGAGACAGGAACCACCTCGGCGGGCCGGAAGGTCGCGGTGACATCAACGGGTGTCTTGCCCTGTGCGGCTGCGCCATTCTGACCTGCGTTCAAGAAGGTCGGCTGCTCTGCCCCGAAAGCGGCCTGTCGCAACGGCGCGACGGGCGTATCCGCGTCGATTGATGGTTCCGGCGGGGCGGTTCCCTCAACAGTGGTCACGGCTTGGGGTGCTGCACGCGGCGGGGTCGGAACCTTGTCACTAACCTGCGGTTTAGGGACAGGTTGTACCCCCGTCACCCCCTGCGTTTGCGCAACGCTTTGAACCTCTGCCGTAGCAGCGATTGGTTGCTGTGCCGCTACTGCTGTCGCGGGGGCGGTAACGGGCTGCGGCACGCCAGAGGTTTGCGGTGCGGGCGCCGCGATTTTAACATCGGTTTTCGCTTCGACAGGGGATGGCACCGTAGGTGCAGCCGTTTCGGGCGCGACCTTAACAGGGCCCTGCGTTACATTGGCCGCTACCGCGTCAGCGGCCAATGGTGGCGCGGCCAACGGCAACTGGGGGTCTGCGTCGCCCGCGACACCTTGCACGAACGTCTGTGGCACAGCGACTGCGGGGGCGCTGACCGTGGTTGCGGTGGTTACTTGCCCAGTTGCTTGAACGGTAGCCCCCTCGCCCGTCGGTTGGGCGGCCGACATCAGACCGGTGAAGGACGCCTCCATCGACAGGGCCGTCGGATCGCCCGCTTGCTCTGTGGTCAGGGAAAGCCCCAGCACATCTGCCATCCCTTCGGCGGTAGCATCGTCACTACCCAGCAGAATAGGCTCACCATCGGGGCCGAGGGTGAAGGGCGGCACCGCAGCACCTGCCTCGCCAATTGCGACGGTTCCCATCAGCGCGGCGAACCCTTCCGGCACGGCGCTGGAGCCCTTGCCGGTTTTCACGCCAGCCTGCCCCGTCATCAATGCGGATAGAGCGACATTCATCTCAGTGCATCTTGCTTGTCATGACGCCACGCGCCGCGAGCTCATACTTCAACCGCGACATCGCGCGGCGTTCGATCTGGCGCAGCTTGGCGGGGGTGACCTCCATCCGCGTGGCAAGATCCTGAATGCTTTCGGGGGGCTGCTGCAAGGTCCGCGCCCGCAACACCTCGCGGTCCATCGGCTGAAGTCGTTCCATCGCCTCAAGCAATCGCGCGCGGATCAGGGTTTGCGACGACTGCGCGATCACGGCCTCTTCGGGGTTGGGGTCTTCCGATGCAAGCAGCGCGAAGCTGTCATCGTCGTCAATGGAATGCTGCACCGTTTTCTGCACGCCCGCCGGAGTCTCGACAATGGCGCGCAGGTGGTTGCGGGCGGTCATCGTGGCATTCTTGACCCACCATTTCGCATAGGTCGAAAACCGCACGTCCCGATCCAGATCAAACAGATCGGCGGCGTGGATCAGCCCCAGTATCCCTTCGGAAATCAGGTCTTCGCGTTCGGCCTGATCATCGCTGAGCTTGCGCGCCCAGTAGAACACGATGCGCGCATGAGACAGCACCAAGGATTCAAGTGCGAACTTATCTTTGCTGACCTGCCAATCCTTTAACAGGACACGTTCATCTTCCAACGCCAACATCGGCGCATTGCGCGCTGCTGCATAAGTTATTGTCATTGCCTGCCCAACTTTTTCCCCAACATGACCACACTTCACGAATCTGGGAAAGTTTATTTTGCTTAAGGCACGGTTAAATTGGGTTTTATCCTTGGCAAACAACCCGATATCAAAGGACAGTTCCCCCTAGAACCCGCTGAGCGTCGGCAACCACGTGGACAGCGCAGGGATAAAGGTGATCAACAGCAACGCCCCCATCAGTGCGATAAAGAACGGCGGCATTTCCTTGATCAGGGCCGATGGCTTGATGTTCACCGCCGACGAGACGACAAAAATGAGGCTTCCCACCGGCGGTGTGGTCAGACCAAGGGTCAGGTTCACAATCACGATAATCGCGAAATGATCCGGGTCGATCCCAAGCGCAAAGCTGATCGGCGCAAGGATCGGCACAAGGATCATCACCCCGGGCAGCGGGTCCATGAACAGGCCAAAAACCAGCAACAGCGCATTCACCGCCAGCAAAAAGACAATCGGCGACAGATCCCAGGCAATGATGGTCTCTGCCAGAAACTGCGGCACGCCTTCGATGATCAACACCCAGGCAAAGGCCCGCGCCGCGCCAAGGATCAACAGCACCGCCCCCGACACCAGGGCCGCGCGCAGGATGATCGCGGGCAGATCCGCGACCCGCAGCGACCGGTAGACGAACATGCCGACGAACAGCGCGTAGAAGACCGCGATCACCGACGCCTCGGTCGGGGTGAACACGCCAAAACGGATACCGCCGACGATCAGCACCACCAACATCAGCGCGGGCAGCGCGTATAGCGCGATCCGCGCGATCTCTGCCAAGGGGGGCATCGGCGCGCCGCTGGCATAGCCGCGTTTGTGGCTGACCCGCGCATTGGCCAGCAGCACCGCTGCGGTGATCAGGATACCCGGCAGCACACCCGCCATGAACAGCGACCCGACCGATACCTGCTGGTCCTGCATGGCGTAGATAATCATCGTGATCGACGGCGGGATAATCGGCCCCACGACCGAGCTCGAGATGGTCAACGCTCCGGCATAGGCACGGCCATAGCCGCCCTTCTCCATCATGCGGATCATCATCGTCCCCGGCCCCGCAGCATCGGCCAGCGCCGAGCCGGAGATCCCCGCGAACATGGCAGAGCTGACGACATTCGCATGACCCAAGCCCCCTTTCAGATGCCCCACCAGCGATTGTGCCAAGCGCAGCATCGCAAGGGTCACCGCCCCGCCGGTCATGATCTCCGCCGCGAGGATAAAGAACGGCACCGCCAGCAGCGGAAAACTATCAAGGCCCGAGAACATCTCTTTCACCACAACGAGGTTGGGGTAGGACGACCCGAAGCTCAGCGCGACAAAGACGGATATCGCCATGGCAAAGGCCACGGGCAGACCAAGGGCGAGAAGTACGAAAAGCGCGGGAAAAAGGATCTCAGCCATTTGCGCCTCCGGGCAGCGGATCGGCGGTGGCCCCGTCCATACGTTTATAATCCCCCGCCATGATGAAGGGGTGCGCAATCAGCAGCAGGTGGGCGATCAGCAGCGCAAACCCGACCGGCATCGCCGCGTAGACATACAGGAAGGGCATCCGCAGTGCGGGGGTCACTTGATACTGCATGCGCTGCGCATATTGGATGCCGACGTAGACCATGAATCCGAAAAAGACCAAAAGCCCCAAGGCAATTCCCGCCCGCAGCAGCTTTTGCCCCATGCTGGGCAGCACATCCTGTAGGTTGGTGATCGCGACATGCCCGCCGGTGCGCAACACAAGACCCGCGCCGCCAAAGGTCATCCAGATCATCAGATAGCGCGCCGCCTCATCCGCCCAAGGCAGCGAATGGGCGGTCACATAGCGCAAAGTGATATTGGCACCGACGACCAGCGTCATTGCCGAAAGCATGAGGATCAGCGCCCAACCGTTCAACGCCACGAAAATGGTTTCCAGTCTCTTCACGGCTTCCCCTCGCCCGATGTCGCCGGCACCCATTGGATGCCGGCGGTATTGCTCACTCGAAGTTTACGATCGAGTCGACCAGCTCTTGGCCGTAGGTGTCATAGTAACCTTCATAGGCCGATTTGATCGACGCCTGAAACGCGGCTTTCTCGTCGGCGGACAGGGCGTTTACTTCCATGCCACGCTCTTTCAGCGTTTCCACACCCGAGGTTTCCACATTGTCGACATAGCCCCGCATCGCGGCAGCCGCTTGCGTCGCGGCTTTCTCCATCGCGGCTTTCTGATCATCGTCAAGCCCATCCCAGAAAGGTTTGGACACCAGCAGCATCGCGGGCGAATAGACGTGGCCCGACAGGGTCAGATATTTCTGAACTTCGTTCAGCTTGACCGAAACGATCACCGACAGCGGGTTTTCCTGACCGTCGATCACACCTTGCTGCAACGACGAAATCACCTCGGGCCAAGCCATCGGCGTGGGGGCGGCCCCCATAGCGTCGAAGGCGGCGAGGTGCACGGGGTTTTCCATCGTGCGGATCTTCAGCCCTTCGACATCGGCAGGCGTATGGATCGCATTGCGGTTGTTGGTGATGTGGCGAAAGCCCTGTTCGCCCCATGCCAGACCGTGCAGGCCGACGGTGTCGAACTCGCCCAGAATTTCCTGACCGATGGGCCCGTCCAGCACGGCACGGGCGTGGTCCAACCCGCTGAACAGGAACGGAATGTCAAAAACACCGGTGGAGGGGACGAAGTTCGCCAGCGTGCCCGAGGACACGATTGTTGCCTCGATGGTGCCCAGTTGCAGCCCCTCGATCACTTCGCGTTCGCCGCCCAGACCCGAAGACGGGAAATGCTTGAAGCTGAACTGGTCGCCGGTCTCCGCCAGCACGACCTCTTCGAATTTCTGCGCCGCGACGCCGTAGTGGCTGTCGGGGGCCAGAGCATAGCCGATCTTGATCTCGGTCTGCGCGGCGGCGGAACCGGCCAGCGCGACAAAGGCGCTTGCGGCCGCAAAATATGTCAGATTGAATTTCATGGTAACCTCCCAGTAACCTTGTGGATGTGCTATCTAAACCCACCAAAGCTGACAAGATGCAGCCCTCGTGGCACCGCGCAACGCTGCCTTAGCCCTGCGCGGATTTCCGGAACAACTTTACCAGCTCGGGCACATAGGCCTGACCATGCCCCGCCTCGACCGTTCGGGCGAGCGCGGCAGAGACGTTATCGGCGACGGTCTGTTGCGCCCCCGATGCGGTCGACATGGCACGGTAATAGTCGATGTCTTTTTGTGCATTGCTGACGAAAAAGGGCAGCCCTTCGCGGTCGCCTTGCGTGATATAGGGGGCAAGGCGGTCCAGCGCGACACTGGCCCCGCCGCCACCGGCCAGAACATCCACAAAGACCTGCGGATCGATCTGTGCATCGGCGGCCTGCGCTGCGGCCTCGGCCAGCAGGGTCATGAACCCGACCGACACATAGTTATGCAGCAACTTCAACCGGTGCCCGTGGCCAAGCGCACCGACGTGGTCGACCGTATCGGTAAAGCTCGCCAGCACGGGCCGGACCTTTTCCAGCACCGCGGCGTCGCCCCCCACCAACAGGTTCAACGCCCCGTCATGGGCGTGTTTCGCCGTGCGCGTCATCGGCGCATCCAGATAGGCCCCGCCCGCGTCCTGTACGGCGGCCCCCATACGCAGGGTGCTGTCGGGCAGCGCGGTCGAACAATCGACAACCACCGCACCGGATTTCAACCCCGACACCAGCCCGTGATCGCCCGTGACAATCGCCTCCACCTGAGGCGATCCGGTGACGCAGAGTATGATCACATCACTCACCGCCGCCAGCGCGGCAGGCGTGTCATACGCCACAGCGCCAAGGCCCGTAATCTCGTCTACCGGCTGGTTGCCGGGGTGATCCAGAAAGCCCAGTTCGAACTTGCCCTTGCGCAAGACGTTCCGCGCAATGCCGTGGCCCATCAGACCGACACCGATAATGCCAACTTTCATCGCGTTCCTCCCTTTGTCCCGCAGCGCGGTTTAATCCGCGTTGATCCAGATCGCTTTGGTGTCCAGATATTCTTCCAGATGCTCGGTCCCGCCTTCGCGGCCATACCCCGACATCTTGACCCCGCCAAAGGGCACCGCTGGATCAATGGCGTGATACATATTCACCCAGACCGACCCTGCTTTCAGCCGATGTGCCAGCTTGTGCGCCGTCCCCAGATTGGTCGAGAATACACCAGCAGCCAGCCCATAGGGCGTATCATTGGCGCGGGTCACGACCTCGTCCAGATCATCAAACGGCAGCGCGGAGATCACGGGGCCGAAGATCTCTTCGCGGGCGATGCGCATGTCGTCGGTGACGCCGCCAAAAACGGTAGGCTGGATGAAATGCCCACCCTCCAGCGCCGCCCCTTCGGCACGTTGCCCGCCGGTCAGAACCGTTGCGCCCTCGGCCGGACCGTCCGATAGGAAACCGGCGATCCGTTCGGCCTGACGGGCCGAGATGATGGGCCCGATATCCGTGCCCTCGTCAATCCCCTGCCCGATCTTCAGCCCTGCGGCAAACTCCGCCACGCGGCGGGTGAATTCGTCATGGATCTCGCGCGCCACAAACAACCGCGATCCGGCGATGCAGATCTGACCCGAATTGGCAAAGACCGACATCGCGGCCACGGGCACCGCCTTGTCGATATCCGCATCCTTGCATACGATGACCGGCGATTTACCCCCCAGCTCAAGCGAGACGCGTTTCAACGTGCCCGTTGCCGCGCGGGCAATCGCCTGACCGGTGGCGGTTGATCCGGTGAACACGATCTTGTCCACATCCGGATGCGCCGCCAGCGCGGCACCGGCATCAGACCCCAATCCGGTCACCACATTCAACACCCCGTCGGGCAGCCCCGCTTCTTGCATCAACCGTGCGATCATCAGCACGGTCAGCGACGCCTCCTCGGACGGTTTCAACACCACGGTGCAGCCGGTCGCCAGCGCGGGCGCGATCTTCCAGACGGAACCGGCGATTGGCGCGTTCCACGGGATGATCGCCCCGACCACGCCCACGGGTTCACGCACGGTGGATGAATAGATCTCGCCGGGGAAGGAGTTCGGGATCGTCTGGCCGTGGATCATCACCGCCTGCCCCGCATAGAACCGCAACATCCCCAACACGCGACGGCTGTTGGCCAGCGTGCGCTGGATCGGCATCCCCATATCCGACGTGTCCGACAGACACAGGCGTTCCCATTCTGCCTCGAACTTGTCGGCGATGCGCAGCAGCAACGCCTGACGCTCGAACGGGGTAAACTTGGCCCAAGGCCCCTCGAACGCCGCGCGGGCGGCTTTCACTGCGGCATCAATATCCGCCGCGCCCCCCTGCGGTACAGTCGCCAGCAAAGACCCGTTCGCCGGATTGCGCGCATCCATCTCTGCGCCCGATTGGGCCGGACACCATTTACCGTTGATGAACATCGGCCGAAAGCTGCCGTCATACAGCGCGCCCGCCAAAGCGTTCCAATCTTTCATACGTGTCTCCCTTGCTTTGCAGACCACCGCGTAGATGGCGTCTTTCTGCACCTCGGATCGAGGCGCCGCAAGGTAAGGCAGGCGAATTAATCCAACTTTTTGAAAGTTTTACGGCAAGGGTATGCCCGAATGGCCCGCAAACCTGTGTTTTGTCAGGATATTCGGGCCGTCTCTTTTGTGTTTGCGGGAAGGGGCACCCCATCAGGCTGCCCGCCCCGCGTCAGAACTTGAGCGAGAGACTCGCCCCGATGTCGTGGCTGTCATAGTCGAACAACGCCACATTCGATTTCGCCCGCGTGTAGGTATAGGTGATGCGCGGCACATATTTCCCGATCTGCACCTTGTTGTGCTGCACGGTGAAGGTGAGGCTGGTGGTGTCATCCTCGCGCGGGGTCGTGGTGCCGGGGAAGATGCCGTCGTATTTGTCCTGTTCGTATGCCAGTATCATGCCGGTCGAGAGACCCGATTTCCACTGTTTGTCGATCCCCATCGACACGCCGGTTTCATGGTGATCCAGATGCGCGCGCTGTGTCGTTTCGCGCAGCTGCGACAGGCCGAAGGAAAGCCCGAGCGTCGGCGTCAACCGATGTTGGTACGAGACCGAGGCCCGCATCCGGTGCCCGTCCCGAAACGGGCTTTGGTCATAGGTCTGCCGGTCAAACCGCAGCGCACCCGACACCAGATCACGCGGACGCAGCTGATAGGCGCCGCGCAGCTCCGCCCCCCACCGTCGTCGCACGATGTCTGAACCGGAAAAGCTCAGCTCGGCAATCGGCCCGAAAGAGAACCGCCCCCGCTGGCCGCCGCGAATGACATCGAAGCGTGTGATGGCCGTGGTTTCCGTGTTCAGCGCGGAATCGTAGAATTTCGCATCCAGACTGGCCGTGCCCACGCCCGACCATCTTTCATTCCACTGCCAGCGCCGCCATGCGGTGCCGCCAATCGCCAGCCCCACCCCGGAAGATGCCCGCGACGCAGGGTTCAGCGTGAACGGCACCCCGCCAATCAGAATCTCCTGCTCGGCACTGCCGCGGGTCTGGTTCGACGACGGCAACAGCGCGAACCGCAGGGCAAAGCCGCCGGGCTTGCGCGAGGTGTTGTTCAGGATAAAGGTCTGCAACCCGGCGCGCAGCTGTTCGTCGGCGGTTTCCGCGACCAACCGTTCCGCATGATAGCGCGCAGCGGTCACATCACCGCGATAGGCCAACAGCAGGGTCAACTCGCGTCTGGCGGGTTCATAATCGGGCGCGATGCGTACCAGATCGCGAAACAGATCAACCGCCGCCGCGGGCTGGTTCTGGCGCATCAGGATCTGACCTTCCAGATAGGCCTGATGCAACGGCCCGTTCGGATCCCCCTTGACCAACTGCGCCAGACTGGCCCGCGCGGCATCATAGTTTCCCTGTTCCAGATAGTCCTGTGGTGTCGCGGCCTGCGCCTGTCCGGGCGATTGGCACGCCAAAAGAACGCCCATCAGGGCGGCAAAAAGAAGATGTTTCATGGATTAACCCTCAAGCAGTTAAATCGGCGTGAACCCTGAACTCTGCACTGCGTCTCCCACATGAAATAATGGGGAGACGCAGGCATGGCTTGAGGTCATGCCCACGCCCAGAGAAGCGGGACCCGTAATTTGATCGACGCTTCTCTATCCCGTTGTCGTCGACCTTAGTCGACTTTGTCGGCCGAGAAGTAGCCGTTCCCGTTCAGCGACCCGTCGTCAGCGCCGATACCAAATGTCAGCGCACCGGCAACCTGTTCGGCATTTGGCCCATAGAACGCACCGGAATACGTCCCTTCGGCACTATTGACGTCGATATCGCTGATGAAATCCGCATCAGCCGTCAACGTCCCGGCAAAACCGTTGTTGTCGAACGTGGTTTTATCCATCGCGATGGTCCCCTCAACGGCATCACGTACACCGTCTTCGGGGTCTTCGATGGTGGTGTTCCCGATGGTGCCCCAGATCTCGCCCGCGCCAAAGTCTGCCGTCATCGCGATCTCGCTGCGCACCTTGTACCGGCTTTCGCTGTTCGACTCGAAGCCGCTGTTTGGCACAACATTGATCCGCGACCGGCCCGTATATTCGGCTTTCGGCAGATCTTTCAGATCTTCATCTGCCGTCTCGGTGCCAAAGATCGCAAAGGTGCTGTCGCCGGACACGTGACCTTCGGCGTTCTCGGACGACCGGAAAATCTGCACCACCTGGGCAAAGCCGTTGCCCGCCGTCAGCAGATCTTCAACCGGACCATTATAGTTGTAGACGCCCGCGAATTTCCCATCCACTTCGACCTCGTAGCCGTCACCGTCGCCATTCACATCGGCAGGGGTGAACGACAGCTCTTCGCCGTCGATGGTCACGGTCAACGCGCCGTCATCATTGCGCTTGATCGATGCGGTGACATTATTGGTCGTGCTGGTTTCCCCGGTGTGATAGTTCAGGTTCTGCAAGGCGACGCCCACGGCGCGCGCGGTCAGTGTCTTGCCTGACGCAATCGCAGCACCGGCATCGACCGGATCACCGTCCTCGTCTGTAGCAAAGGTCCGTTTGGCCTGCGCCTCTTCGGTGATGTCTGTCACATCAATCACCTTGTCGACCCCGTTCGATGACCCGCAGGCCGCGACGCTCAGCGCCAGCGCGGTCGTTGTCATCAATTGCATGTAAAGTTTCATTTCAATGCCCTTTCTAAATAGCCCCAAGCGGGCGGGTGCCTGCTGAAATCGCAGCAGGTTAAGAAAGGTTAAAAATCGACCGTAAATGTACCGTAATTTTTTGCGCGGCGATCCGTGAAAAAACCGTGAAAAAAGAGCGCATCAGGCGGTTTTTCATCACTAAACGCTCAGGGGGCCTAACCTATAGTTGCGAAAGATACGCCAACGCCTGTTTGCTTGGCATAAAGAAGTACCCCCCCGCCACCGTTCGGGTGAAATCCACCGGCGCAGGCTGTGCGACCCCATCCCCTTCCGCGCGGGACATCGGGCACATATCCAGCGCCAGCGACTCCTCCGACCCCGGAATAATGAACGTATCGCCCTTCTGTTTCGGCGTGATCAAAGGGTCCGGCCCATGCCGCCCGCCGTGGAACCCGTCTGCGTTGATCCAGGTCTGCTGCACAAATTCGAACTGCCGTTCGATATTGGCGTTAAAGCACATAAAGAAGGTGCCTTCCTCTTGCTCAACCGGCGGTACGGTCTCGGTATCGCGCCGCACCCAGCCCGCGTCGATCAAGCCTGCGTCCTGCGGCGCGTCAAACGCGCTGCTATAGGTCCGGCCCCGCCGCAACAGCCGATGGCGGTTGTTGATCTGCAATGTGATCTCGTGACCGGGGCGGAAACTGTCGCGCGGGTTGGCGCGGCGGATATGCGACCCGATCGGGCAATACAGCCCCAAGGGGTCGTCCTCGCCATGGCGGAAATCATTGTCGGGGATCACCGGCCGCAGCAGATCGCGCGGTATGCCAAGGGGGCCGACCTCATGCTCCAGCTCTGACAAGGCATCGTTGAACGCGGCCCAGCCCTGCGTCGTCCAGATCGTCTCATCCATGCTCAGACCGCCATGCACGCCCAAACGGCCGCTGCCCCTTGGCGTGCGTGTCCGGTCAAGGAACCGCTGCAGCGCAACAAGATGGCCCTCGGTCGTAGAGCGCTGGTCCGTGGCGGCCTGCAATGCCTTGAGGCGCAGCCCGACATAGCGACGCACGACCGCGTGATAGCGCGCGCGGTTGCGCAGGCTGCGCGACACCGAAGGGTTGCGCGCCAGTGAACTGCCGTCGGCCCACCGACCGATGATCTTGGCGGTGATCCATTGCTCCATCCAGATCTGCCGTGCATCCGGCCCCATAGGCACATCGCCATAGGGCGACTGATCCATCTGCCCGCGCTGCATATCCCCCAGCACGATATCCTTGTCGCCGGGCATGCGGTCGCCCTGCCGGATCCTGATGTCGGCCTGCATATCCTCGCGGATCGCATCCGCGATGCCCTTTTGCGGCAGATGTCGCGCCTCAAGCCCGCGCGCCTTGGCCGCCACAAACTCCTTCATGGCCTTGTCATTGTGCAAGATCTGCCGCACAGCCAGAAAGCTTCCGCCGCGGCCAAAATCACGCTGGTCCCCCAGATGCAGCCGCCCAAAGCGCGGCACCAGATCCGTCACCGGCCGCTCGACCGCCGACAACCCCTGCGCCGCCGGCGTATCGGCGGGCACGGTGATCGCCAGCGGCAGGTAGCCCCGGGAATCGGGATACCCCAGGATGAACTCCCCCGCGCCTGTCTCTTATACACATCTCAGAGCCCACGAGACAAGAGGCAATCTCGTAT
>OJHO01000857.1_pt1 | contig 11491 bp, 5 predicted proteins | sample 1595311 | NCBI WGS metagenome assembly OJHO01 (sample SAMN05416879, study PRJEB24817) | seawater metagenome | isolation source: Sea water | place: Canada:Atlantic | collected 2013-11 | reverse complement strand
GCTCTAAGCTTGGCTATTGCTAATAAAGGTTAGCGAATTATCGGGGTGTTTTGTGGTTTATATGGGCGTTTTGTGGTTTATGTGGGGATTGACAGGATTTAGCTTTGCAGGTTGAGAAGTCCGCCTGTAAAGTGTGGTGACTTAATAGATCTGTGGTTGGTGACACTCGTGAACTCTAAAAACACACTTTTTCCTTATCAGCTTCGGCTTATCGTCATGCAAGAATTGATTGCCTCTTTTGCCAGTCGTCGTGGGCTGTTTGTGACGGCGGTGTTTGTGATCACTTGGGCGTTTCTATTGTTTTATCCCATCAATTTTGCAGCTCAATCGATGCAAGGAGCAGAGGGGAGCTCCTTGATATTAGCGGCGTTAGATCTTATGGGGTTAGAGCCGTTAAAAAATTGGTTAATGCCTGAGTTTGCCGTTTATTGGTTGGTGGCGCTTTATCTTTTCCCGGCCTTTAGCCTGTTTATGGCGGCTGACCAAATGATCTCTGAGAGACAGCGCGGCGGTCTTCGATTTTTAACTCTGCGCTGCAGTCGAGCGGATATATTCTTTGGCCGCTTTCTTGGGCATATGCTCATTCAGACGTGCTTGTTGGTTGTCACACTCGCTATTACTTACCTATTACTGATGGTTAATAATGTTCAATATTGGCTAGAAGGACTGCAAATATTGCCTTTGTTATTATTAAATCTCATCTGTGTTACAAGCCCTTTTGTTGCTCTGATGAGTTTATTGTCAGTGACGATGAGCTCTGTTCGTATGGCGTCTTTAGTGTCGGTTATTGTATTAGTTATGGGCGGTTTCTTAATTAATTATGCCGCGTCGCACTTACCATTCCTGTCTATATTGAATTATTGGGTGCCAGGGGCGCAGGTTTCGCAAATGGTCATGCTAACCCCGAGTACTGCACTCTTAACATCGTGGGTTCCTGTGATGCAAACGCTGAGTTTTTTACTGTTGGGCTATGGCTTATTTAAGAGGCAGGCAATATGAGTGTATTAATTGAATGCCATGGATTAACCAAGGTTTATGGTAATAGTAAGGCGTTAGATAATGTTAGCTTTGAAGTGCAATCAGGTCAGCCTATTGCATTGGTCGGCCCAAATGGAGCAGGTAAGAGTACCTTGTTTAGCATTTTGGCCGGTTATACACCCGCTACTTCAGGAGAGGCTAAAATTTTAGGGCACAACGTCGGTAGCCCAGAATTAATTGGGCGTATTAGTGCCTTACCGCAAGATGCTTTATTTGATCCGAATCTTACTATCTCTCAACAGTTGAGTTTTTTAGCTCGACTGCAGGGCTTTAGCCGACGCGAGAGTATTATCGAGGCGAGTCGTGTTCTAGAGTTGATGCTGTTAAGTAACGTTACTAAAGACAAAATAGGCGCGTTAAGCCACGGCATGAAAAAACGGGTGGCAATCGCACAAGCATTGATGGGGCAGCCCGAACTGGTTTTATTAGATGAGCCTACCGCGGGTTTAGATCCAGCCAATGCGCGCAATATTCGTCAGCAGGTCATGGCTTTGGCGGGTGAAACGACGTTTTTGATCAGTTCTCATAACTTGGAAGAACTCGAACGTTTGTGTGGTGAGGTACTTTACCTTGAGCAAGGAGAGTTGAAGGCCCAGCAGCTTATTGGCCAGCAAGCGACTCAGCATTCAAATCACAATACACCCACGCAGGTTAAAGAAGGCACACATCCGCCTGCTATATCTTACTTGTCGTTAAGGCTAACCACTAAAAATAGTGTGCTTGACGCTAAGTTAAAAGCGCTGAAAGGCGTCTCTGCAGTAGATTGCCAGCAAGGTGATGAGTTTGTTATTGCTTATGATTATCAACAAAATCCAATACTCGATCAGCACCTTTTACTCTTATTAGCAGAGAGCCAAATCTCTTATCGCCAGATTACTCACGGTCAATCTTTAGAGGATCAGCTTTTTAGAAAATAAAGGCTTCGGTTTGATCATGCTTTGCGGGGGATTGTGCATATCAGTAGATGATTAATGGCGGTTGAGTAGGTACAATCAAACGTCATTTTACTGCATAGTCGATCCTGATCCATGACCAGCCCTGTTGATACGCCAGAAATTATTGAAAAGCTGCCTGCACCTGCCCAATTTGTTCATTTACGGGTGCACTCAGAATTTTCTATGATCGACAGTATTGTGCGCATTAAAGGCCTTATCAAAGTAACCGCAGGGCACCATATGCCTGCCGTTGGATTAACCGACCAGAGCAATATGTATGCGCTGGTAAAGTTTTACAAAGCCTGCCAAGGAGCGGGTATTAAACCGATTATCGGTGCTGATATCTGGCTCGAAAATGAAGAAGAGCGCGACGCCCCTCACCGTTTAACCCTACTGGCCCAAAACAAGGTTGGCTACCGCCACGTTACCGAACTCATTTCTCAGGCCTACAGCCATAACCAGTTTGATGATAAAGCCATTGTGCGCAAAGAGTGGTTGCTTGAAAAAAGTGATGGCCTGATTGTGCTCTCGGGCTTTCGAGATGGTGATATTGGTCAGCAAGTGATCAAAGGGAATGTTGAAATAGCCGATGCTTTGTTAGCGGAATATGTGCAGCATTTTGGTGATCGTTTTTATTTAGAGATACAGCGTACCAATCGTGAAGATGAAGACCTTGTACTTAATGCCTCACTTGCACTGGCCAGTAAATATTCCGTGCCCGTGGTGGCGACCAATGATGTTCGCTTTCTTACCCAAGATGATTTTGAAGCTCACGAAACGCGAGTCTGTATTGGTGAAAGTTACGCACTAGCCGATAAACGCCGTAAAAAACGTTACAGCGATCAGCAGTATTACCGCAGCCCTGAAGAAATGATTGAGCTGTTTGCGGATATTCCTTCGGCGATCGAGAATACTTTAGAAATTGCTAAACGATGTAATGTCGAAGTGGAGTTGGGTAAGTACTATCTGCCCGATTTTCCAATTCCCGATGGTTTAACGGAAGCGGAGTTCTTTCGTAAAATTTCATACGAAGGTTTGGATGAGCGCTTAGAAAAAATTCTAAAACCGGAGCAGCCCGATTACGAAGAGCGCAAGAAAGAATACTACGATCGTCTAAAATTCGAACTCGATATTATTCTCGATATGGGATTTCCCGGCTACTTCTTGATCGTAATGGACTTTATTCAATGGTCAAAAGATAACGATATTCCCGTTGGTCCAGGTCGTGGGTCCGGTGCGGGTTCGTTGGTGGCCTACGCGCAAAAAATTACCGACATTGACCCTATTTTATACGACCTGCTATTCGAACGATTCTTGAACCCCGAACGTGTTTCCATGCCGGATTTCGATATCGATTTCTGTATGGATCGACGAGGCGAAGTAATCAACTACGTAGCCGATCATTATGGTCGTGAAGCGGTATCGCAAATTGTGACCTTCGGTACGATGGCGGCGAAAGCGGTAGTACGCGATGTAGCGCGAGCGCAAAGTAAATCGTTTGGTTTGGCCGACAAAATTTCTAAATTAATTCCGGGCGATCCCGGTATGAGCTTGGCCAAAGCGCTTGATATGGAACCTGCGCTAAAAGAATTCATTGATGAAGATGAAGAAGCACAAGAAATTTGGGAAATGGCAACGCGGCTGGAAGGTATTGCGCGCCAAACCGGTAAACACGCCGGTGGTGTGGTAATCGCACCGACTAAACTGACCGACTTTTCACCGACGGCTTGTGATGAAGATTATACCGGGCTGGTGACGCAATTCGATAAAAGTGACGTAGAAGAAGCAGGTCTGGTTAAATTCGATTTCTTGGGTCTTCGAACCTTAACGATTATCGATTGGGCGATTAAAACGATTAACCGCTTTAAAGATAAAGCGGGCGAACCTCATATTCGAATTGAAGAAATCGACCTTCACGATAAAGAGTGTATTGAGTATTTAAAAACCGCACAAACTACCGCCGTATTCCAGTTGGAATCTCGCGGTATGAAAGATCTGGTACGTCGACTCCAGCCCGATAACCTAGAAGATATGATTGCACTGGTTGCCTTGTTTCGTCCGGGGCCATTGGAATCAGGCATGGTTGATGACTTTATTAACCGTAAGCACGGTCGTGCAGAAGTGGCTTATCCGCACCCTGATTATCAGCACGAAAGTTTAAAAGGCATTTTAGAGCCGACCTATGGGGTAATCGTATACCAAGAACAGGTAATGCAAATTGCCCAGGTCTTGGCAGGTTATACTCTAGGTGGCGCCGACATGTTGCGTCGTGCTATGGGTAAGAAAAAACCCGAAGAGATGGAAAAGCAGCGTGGTACTTTCCGCGAAGGTGCGATCTCGGTTGGTGTTGATCCTGATCTGGCAATGAAAATTTTTGACTTGGTAGAAAAGTTTGCCGGTTATGGTTTTAACAAATCTCACTCCGCCGCGTATGCGGTCGTTTCGTATCAAACGCTTTGGTTGAAGTGTCACTATCCTGCGCCTTTTATGGCAGCGGTATTAACCTCAGACATGCAAAATACCGACAAGGTCGTTGGCTTTGTTGAAGAATGTCGAGAGATGAAACTCGACCTGGTATTACCCAACGTCAATCAGTCTGAGTTTGGTTTTATCGTTAATGATGAAGGCTCAATTGTTTATGGTTTAGGCGCAGTAAAAGGCGCGGGCGAAGGCCCCGTTGCGGCGATAGTAGAAGCACGAAATCAAGGTGGCCCATTTAAAGACCTGTTCGATTTTTGTAAGCGCTGCGATCCAAAGAAAACGAATAAACGCGTACTAGAAGCGCTGGTTCGCAGTGGTGGCTTTGACTGTTTTGGTGAAGATCGTGCGGTCATTATGGCCAGCATTGAAGATGCGGTAAAAGCTGCACAGCAAAGTGCAGCCAATGAAGCGTCTGGAGTATTTGATCTGTTTGGCGATGCCGAAGCAGAAGCGGCTGAAGATGTGCAGTTTGATGTGTATGAGAAACATCGCCACCTGCGTGGCTGGACATTAAAAGAACGCCTTCAGGGTGAAAAAGATACCCTAGGTTTATTTGTGACGGGCCATCCGTTTGACGAATACGAAGATGAAGTACGTCAACTAGCACCAACCAAACTGTCTAATTTGCGTGACGACAAAAAAGTACAAAAGCTTGCGGGATTAATTGTTAACCTGCGTATTATGAAAAATAAACGTGGGGAGAATATGTGTTTTATTACCCTCGATGACCGAACTGGGCGGGTGGAAGTATCATTGTTTTCCGAAGCGTTTGAGAAAGTGCGCGAAGTCATCGATAAAGACAAGGTTATTATCATAGAAGCGAACGTGCGCCACGATGATTATTCTGGTGGTCTAAAAGCCAATGCGATTAATGCTATGGAAATTAGCCAGGCGCGCTTAAATTACGCTAAATCGTTAAAAGTAAAAGTGCGTCGCGATCAGCTTGATCATAAGTTTGTTGCCAATTTCAAACAGATGCTAGAGCCAGTAAATATTGCACAGGGTGAGCACGGTTGCCCTGTTATTTTGGAATATTCTAACGACAGCGCACAAGCCGATATTCAGTTGGGTGACCACTGGCGTATTCGCCCTACTGATGAACAGTTATTGGTATTAAAGTATGCCTTTGGTGAAGAATCTGTGGCGATGGATTATTCCTAAATGGATTTAGGAAAAGCAATCTTATCAGCACTTGAACAGGCTAACGAGCAGGGTGATGTTCAGTGTATTTGGGTTGCGCTAAGTGCGGGTATTGATTCAACCGTATTGCTGCATGCGTTGGTTGATGAGCTGTTCGATAAACGGTCGGCGTTACCAGCTGAAAAAATAACCACGATTAAAGCCATTCACGTGCATCATGGTTTATCTAACAATGCCGATGATTGGGTCAAGCAGGCTCAATCATTGTGTTGCCAGCTTTCGGCTGACTATGAGGGCGCTGTATCAGTTGAATGCATCGTAGAGCGAGTGAATTTAGAAGCGGATTACTCTGACGGAATTGAGCAAGCCGCTCGTGAAGCACGCTATCAAATTTTTGAACAATATTGCAAAGTAGGTGATGTGTTATTGCAAGGGCATCACCTTGATGATCAGATTGAAACCTTCTTCATGCGCGCCATTCGCGGCAGTGGTTTAAGTGGCCTATCAGGTATTCCGCAGAAAAGAAATTTATCACGCTCGAATACGTGTCAGGTATTACGACCTTTTTTAGCCGTTGAAAAACAGCAGCTGATTGATTATGCCAAAGCGCATGGTCTTAGCTGGGTTGAAGATGAATCAAACCTAGATTCAGAAATCGATAGAAATTGGTGGCGTAATGAATTATTGCCACAAATATGGCAGCGCTACCCTGACAAAAAACAATCTCTATCACGTACAGTTAATACTGTTAAGCATGAGAAAGACTTGCTGCAAACGCTGCTATTAAAAGAAATAAATACAACGACAGTATTTGTGCAAACTGATCAAAAAATCCACCCTGCACTCGAAGACATTCCACGTTTTGATTTAACCTTGATTAACGAGCTCGATGGCGCAGCTGCTGTAAGTTATTTACGTGCTTGGCTCGCTCAGTTTGTTGATGTACTGCCATCTAAGGCTCAAATAAAGTCTATTTATAGCGATGTTATTGAAGCGAGAGTAGATGCAGAGCCCAGTTTTACATGGGGTGATAAGGCGTTATATCGATATCAAGGTTATTTGTTTTTATGGCATTCAGCATGTGCGTTAAAAGACCAAGTTCGATATGAAGAGGTTGCTGTGATTGAGCAAAATCAACAATCTTTCATTCTACCAAATTACAAAAGAGAGAATGCTTTAGGTGAACTGTCATATAAAACCAGTCATCAAGAGTGTGGATTAAAGCCAGGGGATTATGCAATACGTTTATGGCAACCAGGTGATGCGGCTAAACCCGTAGGCCGATCTACTCGAAAAATGAAAAAGTGGTGGCAAGATTATGGAGTTGCGAGTTGGGTAAGAAATTATTGGCCCATCATTGTCTGCAAAGCAACGAATGAAGTGGTTGCGGTACCTGGACTATTTGTTTGTCAGGGGTACTTTGCTGAGCAAGATGGCTGGCTGTTAGATTGGAGATTTAAAGCTGGTGCAGTAAGTAACATTGAATAAGAGCATGGATAATAATTCTACGCTCAGAAATCGATAACATTGATACCTTTCTAGGCTGTAAAAATTGAAAATATACTCATTTAAGGACCTTTCGGGAAAAAATAGCATCGATAAATAGCCATATTCTAGCGTTAATATATTATTCAATATTAACGCTGATTACGAGGAGGTAAAAAGTATAGCTTCATTGTAAAATCCTCATAATTATCTACGCTGTTTCAGATATCATGCGCTCAGAATAATTTGACTGGTGTGCATATGAAATATTTTTCCTTAAATTGAATCACCCTTAGTCTTCTAGGCACTGCCTTGATTCATAGGTATTCGCCTTCTTTTGCACGTTTACTTAGTGGGTTTGCTAGCCTGGCATAGAAACCACTAGGATGAATTTCTAATGCCCGACAGTACGTATGGGATATTCATGGCGGCTTCCTTTAACATGTCACGCTCTTCGGTTACTTGCTTAACGGCTGCTATCTTAAATTCTTCGTTATATCGTTCACCAGTCATAATGGCCTCTGTTAACTCATTATATAGTGAAAGATTGTCTAGTGAATTAGGGGGCGATTCATATCAACTGATCTAAAAAAACCTAGTCAAAAGCGGGCGTTAGAATCTAAGGCTCTTCATCACAATTTAACCTGAGCTTCTTGGTACGAACGTGGTGGTAAGCCTACAGATAATTCAAATATCTACGACATATTCATGAGAGGTTTGTAAAATTTTGTTGCAGTTATGTGGTTAGAGCTTACATAACATTGCAAATAATCCTTAAAAATGGATAATTCTTGAGCAAAATTTGGCGCAGCATGTCTTATTTAATACATTGATGCCGACTAGGTCTCACTTATTGAACGTATTTTAAATAATGTACTTACCAAAGTTACATTTTGTAATAGTAATATATGCCGCCAATTTTACATTCTAGGCCTATTTTAGAGTCCTAAAAAGGAATTTTTTAACATGCTCAGCAAGGATATTTGGATGAATCTTCGGTTAAAATCAGTATTAGCATTTTTATTGTTAATATTCTCTTCTTACTCTAATGCGATTCTCGACAGTATTAGTGTTTCTGATGTACTTGTAACTGAGGGTTCTATTGCTCGGGCTTTAGTCACAATCTCTCCCGCTGCCAGTGAAAATGGGCAAGTTATTTTATATGAAGCTAGTGCCGAAACAGCTGCTGGTGATGATTATTTCTTAGCTTCAAATCGAATGGTGATTGAGGCTGGGAATACGACAGGCGTAATAGAAGTTGTGATACCCGTTAATGATGATGCTGGTGTTGATCTAGAAACCTTTAAACTTGGAGTAAGAGCAGATCATATATTGAATTCAGGGTTTGAAAATGGTTCTGCTGCTTTTCAGGTTAAAGAAGGGGTTTATAATACTGTATTTAGACGAGAGATAAATAATCCAGACCCTACTTATTGTGTTTTAGGTGCTGATGTTTGGGTGATTAAAGATTGGGTATGTTCATACCCTTACACATTTGAAACAAATACTGTTTCTGCATATGGCCATGTTGGTACCAATAGTGTTCATGAGATAGATGCAGAATCTCAAGGTTTTCAGAACTTGGTTGTTACGCCTGGAGTGGAATATGAGATATCTCTCAAGGCTACTCGTCGTTTACATGTGGATACACCAAGTACGGTAGATACTACGATTGAGGTTGTTACTCAGGCGGATTTTGAAGTTATTGCGGCTACAACATTTACGCGCAGTAATACTGTTTGGAACTTAACAGAGGAAAAAATTATAATTCCTGCTTCGAATACTGAAGCCAATATAAGACTTCAATTTTCGACTACAAATAGCACCACTACAGGAATGATCATTGATGATTTGTCTGTCGTAAGAGTAAACCCATTAGGCGAGGGTGCTTTAGCAAGTGCCGATGCCGTTGCGACGATAGGCATTATTGACGCGAGTGCTACAGCACCACAAGTGCTAATAAACTCTCCTCATACGACTAGTGCTGAATCATTTGATGTGAATTTTTTGTTTAGTGAAGAAATTAATGGATTTGATTTATCAGACATACAGGTTTCGAACGGGAGTGTTTCCAATTTAATATCGCCTGAATTAAACCTGTATCAGGCCACGGTTATGCCTAATCCTTCACCGTTAGAAAGTAGTGAGATTGTTTTCACCTTGTTAGCAGGTGCAGTTACTTCAGTAAGTGGTGGAGAAGAGAATGTTACGACAAGTGTCACTACTATCTACGATGTAATTAAGCCTACAGTGACTGTTACACCAACAGAATTTAATACACTAGAAGCAAATACGATCACCTTAAATTTTTCGAAACCTGTAGCAGTCCTAACGCTAGAAGAAATATCTGTAGATAATGCAGTTTTAAGTACTTTCACTAAAATAGATAATTCAACATATTCTGTATTATTGGATCCAGCTGACAGTTTGATAGAGGCCGAACAGGTAACATTGTTATTGGGAGCTGATGCAGTTTCTGATGCCGCAGGAAATATGAATGATGAAGTCAGTATAGGAATTATTTTTGACCAAACACCACCAGTGATTAGTGTTAATGGAGACTCAGTTGTATATAGCATTTTAGGCGAGCAATATAATGATGCAGGCGCCTCAGTGATAGATTTACTTGATGCGGATATCGCTAATAAGCTTGTTACTGTTAACTCCGTTGATATTAATGCTATTGCTGATTATTCAGTTACTTATGATGTTACCGATGCCGCTGGAAATGTTGCTGTGCAAAAAGTGCGAGCAGTAAGAGTTGTTGTTGATCCTCTCATAACAATTAAAAATTATGCGGCAGATCAATCCAATAGCGCACCAATCATCTCAGATTTTGAATTAATTGGAATTGTAGGTGTCAGCAATGAAAATCTTCTAAATATCAATCAAAAAATCGCTTCTTTGACAGCGATTCAAGTTGATTCTGAAGACAAAATTCAAGTGATCGTAGATCAAGTGATTGCAGATCTTCGCTCAGCAGCCGCGATTGATGTTATCAAGGCTTTTGCCGAGAGTAACATTAACCCAGCTCCAACCGTTACAGATTACACAACAGCGGAAATTACGGGAGTAACCGTCAGTAATATCGGTGCCGTTAATAATGCGATAGATGCCATTACTGCCGCGCAAGCTGATACTGCTAATAAGATTCAAGCTATAGTGAACCAAATAGTTGCTGATTTAGCGACAGCGGCTGCTATTGATATGATTGAAGCTTTTGCTGATAGCAATACAAACCCAGTTCCAGCAGAAGGTCATTATTCAGCAGCTGGGGTAGCAGGTGTAACCAGTGCTAATATTGATGCGGTTAATGCTGCAGTAGAAGCTTCTAGTGGAGTGTTTGCTGATACCACCGCCAAAATTCAAGCGATTGTCAGTTCTGTTATTAACAGCCTGAAAGCACTGGCTGAGTTAATTGAAGACCTAAACGGAAACGCAAATTCCCGTTTAATAACAGCTAATCAGTTAGATGAGATTCATAGGGTGGAGGGTGTTATAATTGCGAATATTGATGAATATAATGCTGCATTTATTTCTGCTGCTTTTTCAGATGTAAATAATCCAATAGCTGCTGAAATCAATGCAGTAATCGCGTCAGTTAACACTATTGTTGCAAACGAAACGGCAGCATTGAACGAACTGAAAGAAGATATCGCAGGTAATGCGAATAACGATCTAGTTGAAGCTTCAGAGTTAAATGCAATCCGTGGAGTATCTGGTGCAATTCAAGCTAACCAAGCTGAATATCAAGCTGAATTTACTGCAACCTCACCAAGCCCATTTGTAGATGCAGTTAATCCAACGGCTTCTGAAATTCAGGCAATTATCGATTCAGTTAATACAATCGTTGCCAACGAAACCGCCGCACTGAATGAACTGAAAGAAGATATTGCAGGTAATGCAAATAATGATTTACTCGAAGCTTCTGAGTTGAATGCAATCCGCGGTGTAACGGGTGCGCTTCAAGCGAACCAGGCTGAATACCAAACTTCTTTTACTGCTATTTCGCCAAGCCCATTTATAGATGCAGCGAATCCTACACCTGCTGAAATTCAGGCAGTGATTGATTCGGTTAATACTATTGTTGCAAACGAAACGGCAGCACTGGATCAACTACAAGACGACATTGCTGGTAACAGTAATAGCGACTTAATTGATGCTGATGAGTTGAATTCCATCCGTGGAGTATCTGGTGCAATTCAAGCTAACCAAGCTGAATATCAAGCTGCGTTTACTGCAACGTCACCAAGTCCGTTCGCTGATCCAGCTAACCCAACACCTACAGAAATCCAAGCGATTATCGATTCGGCTAATACAATCGTTGCCAACGAAACCGCCGCACTAAATGAACTGCAAGAAGACATCGCAGGTAATACAAACAACGATCTTGTTGAAGCTTCTGAGTTGAA
>OJHO01000853.1_pt1 | contig 11539 bp, 10 predicted proteins | sample 1595311 | NCBI WGS metagenome assembly OJHO01 (sample SAMN05416879, study PRJEB24817) | seawater metagenome | isolation source: Sea water | place: Canada:Atlantic | collected 2013-11 | reverse complement strand
TTCGGGCGCCGCGTATCACCGGATAGGCTGGGACAACATGGGGAAATCGGGCATGCCACAGGAAATACAGGACGAAGCGGCACAGCCGGCGGGCATGAGCACCCTGCCCCCCTCCCTTCGCGGACTGCTTGCCGCGTCGGCGATTCTGTTGTCGGCGGCGTCAATCAACCATCTCTTCAATCTCGGGTTCTTCATGAACATCCGCCTGCTCGAGATTCATTACCTCTACGTGATGCTGCTGCTGACGTTACCCCTCGTTTACCTGATCTTTCCGTGCAGCAAGACAAACCCGCATGGGTCAACGCGGTGGTGGGATTACTTTCTTGCGTTTCTGGCGCTGATCACCTGCGCGTTCTTTGCCTATTACGGGCGCAGCGTGGTAAACAAGGGCTGGGATTTCGCGGCCCCCACCCATGCCGTGATTGCCAGCTTTGCCTTCTGGTTCCTGCTGCTGGTGGCGGCGCGGCGCACCGGCGGATGGATGCTCTTCGGCATCATCTTGATGTTTTCCGTCTATCCGATGATCGCCGATTATGCGCCGGGGCCAATTCAGGGGTTCCAGCGCCCGCCGGTTGAAACGGCGATCTTCCACGCCATGAGCGGCGAAAGCGTTCTGGGCATCCCGATGCGCAGTTTCGTCAATCTTGTCGTCGGTTTCATGATTTTCGGGGTCGCGATGCAGCACACCGGCGCGGGGCCGTTCTTTATCGACATCGCCTTTTCCGCGCTCGGACATGTCCGGGGCGGACCTGCCAAGGTCGGCGTCCTGACCAGCGGGCTGACCGGCTCGATGAGCGGCAGCGTCATCACCAATGTGCTCACCACCGGCTCGATTACCATTCCGGCGATGAAAAAGGTGGGCTTCAGGCCCAGCTATGCCGCCGGGATCGAGGCGGCGGCGTCGACCGGGGCAGTGCTGATGCCACCGATCATGGGGGCCACGGCGTTTGTCATGGCGAGCTTTCTGCTGACCGACTACACAAACATCGTGGTTGCGGCGGTGCTGCCCTCGCTGCTTTATTTCTTTGCCCTGTTCGCCCAGATCGACGCTTATTCGGCGCGCAACGGGCTGAAAGGCGTGCCGCGTGCCGAACTCCCCAGGTTCGGCAAGGTGCTGCGTGAAGGCTGGTACTTCCTCGCCGTCTTCGGGCTTCTCATCTGGATGCTGCTCTATCTCAAGCGCGAGGCGATTGCCCCGTTCTATGCGACCGCGCTGCTGATCGTTCTGAACCAACTGCTGTCGAAATCGCGCTGGGGGCGGCAGGAACTGATGAACTTCCTGGTGGCGACGGGGCGGCTGTTTGTCGAACTGGTGGCGATCCTCGCGGCAGTCGGGCTGATTGTCGGCGGGCTGGCGGTGACCGGCATGTCGGGCACGATTTCGAACGATCTCCTATTCATCGCAGGCGGCAACACCTTCCTGCTGCTGCTTCTGGGGGCTTTGACCAGCTTCATCCTCGGGATGGGCATGACGGTAACGGCAGCCTACGTCATCCTTGCCGTGTCTTTGGCCCCGGCCCTGATCGCCGGCGGGCTTGATCCGATCGGCGTGCATCTGTTCATCCTCTACTGGAGCATGCTGAGCTACATCACCCCGCCCGTGGCGCTGGCGGCTTTCGCCGCAGCGGCGATTGCACAGGCCCGGCCCTTCGCTGCTGCCTACGAGGCGATGAAGCTGGGCACCATCATCTATATCGTGCCCTTCTTCTTTGTGCTCGATCCCGCGTACACCTTGCAGGCGGGGTTGGTTGACAGTGCCTTGACGGTCCTGCGCGCGGGTATCGGTGTCCTGCTGATCTGCGCTGGATTGCAGGGGTATCTCTTGGGTGTCGGCCGTATCGAACCCGGGCCCACGGGCGCGGTCGCACGGATTCTGCTCGGGATTGCCGGGTTGGCCTTCGCCTTGCCCTCGACCCCGATGTTGGCCGTTCCGATCCCCGGCGCGGTTGGGGCCGGTGTCGCTATCACGGTGCTTGGGGCGGTCATTGTGGCGTTTTCGCGCGATCGAAAGGCCGCCTGAGATGAGTGCGCAGGATGGCAAACCCGAGATGCCGGCCCCGTTCAACGCCTTGCTGGGCGTCCGCTTCGTTTCCTGGTCCGAGGGCAGGGCGGAATTGCAAATGAAGATCGCCCACGACCACCTGAACGGCGCGTTCGCGGTGCACGGCGGGGTCTACGCAACACTGCTGGATAACGCGGTCACGTTTTGCGCCGCCTTTGCGGGCGAAGGCCGTCCCGGTCATCGCTGCCTGACACTTTCGCTCACCACCAGTTTTGTCGGACCAGCGGTCGAGGGCGACACGCTGACGGCACGCGCGCACATCGCCGGAGGCGGGCGCAAGCTGGTGTTCGCGCAAGGCGAGATTGTCAATCAGGACGGACTACGCCTGGCGCATGGCGATGCGGTGATCAAGCGGGTCGCGCCATCGTCCAGCGAACCCGGACGAAGCGGGGCAACTGAACCGTGACCAGCAAACGAAATGAGGAGAGAGAAATGATCAATCCGATGTCATTGGAAAATCAGGTAATTATAGTCACCGGTGCCGGGCAGGGTATTGGCCGCGGCGTGGCGCAACTGGCGGCCCAGCTGGGTGCCAGGGTCATCGTGAACGATCTGAACGAAGACGGGGTCAAGGAAACTGCTGAACAGATCGGCGGCAATGCCCGCGCCCTTGTCGGGAACGTGGCTGACCCGGACTTTCCCGAGAAACTGGTGAAATTCGCGCTAGACGAATTCGGGGATATCAATGGGCTGGTGAACAACGCCGGCATCGTGCGCGCCGCGATGATCCACAAGATGGACCGTGCCACCTGGCAGCAGGTCATCGACGTCAATCTCACCGGCGTCTTCGCCTGTTTGCAGGCTGTAGGCACCTATTACAGGTACCAGGCCCAGAAAGACCCGGACAGCGCGGCGCGGCGTGCCATCGTCAATATTTCCTCCGATGCCGGCCGCCGCGGCACGATCGGCCAGATCAACTATGGTGCCGCCAAATCCGGCGTGCTCGGCCTCACGATGAGCGCCGCGCGGGAATGGGGCCGTTACAGGATCAACGTCAACTCGGTCTGTTTCGGAATGGTCGAAACGCCGATGACCGAAACGATCCGCTCGGACAAGTTCGCCGACAAGTACATGGCGCAGATCCCGATGGGGCGTATGAGCACCCCCGAAGAAGTAGCGCAACCGGTCTGTTTCCTGTTGTCAAACGCGGCATCCTACATCACCGGCCAGCACCTGAGCGTGAATGGCGGCTATCACATTGGATTCTGAGATGACTGATATGAAAAACAGCCCGGGGCCGGACGCCGTCTTTGCCGCCAAGCTGGCCGAGGGCGTCTTCGAGATCCAGAAATGCGGTGCCTGCGGTGCGCATGTCTTTCACCCGCGCGTGATCTGCCCGACATGTGGCAGCGCAGACCTTGGATGGGTGGCACCCACGGGGCGGGGAACGATCTATGCGCGGACGGTTGTGCGTCGAAAGCCGGAAAGGGGCGGCGACTACAACGTGGTGCTTGTGGACCTTGAAGAAGGCGTGCGCATGATGTCGCGCGTGGACGGCATCGCGCATGACGAAATCGCCGCCGGACTGAAGGTCAGCGCGTCGATTGGCGAAGGGGCGGACGGCGGACCTGCAGTGGTGTTCCGGCCCGAAAGAGGTGCATCATGAGTTTGCGGGGAAAAGCCGCCATCGTCGGCGCCGCGCTGGCCGGCTGTGGCGAGGCCCATGGCAAGAGCGCGATGGAAATCACTGTCGAGGCCGTACATGGCGCGCTGGCCGATGCCGGGGTGTCGCTTGGCGACGTCGACGCCATTGCCACCTGCCAGCCATTGGACACGCTGTCGGGGCTTACGCTGGCCCAGGAACTGGGGCTGAACCCCAAGTTCACCATGAACAACCGCATGGGCGGATCGTCGTTCCTGTCGCACACGCTCTGGGCCGCAATGCTGCTGGAGCTGCGGCTCGCCGACACCGTGCTGATCTGCTACGGATCGAACCAGCGCACTGCCTCGGGCAAGTTGATGACCGCGCTCGATCTGCCAACCTATGAAGCGCCCTATCAGCCGATGTTCCCGCTGTCGTCCTACGCGCTTGCGGCGGACCGCCACATGACCCAGTTCGGCACCACGCGCGAACAGCTGGCCGATGTGGCGGTAGCTGCCCGCGCTTGGGCGCAAAAGAACCCCGAGGCGTTCATACGCGATCCCCTGACGCGCGAGGATGTCATTGCCTCGCGGCTGGTCTCGGATCCGCTGCGGGTGCGCGACTGTTGCCTTGTCACCGACGGCGGCGGCGCGCTGGTGATGCGGCGGGCCGAGACGGCCAAAGATCACCCTAGGCCCCCGGTCTATCTGCTGGGGGGCGGCGAAGGTACGACGCACCGCGACATTTCCGAGATGCCGGACCTGACCGTGACCGGCGCGGCCCAATCCGGTGCGACGGCGATGAAAATGGCCGGCGTCAAGCCCGCCGACATTGACGTTGTGCAGCTTTACGACGCCTTTACGATCAACGTGATCCTGTTCCTTGAGGATCTGGGCTTTTGCAAGAAAGGCGAAGGTGGTGCCTTTGTTGAAAACGGCGGCATCGCGCCCGGCGGCCATCTGCCGGTCAACACCAACGGCGGCGGGCTGTCCTGCGTGCATCCGGGCATGTACGGCATCTTCACGCTGGTCGAAGCGGTGCGCCAGCTGCGCGGCGACGCCGGAGACCGCCAGATCGCGGGTGCCGAGCTGGCTCTGGCGCACGGCAACGGCGGTGTCCTGTCCAGTCAGGTCACGAATATTCTGGGCACCGAGTCGACGCTCTGATCAACGGATCGACCCAATATAAAGGCGGCACCATCAGAGCCTGCCATTTCTCGATCAGCGCCTCCGGATTCTCGGTTTCGCAATATATCCTTGGTTGGGCCATGGCCAGATTCTTGGCGAATGGTTCACGTTCATCGAGCGACAAGGTCTTTCAGAACTTTGGGTTGGGTGCAAAGATCGAACAGGGCTATTGGTGTGCAGCTAAACGCACTGCATGTGTTCAACTTTGATGTTGGTACCTCAGCAAACCGTAGGGTCCGCGGTGATCCTGCTGAGGATTCTCGCGTGTTCGATCCTGGCCGCAGCAAAACTCGTCAGGAACGCACGCTTCAACTCGTCGCTGTCGCAAGTGGTGATGATCCGGGCCGAGACGTTCTGATCGTGGGCAATCGGCGTGGTGCTCCGACCGTATCCCGGTATCCTTACTTCCGCGTCTGGGCAATCAACGGCCGAGAAGATGTGAGCCATGCGATGCATAGTGGTGGTCCTGTCGTGTTTCACGACATCCGCAACCGCCCTTTTGACGGGAATCCATCGACACTGGGGCTGACAGCTGATCACGGCAACGAGGGTCGTCGTGCGGGCGTGCTGGCGGCTGTTGCAGATCCGCGCGGGTTCGACGGCCCAGTGGTACCGATGCCATTCCGGGTACCAGTTATCTCAGCAGAATGAACGGCAATTATCTCAAACCGTCGGTACGTCCGAATGTCCGGCGCGACGCATGAGGTGACCAGCGGGGGATCGGCGCGGCACACGCGGCGGCGATGACAGCTGCGTAGTTGACCAGTCTCGGCAGGGAACTCCTCGGCGCGAAGATGACGCTCCGCGCCTGACGCATGAAGGAGACAGTGGTTGTCCTGTCCCCCTTTCGGGGTGCGGTCGACCGAACTCGGATGCAGTTGAAGCAACCTCAGTTGTCTTTCTGATTGACGATCAGATCCGCATTCTCCGGCAACTCCGAGATGACGCTCACAGCGTCGGCTCGAATCCTTGAATGCAGTTTGAAGGCTTCGGCGGCGGCTGTCTCGGCAGTGGATACGTCTGCACCATCTTCCAGGACAAGTGAGATCTTGACCATGTCGCGGTCGTTATCTCGGGTGACGACGGCCTGGGCGGCACTGGCGCCGGGCGTGGCGATGACAACTTCCTCTATGACCCGCGGATAGACGAATATCTCGCGCACTTTCACTGCCGCCCCAACCCGGCCTTGCAACGCTGAAATGCGTTTGACGCTGCCATCCTTGTTGCTTTCCAACGCAAACGCACTGTCGCCAGTGCCGAACCGGATCATCGGCCAGGTGGCGTCGCGTGCGGTCACAACGACCTCACCTGGTTCACCGTGGTCCACCTGCGCGCCGCTGACGGGATCGCAGATCTGCACCACACGGTCTGGGTGGACCACATAGCCTTCGCCGCCATCTTCATAGCCGACGAGGCCCAGATCGGCAGTGGCATAAGCGGCCCAGGTCGACACGCCATACTCGGCCTCGATCCGGCGGCGCTTGGCCATCCAGTCGCCCATCTCACCACCGAGAAAGGCGGTTTTCACTTTCCACGCGTCGCGGCCATAGGTTTCGATTACCTTGTCCGCCAGCGTGAGAAAAAACGCTGTCGAAGCGCAAATCGAGGTGACGCCCGTTTCCACGATGATCTGTGCCTGAAGCTCGGTATTGCCCACGCCGCCGGGAATGACGGTGGCACCTGCGGCCTGTGCCGCTTCGTCGAACAGCAGGCCAGCCGGTACAAGGTGGTACATCCAGGTGTTCAGGATGATGTCCCCTGCGCCTACTTCTGCCGCCTTGAAAAGCAGATCAAGGCCATGTCCACCGCCACCCGCGAGCGCTGGTTCGAAGATAGGGCCGGGTGAGACGTATATCCGCGCGACATCCTTTAGATCAGAGGCGAGGAAACCGCCGAAGGGCGGGTTGTCACGCTGGATCTTCAAGAGGTCTTCTTTCTTCATCACCGGCAGACCCGACAAGTCCGCCAGCGACCTGACGGCTGCCGGATCGAATCCGGCAGCCGCAAATCGTGATTTCAGTCCCGGGGCCTTTTCGGCCGCGGCGCTATAGGCCTGAGCTATGTCCCGGTAGATGTCTTCAGACATGTCCATGCCTCCTTGACCATTCGTGAGTTAAATCGGGCAGTCTTTGCGGAAGTTCGGCGCGCGCTTCTCGCGGTGCGACAGAACGCCTTCCTTGACGTCCTCACCCATGAAGCCAAGCATCTCAAGCGCGGTCGACGCGTCAAAGATAGGCCCGGCCTGACGCAACCAGTTGTTCAGCGAATACTTGGTCCAGCGGATCGCGCTCTGCGAGCCGTTCGACAGTTCCGTCGCCGTATCGAGCGCAATCTGCTGCAATTCGTCATCCTCGACACACATCGACACCAGACCGATGCGCTCGGCCTCTTCACCCGACACTGGTTTGCAGGTCATCAGATAGTATTTCGCCTTTGCCATCGAGGTCAGCAGCGGCCAGATGATCGCTGCGACGTCCCCGGCGGCAACGCCCAGACGCGGGTGGCCGTCCACGATCTTGGCCTTTTTCCCTGCGATCGAGATGTCGGCAAGAAGGGCAACGACGAGCCCGGCACCGGCGGCGGGGCCGTTGATTGCAGAGATGATCGGCTTGTTGCAATTGATGATATTGTAGACGAGGTCCTTGGCCTCTTTCCACGTTTTCATGATCTCGTGCGAATCCCCGATCATCTTTTCGATCAGGCTGAAATCGCCACCGGCCGAAAACGCCTTGCCCGCGCCGGTTACGATGACCGCGTTGATGTCGGGGTCACGGTCGATATCGATCCACATATCCGTCATCTGTGTATGCATCTCAGAGTCGACAGAGTTAAAAGTCTCGGGCCGGTCGAACGTAATACGCAGAACACGGTCCGCCGGGTAGTCGAATTTCATCTTGTGGTATTTCGCATAGCGGTCAGACATGCTTCTTTTCCTTTGTTTTGATATTGATGTGGGTTCAGCCAGGCAATCCGAGGACGGCCTTGGACAGGATGTTGCGCTGAATTTCGTTTGATCCGCCGTAGATCGTTGTCGGCCGGGCCTTGTAAAAGCTCGCCAGAACGTCGACGTTTACATTGCCAACCTGCAGTGGGCCGACCGTGCCGCCATCGGGGCCAGCCGCCTCGATCATCAGTTCGGTGATGCGCTGAAAGCATTCGGTCACCCAGATCTTGAGCATCGAGACATCCGCGCCCAGCGTTTCGCCACGCTTGAGCTGATCGGCGAATCGCGAATAGAGTGCGGCATGATCTTCGACATCGAGGGCGGCCTGGGCGAAACGGTCGCGGAAGACAGGGTCTTCAAAAGCGCCCCGTCCACGGGCAAAGCTCTCAAGCTGGCCCAGTGCATTTTGAGCCAGGTTCGGCGCCCCGATGAAAATACGCTCGAAGCTCAGCAGCGCCTTGGCCATCGTCCAGCCCTTGTTAAGCTCACCGACCAGGTTCGCGCGCGGCGTCCGGGCATCGTCAAAGAACACCTCGCAAAACTCAGTCTCTCCCGACAAGGTGGTGATCGTACGCACTTCGACACCCGGCTGATCCATCGGCGCAAGCAGGAAACTGATGCCCTGCTGCTTCTTTGGGGTGGCCTGATCGGTCCGCACCAGCATGAAGATGTGGGTTGCGTCATGCGCCATCGTGGTCCAGATTTTCTGCCCGTTGATGACGAAGTCGTCGCCATCGGTCTCTGCGCGGGTGCGCAGATTGGCCAGATCGGACCCGGCGCCCGGCTCGGAATAGCCTTGGCACCAGATGTCTTCACAACTCAAAATACGGGGCAGCCAATAGTCTTTCTGTTCCTGGGTACCGAACTTGATAACCAACGGGCCGACCATCTGCACGCCCATATCGCGCCCGCGATTCACGCCCCAGCGCTGCTGCTCTTCGTAAAAGATAAGCAGCTTGGACGCGTTCAGCCCCATACCGCCGTATTCTGCAGGCCAGGCCGGTGCGACCCAGCCTTTCGCGTGCAGCTTGCGATGCCAATGTTCGATCTCGGCAAATTTAGGACGGTGCGGCAGGTTGCGCAGGTCCTCGGGATATTCCGCTTCGAAAAAACCGCGCACTTCCTTGCGGAATTCCGCATCGCTCATTGCGTTCCAATCGGTCATTGTGCGGCTCCTTCCTCTTCTCGCGCTTCGAACCAAAGCCGTCTGTGATAGGCGTCGTCACCCAGCCACGCGGAAAGAACCAGCGCCCGGTTGAGGTAAAGCGCGATCTCGAACTCGTCCGTATACCCGACCGCACCATGCAGCTGGATCGCGTCGCGCGTGATCTTCTTGGCAGCCGTGACCGCGCGAGCCTTGGCCCGGCTGGCAAGTCGCGCCCGTGCTTTCGGATCGGTTTCGCGATCCATCAGCCCGAGAGCTTCGCGCACCCCCGATTGTGCAACCTCGCACATCACGTTCAGGTCGACAGCACGGTGCTGGATGACCTGAAACGATCCGATGGGCTTGTCGAATTGCTCCCGGGTCTTGATGTATTCCAGGGTGATTTCGAAGGCGCGCTCGCTCAGACCGACAAGCTCAGCGGCGGCAAGCGCCGTTGCGTCATTGACCGCCTCGGCGAGCGCGGCCCGAACCGCACCCCCACTGGCCAATTCTCCCGCAGGCGTGCCCGAGAACGAAAGCTCGCCCATCGCGCTGCCATCGGCCTGCCTGCGCTCTTCGACGGACAGCCCGTCCGCACCGGCCTCCGCCAACACCAGAACCGGACCGGCATCCCCTTCGGCCACGACGAGGAAACCCCGTGCCCCGCCAGCGCCGGCAACCCATCCCTTGCTGCCGGTCAGCTTTCCGTCGGCGTAACGACAACTCGGCTCGGCGGGACCACCGTTCGGTCCGCGCTCCTGCCAGGCGACGGCCAAAACGGTGGCCCCCTCAACAAGCTGTTCCATCATGGCATGCTCCGGGCAAAGACGGCGGATAAGACCAAGGCTCAGCCCGACTGTTACCACCACCGGTTCCGGGGCAATCACCCGGCCCACTTCCTCGGCGATGACGCCGCCGGCAGCCAGGCCCATGCCAAGCCCGCCGTTTTCCTCCGGTACGGTCACCCCGAAAATGCCAGCCTCGGCCATTTCGCGGATCATACCCGCATCCCAGCCGCCACCGGCATCGCGCAGTTTTCTGGACCGTCCACTACCGCCCGCGCGCTCGAACAGGGTCCGCGCACTTTCACGCAGCATGCGAAGGTCTTGTTGGTCGCTTGGTTGCATATCAGTCTGGGTCATTCTGTTTTCGCTGGATCATTACGGGCGTATCGGTCGAAAAAACGACCTCACCCTTTGGGTTTTTTGCACTGAGTGTATAGTTCAGAACGCCACGGTCGGGTTTGCTTTTCGACGGCGTGACCGAGTTTACCGTCAATTCGATATCGAGCGGTTCATTCGGGCGCACGGGACGCAACCAGCGCAGATTATCGAATCCGATGCCGCCGATGTTGGCAACACCTACCATGAACTCGGTCATGATCGGTTTGAACACCTCAAGCATCGTCTGAAAGCCCGAGGCGATCAGACCGCCGTGCACGGTGGTCGCATAGTCTTCGTCGGTGTGCAGCCGTTGCGGGTCCCATTCCTCGGCGAAGGCTATGATGGCCTCCTTGCTCATCGGCTCGCTATGAAAGCGAAAAACCTGGCCCGGCGCGAAGTCCTCCAGATATTTCAAGATGTCCCCTCCTTTGAGAAACCCGCATCGTACCCGGCCGAATCGCTGGAAATTCGCACGCGGTTGAACTCTTCCAGTTTTGGATAGGTTTCCTTGAAGGCCTGGAGGAACTCCGTGATCGGCGCGTCGACGTAGAGACCCCGGTCATTCACATATTCCATGTGCCGGTGGTTCTGTTCGTCGAATTCGTGGAAGAGAGCATCGTGATACCCGTCGAAGACCAGCGGCTTCACCCCGAATCGTTCGCACAGCTCCATGTTGAAGGCGGGCGTGACCTTGTAGGACTCACCATCAAGCCAAAGTTGGACATAGCCGTGATAGATGAAGAGGTCAGTGCCCATCAACTCTTGCAGCTTGGGCGTGTTCAGGTGGTTTCGTACATCTGCAAACCCCACTGCGGCGGGGATGCCGACGGCTCTCAGACAGGCCGCAAGAAGGATTGCCTTGGGCACGCAGAACGCCGCCTCCGCACCGGCGATTCTGCTGGCGCGATAGGAATCTTCATCCAGCGCGAAGCAATAGGGATCGTATCGGATGTCATCGCGAACCGCCTCGAAAAGCCGAATCGCCTTGTCACGGCGTGACGCGTCGGCGGGAAGATCACGCAAGGCGTTGGACACGAACCCTTGGACTTCAAGGCTGTCGCTTTCGACAAAATGCGCCGGCATGACATAGCGCTCTGCTTCGGCAGGCAGGTCATCTACGGACTGTGGCATAGGATCCCCCTTTTCTAACACCTGTTAGATTAATGAATGAAGGATGGTCCGTCAACGGGATTCACTCAGAACCCCGCGGTTCGGCACCATAGTGAAGATTGTCTTCACCCAAAGAGGCAGAGCGCCCCGCTACATCCTTCGAAACGCGGAATTCCGGCACAATCGGCAAAGGAAGGGCCGGCACGGACTTGCCCGAGATATCAAGTTTCCGGTCAAACACGCCCCGGGCACTGAAATGCGGATCAGTCGCGGCTTCGGCGGGCGTTTTCACGACGGAACAGCAACAATCAGCCGCCACAAGCAGCGGTTCCCAATGGGTCGAAGGC
>OJHO01000846.1_pt1 | contig 11610 bp, 8 predicted proteins | sample 1595311 | NCBI WGS metagenome assembly OJHO01 (sample SAMN05416879, study PRJEB24817) | seawater metagenome | isolation source: Sea water | place: Canada:Atlantic | collected 2013-11 | reverse complement strand
CGAGATTGCCTCTTGTCTCGTGGGCTCGGAGATGTGTATAAGAGACAGAAGTAATTACAGTTCCGATCACGATTGAAGGGGTTGGGCGCTATTACTTTAATTTATTAATTCGCCATGTGGAATATCAATCAGTAGGCATTAAACGAGAAGCAAGCTCTGGCATTGCTAATCCGCATACCAAACAATTACCTGTCGACAGTAAAATTTTGCTGGTCGATGATAGTGCTATGATCCGTAAGGCGTTAAGGCGTTATTTAGCACAACTGGGCTACAATAATGTTGTTGAAGCTGATGATGGTTCAACGGCTGTAACTATGGTGCAACAAGAGCAGCCTGATTTTATGATCATGGATGTTGTTATGGGTGAAATGAACGGTGACCAAGCGTTAGCAAGCATTCGTGCTAATGGCAGTAAAGTACCTGTTGTCATGTTGTCGTCAGTTACCGATCAAGCACTGGTTAAAAGTTGTCAAAGCCAAGGGATATCAGGCTTTATTTTTAAACCGATCCAAGCCGATACAGGTGCGGAAATTGTTAAAAATTATCTAAAAATAGCGTAATATTGCGCTATATGTTGGTTACGATGCTGAAAGTAAATGCTTTTGCTCGTAACCAGCAATTATAGCTTGAAACTATTTATCCATTTACAAGGTCTTTGTTAGTTACTAACCGCTAATCAGGGGATGACAATTGCGCTCTCTCTATCTAAATATCTTAATTTTTTGTTACTTACCTTACTATGCAATTGCCGAAAATATAAATATCAACGTTGTTGATAATGCTAATAAAGCCTTACCTGATATGGTGGTTTATCTACAGCCAGAAGATGATATTTCATTACCTTTTAATGAACAAATTGTCGAAGTTGGCCAGTTTGACCGCTCTTTTACACCTTATATTAGTGTGATGCAGCTTGGAAATAAGGTAATTTTTAAAAATAAAGATGATATAACACATCATATATACTCTCCTATTGGCGATAATAAGTTTTCCTTCAAAATTAGTGCCGGTGAATCACAAATTAAGCGCGACTTTCAGCAAACTGGTGAAGTTGCTATGGGATGTAATATTCATGATTGGATGAGTGGTTATTTACTGATTGTAGACACCCCTTTGTTTGGTAAAACAAATGAAAATGGTATGCTTGATTTACCTATGCCGCCGGCAGGGAAATATCAACTTATCGTTTGGCATCCACAACTTGATGCGACTAATAACCGTGTATATCAGTCAATAGATTTGTCAGAGCAAAAACAAGTCACGATAAAAATTGATAATAAAATACTAAAAATATCAGAACAAAAAAACCAAGAAGACTTTGATTTTTTATCTGACTATTAGGGATCAATCTCTTAATGAAGAGCTTACAAACTAAAATATTTTTGTTTTTTGTTTTACTGCTGCTGCTAGTGCAAGCGATTGCATTGTGGACCATAGTAGAAGGTAACAAAAGCCAAGAAAGACAAGAGATTACTAATCGTCTTAGCACAGCTAAAACGATCTTTAATGCCCAGTTTAATAGCCGACGAGATTATTTGACTGCTTTTGCTGAAACAGCAGCTAAAGACTATGGTATCAAGCAAGTTTTTGAAGATGAATTACGTAGCTTGTTAGTGGCGATGAATAACCATCGGAAACGAATTGATGCCGACCTTGCGATGGCTATTTCTGCAAAAGGTGTGGTGACGGCTCAGCTGGTACTTGGTAAAAACCAAGCAGGAGAGTCAAAGGTAAAGCAGGGCAGTGAACGTGAACAAGTGTTTCGCTTTCCGCACTGGCTGGAAAGCCAAGAACAATCTCACCTCTATGTTTTAGGCGATTCTGTTTACCAAATTAGCTTATCGCCAATGAATGTCGGCGCAAAAACTATCGGTTGGCTAGCCTTTGGCTTTGAGATTAACCAAGAATTGGCACAGCACTTTCTTGATATCACACAATTACATACTGACTTTGCAATTAAAGTTGGTGATGAATGGCGCTTGATAGCATCTTCAAATGCTACAGCACAATTAGATTTTACTAAACAAGTGGTTAACGGTGAAACCCCGAATGATTACATTGCTATTGGCCACCTTGTTGATGAAGCAGGGCAACTGCAATTAGCGCTTGCCATGTATGGCTTACGTGCCGATATTGTTGCAGTACTTCAAGAGCAGTGGTGGCAATTTTTAATTTTGACATTTATCACGTTATTACTTTCCTTATCTGTTGCCTATATTATTGCAGCCTCTATTACTAAGCCTGTTAAGCAACTTGTTAAGCAGGCAAAAATAGTAGCAAGCGGTGACTATCATCAAACGGTAAATGTTAACGATAGCAGTGAATTAGGACAGTTGGCGAACGAGTTTAATGCGATGCAATCGGCAGTTCTTTCACGAGAAAAAGCCATAACGCATCGAGCGAATCACGACCCACTGACAGACTTACCTAATCGAAGTGTGCTAAAGACTGCATTGCAAAACTTGGCTGAACGCAAACAAGCTTTTACGGTATTTCATTTGAATTTGAGCCGATTAAAAGATGTCAATGAGACACTAGGTCATGATGTTGGTGATTGGTTAATTAAAGCCGCGGCCCTGCGTCTAAGTACGCTAGATGAGTTTCAGTTACTTTGTCATATTGGTGCAGACGAATTCATTTTACTGGCAGAAATTAATGAGCATAGTTCCACTGAGCTTTTAGTCAGCCGCATCCATCAAGTTTTGGAAGACAATTGTGAATACCAAGGTATCAATCTGCAACTACAAGTGCGGATAGGTATTGCTTCAGTGCCTGAGCATTGCCACGATACTAAGTCTGTTTTACAGATGGCTGATACGGCATTGCACCATAGCCATAAGGTGAGCCAGTTAGTACAGGTTTACCATCAAGGGCTTGATGTAAATAGCGTTGAGCGTCTGAATCTGATTAATGACTTAAAAGATGCCATTATTGATGACCAGCTGGAGCTACATTTTCAGCCGAAACTTGATCTATCATCAGGTATTGTGACTCATGTAGAAGCATTAGTACGTTGGCGACATCCAACACTTGGTATGGTGCCACCGGATAACTTTATTCATATTGCTGAGCAAACAGGGCAAATTAATGCGTTAACGCATTGGGTGTTTATTAATTCGTTGAAGCAATATAAAGCTTGGTGTGAGGTAGGTTTAAATATTAGTGTTGCAGTTAATATTTCTGCAGAAAACCTTAAAGCCCCTGACTTTTATGATTTTATTTGCCAGTCAGTTGATAAATATCAGGTGCCGGCTGAGAAGGTTACCCTTGAAGTTACTGAAAGTGCGGTAGTTGATGACCCTGAAGCGGCCATTGCTATTTTACAGAAATTTAAAGATCGTGGCATGCGAATTTCAATTGATGATTACGGCACCGGCTATTCATCATTAGCGCAGCTAAAACAATTGCCAGTTCATGAGCTTAAAATAGATAAGTCTTTTGTTCAGCGGTTGTGTGATGATGAAGATGACCGTATTATTGTACGCTCTACTATTGAACTCGCACATAATATGGGGTTGAGTGTTGTAGCTGAAGGTATTGAAGACGAGTTTGCACTGAATTGGTTAGCTAAAAACAAATGTGAACTTGGCCAAGGTTACTTCATTAGTCGACCTAAACCTGCTCAAGAACTCACTACTTGGTTATTGGAAAAAAAAGTCTATGCCTTTGAATAGGATTGCATTTTGTTAAAAATATTTACACTAACCCTATTAATACTTGTGAGCAGCAGTGTAAATTCAGCGGAGTATAAATTGCACGGTGTGCTAGATGTACGTGCAACATCAGCTGATACGCTCAAGAGCTATGTTAATGGCGGGTATGGTAAGTTTAATAGCCATGACGGAGCTAATGTTTCATTGGCACAAGCGGGTGGAGAAGTTGTTGTTACATGGGATATGGGACTAAGTGCGCATGTTGTTGCTAACGCCTATAGTGATGAAAATGACAGTGTCGTTGGCTTAACGGAAGCATTTTTAAAATATCGGACACTGCCGAACGAATTTGGCTACCGTTGGCAAACTAAAATGGGAATTTTCTATCCTGAAATATCCTTAGAAAATAATGCTTACGCTTGGGCAAGCCGAAATACCTTAAATTCTTCCGCGATTAACACTTGGCTTGGTGAAGAGATACGTGTGCTTGGTGGTGAAGTGGCATTAACCCGTCTAGGTAAATTTAACAATAACGCTTTTGACATTACGTTAGCGGCAACGGCTTTTGTTAATAACGACCCTGCAGGTGCTTTATTATCTTGGCATGGCTGGACTATCGGCAATCGCCAAACTTTATGGACAGAGTCAAAAGCAATTCCTGACTTTCGTGCTCGTATGCCAGGTTATGATCTTAATGGCCAAGCGGCCAAATCAGACCCCTTTTTAGAGTTAGATGACAAATGGGGGTTTCATCTGCGTACAAAAGTGAAGTTTCATCAAAAAGGGCAGATTTCTGCTGGCTATTACGATAATAAAGCAACGCCTTATATGGTTGAAAATGGTCAATATGGTTGGCGTACCCGCTTCTACCATTTTGGTTTGAGTTGGCGTTTACCGGCAGCATTTGAACTTAGTAGCCAATTTCTGAGTGGCGATACTTTGATGCAAAGTCCTTTCCGCACCGATGTGGTTAATAATGACTATAAAAGTGCTTTTATTGCACTGTCAAAGCGGATTAAAAAGCACCGTTTGACGATTCGCTTAGAAGAGTTTTCCGTTACTGATAATGATCTGACTATTGGTGATAATAATGAAGAATACGGCAAATCAGCAACACTAAATTATACTTATAGACTGAGTAAGCCGGTATTTTTATCGCTAGAATATAATTGGCTTGATAGTCATCGCCCCTCGCGTATGTACACTGAACAAGCAATTGATTTAACTGAACGACAATGGCAACTTGCAGCAAGGTACTTTTTCTAATCAATTTCTTAGTGGTATCAAAAAGCAGCTTGCGCATTCATTGGTAAAGTCATCAGCATGCCTAGTAAATGCGCTGTGAATTCCCCCCCCATGACACCTTTCAAACGATACCTTAAATATCATGGGGTTATGTTTGTTTTACTATGTAGTAGCTATAGCTTTATGCGCTTCAATATAGGCTATTAGTGCTGTATTCAGCTAATCACTCATTGATCATAGCCAACTCGACAATAAAAGGTAACTCGTGCACACCAAATTTCACGTTAATAGAGATATAGTCAGTATGATTAGCGGGTAGAGCTAAGTCACTTACTTTTAATATCAATTGCACCTTACCTTCGGCTAAAGATACTGCTGACTTTTCAAAACTATTAAAGGTATTTGCTGTATTTAGAGAAATACTATCGACTAGTTCATGTCTATCTATAAAAGGAAATTCAATGACCGTTTCTACATGACTTTTAATTACTGGCACAGTTGTAATTTCAATATCAATCGAGCTTCTTGCCATAGCTTCAGATAACACAGTAAAGTTGCCAATCTCTTGTATTGTTGAACCATCACTAAGTGTTGCACGATATACAACACTCATGGTTTGCTGTCCTGTTACCTGCGGGGCGGTCATTTCATAGCCTGCTTTACTTTCTTTGATATCTAAACCTTCGACATTTAAGCTTTCCTATGACCATGAGGTTATCTGTTCAAAGTTGTCAGTAATGACACTGAGCTTAATTGTTTGCCCTTGCACTACCACTAATCTTGATGCAACGACATCAACTTCACCGACCACGGGCTTATTTTTTATTGTGACTTCAGTCACTACGGTTTTACTTAACGCTCCCATAGTAACCGTCAATGATAGTTGTCCTGTGATATCACCATCGACATTGGGGGCACTAAGGCTCAAAATTTCACTTTCTGGCGTTATGAGTGTCATTTCTTGCGTTGAAAGCCATTGCCATTGATAAGTACTAATCGCATGAGAATGAATAATTTCAGGCGTTATAGAAAGCGTTGAGTTTTCTTCTAATAGGTAACTTTCAGCTAAATTAACCTCAAGAGACGCCTCGCTGCTAGCAGCAATAAACACTCGGCTATTGGCACTGAACTCATGGCCTGAGGCCGTAGTAACTTTCAAGCTAATGGTATGTTCTTTGGCTACTGCTAACGATGGTGCAGTGAAAGTTACTTCAGTGGTGGTGACATTATCAACTGTATTGTTATCTACACTAGCATCTACACTACCCAACGTTGTCAAGTTCCAATCTATGGTTGTTATTTCAACATTACTGGTAATGTTGGCAGTCAAAGTAGTCACGTCACCTGATGCTGTTTCAAAACGCTCTGCTAACTCAAATTGTACGCTTGGCTCTGGCGCACCATCGCCTGGTATTATGCTTAATGTCAGTGTTTTTTCACTCTGATTACTTTGGCTATCCGTAGCGATTAATTTTATTAACACAGTTTCTGGGCTTGTTACGTCAGGTAACGTTAGTGTTGGCGTTAGACTCGTGGTGTCAGAAAAAATAACAGCGCTGTTTGTTGATTGCCATGCCACGGTTACATCGTCACCTTGTGGATCTTGAACGGTAGCGAGCAGTACAATACTTTCTCCTCCTTTAGCCTGTAGTGTTGCGGGCAACGAAATAATGGGGGCTAAATTAGCGGCTATTGAGGCTTCGAGCGTAACGGTGATAGTTTTGCTAGTTGATTTCCCCTTACTGTCAGTTGCTGTGATGGTGATTTTTATTATTTGCTCACTATCAACATCAGGAAAAGAAATTGTGGTAGCAGGACCTGTCGTGTTTGAAAAACTGATGTGGTCATTATCGGCTTGCCATGTAACCGTGATCGAGTCGCCATCTGGATCAGACACCTCTGCACTAAAGTCAATTGTTTGACCAGCGGTAAAGCGCTGTGTAGTTGCAATGGTGATTGTTGGTGCATTATTGCTGACAACCTGAGTTGTCGTTTTGCTGTCACTCGAGCCACCACATGCGGCAAGCAATATGCTGATGCAAAATATGCCTATAAATACTAACTTGTTCATATCATTCCTTAATTAATCGAAAGTCCATTTAAATAACAATAAGTTATATTATGAGATCTAGAGTTAAATGCAAAGTTATAATTGTTAATTTTTTGTTAAAACATTTGTTTTTGAATAATATAGAGTTAATTTTATAAGCTAATCATGACTAAATTTGGCTCGGTGGGGTAGACAATACTAAGCCAGGTATTTGCACCAGTATTGCGGTATGAGTATCACCGTTTGATCTTGTTGTGGCTAATGTAACTTCGCTTTGATTCTTGATTTACAGGTAAATGCTTTTAGCAAGTTCTGAGTAGTTCACTTCACAAAATTGTTTATTACGCTGAGTAATGTTTTATTTAATTAGTGCACTAATCTTTTTGTTTTTCATGTTAGCAACATGCATAAACTATAAAGCTTCTGCCAAAATAGCCTTGAATAGTTTAATAAAACGCCATTGTTTACACAGTAAGATGATCATTAGGCAATCTTATTGGATATAATGATGATTAATCGAGCAATCCTTGATCTTTTTGATTAATATGGTTAGTATACGCATCTTTAGTGTACTAACTATATTAATGCTAATTAAATAAAGAGGACAAAGTTATCAATATTTCAGATAAAACTTCAACAGAGTGTTTTACTTTAGAAGACCTATCTTTTAGCTGTTATCGTTAGCTGCTATATCCCCGCAATTTTAAGCACACACCTGTATTTTTAAATTAAATAAAATCAATTAAATTATTGTTTTATATTGATAATTTTGAGTTCTGATTGGTGGGATGATATTTCGCGTTAAGTGGGTTTTAACAAACATATACTGAATTCATCACGATATTCGTTTGATGGATAAAATTAAACATATGTTGTTAAAGAGGCGTTAATCGATATTAGCACCAAGTTTATTATTTTATTTAGTTTGTAGTGAAATTATCTTATTCAAATAATTATCAGCTGGTGTGGTTGCTAGTGCACTCATCATTATTATGGTTAGTGATAAATGAATAAGTAAACATCAGTATAAAAACTAAGGATTTACCGTGAATATTAAACAATGGCAGAGAATAGTAATTAAAGTGGGTAGTGCTTTGATTGCCCCAGAAAAAGCCGGTTGTAGTAGTAAGTATTTACTCAGCATCGCAAACTTTATCATTCAATGTCGCTTATCGGGCATACAAGTAGTGCTTGTTTCTTCAGGCTCGATAGCTGCTGGCGCACACTTATTCGAGCGTAATAAAAATAATAGCGAAGCCGCTAATATTGTTATTAAAAAAGCCATGGCTGCTGCGGGACAAGCTGAAATGATGGCAACATGGGATGAACTATTCGATTTTCCAGCCGCTCAGTTGTTACTGACACATGCCGATTTACGTAACCGTGTTCGTTATGAAAGTATCAGAGACACCATAGAAACCCTATTAGCGAATGATATTTTACCTATTATTAATGAAAACGATGCCGTGACTACAGACAAACTTAAAGTCGGTGATAATGACAACTTATCGGCTATGGTTGCATCTGCTGCACATGCTGATGCATTAATTATTTGCTCTGATATTGACGGCTTATATGAAGAAAATCCTCATATCAACAAAGATGCAAAATTAGTTGCTGATGTTTATCAAATTAACGCCAAAATTTATGGCATGGCAGGTGGCGCAACCAGTGATGTTGGAACTGGCGGCATGAAAACAAAAATTCAAGCGGCTGAAAAAGCAGTATCACACGGTATTGATACTTATATAGTAAACGGTTTTAAAGCTGATAGCTTTAAAACACTATTAGCTAATGGCAATCCGGGAACGCACTTTTATTCGCATAAAAACCCTATGCTTGATGGCGTTCATTGGATGCGTCATACCACACGTGCTCAAGGGGAATTGATTGTTGGCAATCAATACGACATTACGGATACTGAGTCCAGTGACTTATTACTTGCCGAAGATTTATTGAGTGTAAAAGGTGATTTTTCCTCGGGTGATATTGTTATGTTGCGAAAAGACAATGGCGATAAATTAGCGAAAGTTAAAACCAATTACAGTAGCTGCCTACTTAACTTTGTTGCAGATAGCGACAACCAAGATTTTTCCGAACAATTAGATAAAACGCAAGAACCGATAATTTCAAAACAATATATTGCGTTAATGGAGTCATAATGAATTTAATTACCACTATTTCACACAATGCAGCCCAAGCGGCTAAAGTCATGGCAATTCAAACGGCTGAAACTAAATCAAAACTTCTTAATGATATGTCCGTTGCGCTAAGAGTCAGTAAAGCTGAGATCTTTAAAGCCAATGCTATCGATATTGAATTTGCAGTAAAAAATGGTTTGAGTGAATCGATGGTTGACCGATTACAATTAAACGACCAACGTATCGAAGACATGGCAGTAGGACTAGAAACCGTCGCACAACTCCCCGATGTTGTTGGCACGATTAAAGATCAAGACGTTATGCCTAATGGGCTTAAAATCAGTAAAATGCGTATACCGTTAGGTGTTATTTGTATGATTTTTGAAGCACGCCCGAACGTGACAGCTGATGCTGCCGGTTTATGTATTAAGTCAGGCAATGCGGTGATTTTAAGAGGCGGAAAAGAAGCTTTAAATAGCAGCTTAGCCATTGCGAAAGTACTGCAAGATGTTTTAACCGCGTACCAGCTGCCAAAAGAAATTATTACCGTTATCGCTGATCCTGACCGAGCATTAATGACGCAATTATTAACGCAGAAAAAATACATTAACTTGGTTATTCCAAGAGGTGGTGAAGGGCTAATAAACTTTGTCAGTGAAAACAGCCAAATTCCAGTTATTCAACATTACAAAGGTGTTTGTCACCTTTATGCCGATAAAGCGGCTGAGCTAAATAAAACCCTAAAAGTGCTGTCGAACGGGAAAACTCAACGCACAGGTGTATGTAATGCCTTAGAAGGTTTATTAGTGCATAAAGACATTGCGGCAAAATTTTTGCCTATGGTGGCCGAGCATTTTAAAGAAAAAGGTGTACGGGTTAATGGTTGTGCTATGAGTGTACCTTATTTTGAAAATAGTAAGTCGATAGCGCTAGACGAGTTTGGTGAAGAATACTTAAGTTTAGAAATTGCTGTTCGTGTAGTTGATGACTTTGCACAAGCGGTTGAACATATTGATCAATTTGGCAGTAATCATACTGAAGTTATATGCACTGAAGATTTAAAAGCAGCAACAAAGTTTCAACAACTTGTTGATGCCTCAGTGGTTATGGTTAATGCCTCTTCACGTTTTTCAGATGGCTCTCAATTAGGGCTAGGTGCCGAAATAGGCATAGCTACAACGAAATTGCATGCTTATGGTCCTATGGGAATTGAGTCATTAACGACCGAAAAATATTTAGTTAATGGCGACGGCCAAGTTAGGGCATAACCATGGCTATTCAACAAACTAAACTAGCCTTTATTGGTGGCGGTAATATGGCGCAAGCCATGCTAAGCGGGTTTGTAGCGGCTAAATTTCAGCCCGACAATATTTTGGTATGTGCGCCCACGGCAACAACTCGTGAAACCTTAGCAAAGAAGTTTTCATTTAATGTGAGCGAGAATAACGCAGCAGCAGTCAGCTTTGCTGATATTATTTTTATTGCAGTAAAGCCAAATATTGTCAGTACAGTTGCCGCTGAGTTGAATGTGGCTATGATGCATGAAGCTAAACAGCCGTTGATTATTAACCTTGCTGCGGGCGTAACCACAGAGCAATTGCAGGCGCACTTTACAAGTAATGAGCGGATTATTGCTGCAATGCCAAATTTACCGAGTGCTGTTTGCAAGGGGTTAACCGGCTTAGTCGCGGCTAAAAGCTGTGACCAACAAAGCATTACCTTGGCTGATAATGTACTTTCTTGTATTGGTAAAACGCTGTGGTTAGACGATGAAAGTAAAATGCCTGCCGTGGTGGCGATAGCCGGCAGTGCACCAGCCTATTTCTTCTTATTTTTAGAGGCTATGATTGAGTCAGGTCAGAAATTAGGCTTAACTTATCAACAAGCTGAGGTTGCAGCCATGCAGTCAGGTGTTGGCGCACTTACCATGGCATTAAATTCAGCGTTATCAGTGGTTGAACTCAAAGAGCAAGTTACCTCGCCAAACGGTACTACGCATCAAGCGCTAGCATCATTTGCGGATAATAACTTTAAAGCCGTGATTAATGATGCGATGCAAGCCGCAGCGAAAAAAGCAGCTAATTATTAATCAGGTATAGGCCCCAGCAAGGCTTAAATGCCAAAGTAGTTGAAATAAGAAAATACTTATTTCAACTACTCTAATAATTATTCAATGCATTATAAAGCAGAGCGCAAAATCAATTGATAGTTACTTCACACTGCGTTATTGCCAAATACCATCTGCCAAACTTTGCTTAGTAACTGTTTTAAGAGCTTAATTAAGCGATAGATTAACCATACTGCCAGTAAAACTAATAGGAAGAAAAGACTCCAAAAAACGATATTAAAACCTAAAGAATATTCTTTTTTAGGTTTATCAGCTTTGACTGAATCGTCAGCCTTTTTAGTGCCGGTAACACTGATCACTTCAACTTTTTGTGGTTGTAGTGCGACATTAAAATTGTTTTGGTTATGATCAAGGGCTGTCTCTTATACACATCTGACGCTGCCGACGACTCCT
>OJHO01000845.1_pt1 | contig 11616 bp, 7 predicted proteins | sample 1595311 | NCBI WGS metagenome assembly OJHO01 (sample SAMN05416879, study PRJEB24817) | seawater metagenome | isolation source: Sea water | place: Canada:Atlantic | collected 2013-11 | reverse complement strand
AGATTGCCTCTTGTCTCGTGGGCTCGGAGATGTGTATAAGAGACAGAAATAATACTGAATTTCAGAGCAACGAGTGGAGCTTCATTAATGGCTGAGACGAGCAATCACTAAATAAGATTGCTTTCTAATAAACACTTTTGTCATAAAGCGATCTAAATTTACGAGTACCCCCCTGTTTTGTGTTCACTTTGATACGAAACCGGACATGAACTTGATCTATTTTTAGGTTGAACCGAGTAAATAATACTCCTTCACTTTAACCTAACAGCCAAGTTGGCTATGCTATTACAAGATGACTTAAAACTATTTTGGTAAATGCTTTTAAAGTTAAACTGATAAACCTAAGTGGGTGATATGAACTTAAAATTAAATGTTAGACATTTAGAGTTACTTGAGTTGATTCCTATATATCCCAAGTTTTTAACAGTAAGCCAATTGGCCGAAAAATTAACTCCTAGATATGAATATAAAGATCAAGAGCTTCCAAATATTAAGCGTAATCTTCAGCGAGATTTAAAACAGTTGGAAGTTCTTGGTATAACCCAATGCGGCGATAGTCCTGAAGGTTTAAAGTGGTCTCTTGTTAAAGATTCTATGTATTTAACGGCTCAACTATCACCTGCCGACGCACTATGCTTTGCTATCATTGAGCGGTTTATTCAACCCGTAATGCCTAATGTTTTATCTCCTTACTTAACTAGAGTGTTTGAAAAATCTTCTCAATTATTAAATGACCTTAAATACCACAACAGCTTAAAATCGTGGTTAGACAAAGTTATTATTGAAAATAAAGGGCAGCCCTTAGTTGCGGCGAAAATTAATAATAAAGTTCGCATTAAAGTCTATGATGCTTTATTAGCTGAAAATAAATTAGAAGTAGAGTATAGAAATAAAAGTGGCGAATTTAACACGTCACTTATTTACCCATTAGGGCTTGTAGTAAGGTCGCATATTCAATATTTAATCGTACAATATTGTGGCTATGATGATGTAAGAATGCTTGCTATGAACCGTATTGTTTCTTGCAGAAACACGTCCTTACCTTTTGATGTTCCTGCTGATTTTAACCTGAAAGAGTATGTATCGAGTGGCAATACTGGTTTACTTTACGGTGAAAATCCTATTAACTTTGAAGGCGTTTTTTCTGGTTATGCTGCTGAAATTATCTTAGAAACGCCAATTTCTGAAAACCAACAAACTAGCCCTTACCTTGAGTCGAAAGATAAAGTGCTAGTTAAGGCCACTCTTAATATGAATTATGATTTTGAAATATGGCTATTAGGGCTAGCAAACCATGTGAAAGTCTTACAGCCTATTAGCTTGCAGAATTTAATGCGAGAAAAGATTAATTTAGCAGCTAAATTGTACTCCTAATGTCTCACTTACTAAATTTCTTATAAGGGCATTAAAACAATTTTTGCTTCATTTAACCGAGCTTTTGTGTCACCTGTTTTATAATCCCAGCCTTTAGGCATTGTATTCTTAAGATTTAGGCCATCTTTAGTATCTAAATTTTTTGCTTGTTCTTTTGAGATATAAGCTATCTTCCAGTGCTTAGCCATTAATTTAGCAATTTCTTCTCTTGGCTCGCCATTTTTAATTAATTCACAAGACTCTTTGATTAAAACAGCACATGGAACAATGTGCTCTACATGTGATGGAGCACCATCGATGACCTCTTGTGATTGACCAATAGCAACAAACTCTTGTTCTGGATTTAAAAGGTGGGAAAATATTCTAGAATGAACACCTCTTCCAGCGGTTTGCAAGCAGTCAGAAAAATGATCTACTAGTTGTAATGCCGTTCGATATATAGCTTCTTGTTTGTCCATTATTATTCCTTTGTAATGTAATTATCTATATTAATCATGTGTAATAAAAATTAGAGGATCGCCTTTAACTCTCTCTTCTATAACAGCAGTTAATAACCATATCACGTTATTTGCTTTCAACATATTGCTAACCAATGTTGATGTTTCTGAAAGGATATTTACAGCATTATGTGCATTTAAGTAAATAGTCATAATGACAATGTTTGCGTTTAGCCAACTATCATTATCTAACTCAGCGTTTCCTAGACATTCAGCTTGATATAGTTTTGTATAGTAAAAACCTTTCTGTTTAAACGCTAATCTATAATCCGCAAAATCTACACCGATGACCTCTTGCCGAGTCATTGGGCTTACAATAGATTTTATTCCCAATAATAGATTGATTGATAAAGAACTAAGCCCCTTACTTTTATAAAAATGTATAAGAGGATTTTGTTGATTAACCTTACTTTCAAAATAATTGTCTTCTTGTGAAATCAGTACAGTTCTATTGCGAATCCAATCTAATTTATCAACAGAAATTCCTTTTTTATCTACACCTGAGCAAAGGGCTATTGGATAAATAGCGTATAACAATATGGGTACAGAATGTTCTTCATTGATACCAATCATTGCCTCAATATTACTTACATCTTTCATGTTATTTAGATCAGCGACAATAATCACCACATCAGCATTAATTATTTTTTGATGAAACTCTGGTTGCTCGTAAAGCGCAAGGCTACAGCTAGGAATATCAAGCTCTTTGGCAACGTCATTACAAATATCATGACTTTCAACTCCAGCGGCACAAAAATAAAAATTAATTAGACTCATAATTTCCTCAGATATTTTTCTTATGCAAAGTATCTAATACTGAGGCGACAAACATTGTCGCTACTTAGCAATAGAATAAATCCCAACCAATAATTATTAAAAGGCTAGCGGTATATATGGACTTTGAAGGTACAAATATTAGAAAAAACTCTACGTTCAAGAGCTTTATAGTCGGAGAGTCAAATAGAGTGGCGTACCGTGCAGCATTATACTGCGCTAATAACTTTCCCAAAAAGGCTGATTGGCTGTGGATTTATTCATACACAGGTTTAGGGAATACTCATCTAATGAATGCTATTGGCAATGAATTATTTGAAAGCCAGCAAAACTTAAATATCAAACAAATTCATATAGAATGCTTTGTTAATGAAGTAATGGAATCACGAATAAAAGGTGAAATATCTCTACTAATAAAAGACTATTGTGATCTTGATTGTTTATTGCTTGATGGCATGACTATGTATCTTTCAGGTATGTCTAATGGCGTTGCCGTCTCAGTAGATTACTTATATAACATTTTATTAGCACTAAGAGACAGGGATAAGTTGGTTGTTTTCACCGCAGATAAGGCTTGGCATGAGTTAAGTCTTTCAAAGATGAACCGTTTATTTTCATTGAGTAATTGCAAAGTAGTATCAATCACAAGGCCAGACTTAGCACTAAAAAAAGAACTCGTGAAACATTTTAGTTTTCAGAGAGGTTTTAATTTTGAAGATGAAATAATGACTTTTATTGCGTCACAAGAGGCACTTAACATTCGAGAAATTGAAGCCATAATGAATCGTATTTTTTACGAAGCAAAGTTTTCTAAAAAGAAATTAACCCTGAGCTTTGTGAAAGCGTTTTATTTGCGATGGCCTCAAATGATTGATTAACCATGACTATAGTCAATATCTAGCCTTTTGAATATGGAAGTGCGTAGCAGCATAGAAAGTTTAATCAAATGAAAAGAGTTAGTTAAGTAGGCTTATCGGTAGGGTTCTATTTTTCAAAAATCAAATTACATTACGCCAGCTTTAGGCAGAGCTTCACTTATTTACGGAACAGCTAATGTCCGCAATTGGCTAAGAGAAGCATTCTTCTCTTACATACGCATAATGTCTGCTATAAATAAATTTTAGTGTATCAAACCATACTTATAGTCCCCTCAAGAAAGGAGCACTATTATGTATAACAGCAAATCAACTTCACGAAAAATCTGCTGGAATAAAGGCAAACTAGTTGGTCAAAAACTTCCCCTTAAACTCGAAGAAATATGGTCAATTAGGATACGGTTAGAGCTGGCAAATAACCTGCGAGAATTAACGATGTTTAATTTGGCTTTAGACTGTAAATTACGCGCCTGTGATTTTATTAAACTAAAAGTTTTGGATATTGCTCATGGAGCTACTATTCAGTCCAGAGCCATGCTTATTCAACAGAAAACAGGTAGTTCGGTTCAATTTGAATTAACCCCTAAAACTAGAAAGTCACTGCAAGAATGGATAGCACAAAAATCGCTTAGGTCTGGTGATTATTTGTTCGGCAGTAGAGTAAAAGAAGGTTTTCATTTAACTACTCGTCAATATGCAAGGATCGTTAAAAAATGGATTTCAAGTATAGGCTTAGATTTCACATTATATGGCACTCATACTATGAGACGCACTAAAGCATCTTTAATCTATAAGAAAACAAAAAATTTGAGAGCAGTTCAAATATTACTTGGGCATACGAAACTAGAGAGTACGGTTCGTTATCTTGGCGTTGAAGTAGATGATGCGCTTGAGCTTTCGGAGGCAACCGATATTTAACTCAAACTGAAGGCATGGACGCCTTCTTCAATGATACGATTGCTGACATTAGCCTTGGCTTATCTAACGACAAGTGATCCGACTAAGCGGTCATTAACATCAATAGGCATTATTGCTTTTCAAAGTCAAAAAACCACGATGGTAACACTTCTGATTTAGTCAAATATGGTGTGGTATTAGACAACAGCTAATCGTTTAAAACAAATGAAGGAACTGGCGCAACAAATCAACATAAACTGGCTATTTTTAATAAAAAGTTAGCTTGACCAATACCTAAAACTTTTTCAGTTTCTCGCCTAATATTCATCAATGTTTCACGATCTATTGTTTCTTTACAAAGTTCAATATACAAGTGCCTATGATTATGCTCAGCACAAGTGTCAGAGTCAGCCTTTTTTGACTCTGACACGTTTACATCGTCTGATACAGTGGACTTACCAATAAAGGCTTCAAACTCGCAGTGAGGCATTAACATAGGATCAGGCTTACCTAACGCATTAGCATGATAACTTGAATAAACATAATCTTCAGGATGTTTAACAATACTAGCTCTTACAGGATTAAGCTCAATATAACGGTAACAGCTAAGCAGGTATCTACCATTATCCACCAAACTACTTTTATATCGCCCTTCCCATAATGAGCCGCTACGGTGGTATTGTTTATTGAAATATTGAGCATATCGTCGACCGACAGACTGCATTGCTTTCGGTAGTGATTGAGGGGTTGCGGGAGTGGCTAACAGGTGTAAGTGGTTATGCATAAAAACCCATGCATGTATTGCCAACTCATTTGTTATTGACGCTTTGTGCAAGCATTTATATAGGAATCTAAAGTCTTCAAGCCTTGCTAAAACTGGGTCTCGATTGTGCCCTCTGACAACAATATGCTGAGGTTGGTTTGGTATGAATATTCGAGGCCGCCTTGGCATAATTCCATCCTTGTTATTCCTTGGGTAACTCCGGTTTGCTTTTGATTTTAATCTTTTTTTAATCAGTGGTTTGGGGTGTTTTTACTCCGGCCCCTTTCAAGCCTACTAAGTTACTCACACAGGCTTTCAAGTTACTATCGATTAAGCGACAAACATCTGATGTTGCTTGTCCTTGGCAAAATGGTCGTATTGAACGCTGCTTCGGTACATTTAAGCAAAAATGGCGACAAGTGACGCTAATATCGCAAAAACATTTACAAGTACAACTGGCGAATTATCAAACTTGGTACAACGTGATAAGGCCGCATAGTAATTTAGACGGCAGAACACCAGCCGAGGCATTTATGAATAAAACCGTTAAAGGTGAACTTGTTTTAGTGACTGGTTGGAATGTTGTATTGGTGGGTTATTACTTTCCAGATAATACGATGTATTAACGATAATTAGATTAATGTCATTAGCGTTCAAACGAAATGCCGGATATTGCCACCTAAAAATCAAAGATCTGAATAATTTTCTGACAATTAAAGTGCTAAATGCAAAAAGTTAACCTTATTGAAGAATGAACAAGGACGAATTAAAGCTACTTCATTAAAAAGTAGCCTTAAAAATAGAGAAGTATTAGTCCGAACGATGCGAACAGGACAACCCGGTGATACTTTAACTAATAATGAACTACATGATTATTTTGTTGTTGGTAACAGCGGGTGTTTGCTCTCAGTCTCTCTGGTAAATCCTCACTTATTCTAGTTGTTGATATTGCCTTAGAATATTTGTGCGTTGAATTATCTGCTGGATATCCATTACAGTAATCCCTGCTTCTCCATCAGCAACATAGGCTAGATTTCCATCAACGATAATATCTGCAGCCCTTACTTGTGACCTAGCTTCGCCTATGATGTTAGGTTGATAAGGATCTGTAATATCAACTATTACAATCCCTTCAGGGCCTTTGGCAAAATACGCAGTAGAATCGACAATAAAAACACTCAAAGCATTACTATAAACATTACCTGGAGTAGCAATTGTTGATATTTGGAAAGGGGCCGATTCATCATGAATGTCAATAATCGAAAGCCCAGCAACACCATACTGCGTAATATATGCATAGCCATTGGATACAAAAACACTATTCGTTTGACCTAGTGTGCTGAGTGTAGACAATTGAATGGGATTTGATGGGTCATCAATATCAACAATAATAAGTCCAGCTTCAAAATCCGCAATATATGCTCTATTTCCAACAACTTGTATCCCCTTTGCGTTAGGAGAATCTACATGTCCTACTAAAATAGGCTCATTTACATTGCTAACGTTAATTATCTGAGAACCTTCGCTGGAATCAGCAATGTAAATATAATCACCTTGAATATCAATTGACGTTGCGCGCCCAGGCGTATTGACAGAACCGACTAATTTTGGACTTTCGAGTTCTGATATATCTAAAATTTTCAAACCGGAATATGCCTCTACTACATAGGCGAAATCACCTCTTATCAACGCGTCATCGTACCATGCACCTGAATCGAACTCTCCAGTAATTATTGGATGTACAGGATCAGCTAAGCTAATAAATTCAATATCTCCACCGCTAGCAACTACTCCTATGTTACCCTCAATATCTAGCCTGTTCATTCCTTGAGCATTAGACCCTGTACTTGAAAGTATTGAATAATTTACTGGGTTTGAAACATCGACTACCTTCATACTATATTCAACACATATATAAGCTTTCCCCTCTAAAACAGCTAATGACCATGCTCTACCGCCTAAATTAATAGTACCTACGGTCTTTAATTGAGTAGGAATACTTATATCAACTATATTAAGCCCTCCATATGAATCAGCAATAAAAGCATAATCATCAACAATAGTGACATCTAAAGCGTAACTATTTGTCTTTATTGAATCAATCAGAATAGGCTGAAGAGGATCGTTGATATCAATTACATTTAACCCATTAAATTCGTTGGTAATGTACAAATGATTACCAGCTTTCTTAATTTTTGATACTCTTCCTGAAATTGGAATATTAGCAACTTCGACCGGTTCATAGAGATTTTCAATATCCACAACTGTCAAGCCAAATGTACCATCGGCAATATAGGCAAAATTATTGTCAATAAGAACATCTACCGCTGTAGAATTTGTTGTTAGCGTGCTTATAATTACTGGTGCACTAAGGTCTTGAGTATTGATAATTTGTAAACCAGAAGATTTATTAGCTACATAGACAATATCACCATCAACAACAATGCCACTAATAGTTCCTTCTATTTCTAAATTTCCGATTAATAGGGGCTCATCAATGTTAATAACATCATATATTGCTAGCCCATCGTCATAACTCATGTACGCTACTTTATTTTGCACATCAATCGCTGAGCCGGAATAACTTGCCTTAAAGGCAAAGCCTCTCTTGGAAAGATAGCCATCATCATCAATATCGAATATTCTAATTCCATCACTAGAAGCAGCATATAAGATATTTCCATCTATTAGAAAATCATTAACCCTACCAGTTTGATGTATTGTCGTAAGTTCATGCAGCCCAACCAGACAGGCTAGTTCTGTAGCGGCAGGCAGGCAATTATTAATTTTTCCATCAAATATAAGATTGGATATAAAATCTATCGTTATTAAATAATCCAAACTGGCTTGTGACAAGTTAGTATTGAGTAAATTAACCGTATCTAGTGCTTGGTTAGCATCTAAATTTACTTCAACTATAGGATTGTCGTGCAAATCAAGGTTAATCAGCCCTGTCATATAACTTAGTTCGCTAACATTCACTATATTGCGGTTACTACAGTCAAGTGAAGTTAAATCAGCTAGTGCAGAGCTAGCTTGCGCGGTAACATGTTCTTGTACACAAACAGCAAAGGCTTCGTCAGTAAAGGTAACACCCAATACTATATTGTTGGCAGGTACGGCAGCACTTGATCTATGTGTTCTTATAAAATCTGAAGGGTCTATCAAACCTAGATTTTGCATGGCAATCATACCGGCAATAATTGAAGCGCTATCGTTTGCTGTTTGAAAATAGCCATTAGAATATCCATCGTTGGTATCCCATAAGTTATTTATAGTGCCTGGCGAATTATTTCTTAATTCAAAATGAAGATGTGAAGGGGATAATGTCATTCCTTCTATTGAATTATTGCCTTTCGCAATTCGACCAATCATTTGGCCTTTAGTTATAGCTTGAGGAAGGCTAAAGCTATCAGTGTTTGAGGATATTGCACCATCGACTTCTGATAATGCAGTAACATGCGTGTAAACTGAGTAAATTTCACTGCTATCTTGTAAAGTATGTTTGATAACAATGGTCCACGCCCCTTTCTGCGGCGTACTATAACTAGAACGAATACCAAAGAGCTCACCATTCGCCACAGCGTATACTGGCTCACCAGCATCACTATCACCCGAACCTTTATTCCAATCTTCACCAGGATGTAACCCAGTAAAAGAGCTGTAATAACTCCCTACATCTTGCGCATTACGCCAGTTTGATGATACGTAATCTGCCGAACATTCTGTGTTAACTCCATTACATGAGCGACTATGATTATCTTCAATTCCTATTTGTGTCTCATAGGCGTTATTCGATTCTATTGAGAGTTGCTCTGCAAATTCAATAACGGTGCCGTTATCATCCAAACCTTTATGACCTAAAGGGTAATCAAAGCTATTAGCAACAGTAATTTCTGGTTGTGTTATGTTTATAATAAGATTGTTAGCACCTGTGATGATATCTCCACCTTCGGCACCAGGCTTATTTTTTACATAAAAGTTTAATTGAGTTAATACTGTTTCAGGTATGTCGCAGGTAATTGTCGCTGCTGTTCCTGTGCTGTTTACGGTTACTGTTGTACACGTATCTGAATGTTCAAGAGCCATGGCTAAAGTATTCGGTAGGTTAGTACCACTTACTGCAAAGAGTACATCTGAAGTGCCTGATATGACAGTTTTTGGATTAAGGTCAACAAACTCAGGGATTAAAGTAGGTGGTACCACTGGAATATCTGTGAATTCTATCGAATGCGTTCCGTTTGCCATTACTAAGTCTTCTATTTCATAGACGGTTAGTGTTGAATCACCTTCTGTATCGCTTTGACACATCATAGTATAGCTTGTTGACGACACTAAAACTTTCTCGTCACAAAGTGCACCTTGTATTTCAGCACTCATGGTTTCTGGGAAATTTATACCTGTAAGAGTAAATTGGGTTGGCGTGTCAATATACGCAACTAAAGGTGCTATAGAGACAACTTCTGGCGTACCATTTTCAGGTACCTCCCAAGAGAAATCATAGCCAGGGAGTGCAAGTAAATAATCAATAGTTGCTTGCGTTAATGGATTGTCGTCAATTCGAAGATGTTCTAGCGGGGTGGTTTGTGGGATAGCAATAGTGGTTAAGTTATTACTACTTATTAGTAGATCAGTTAACTTGGTATTATTACTGAGGTCTATTTCATGAATATTGTTACTTGAAAGAAATAACATTTGTAGCAAAACGTTATTATTGAGATTTATGCTTTGGAATTCATTGAACATAAGTTCCAATTCAACTAATGCTGTGTTATTCGTTAGGTCTATCTCTTTAAGCTGGTTACTTGATGCAGAAAGTGAAGTGATATTTTCGTTTTTACTTATATCAAGTGTTTGTAGTTTATTATTGCCTAAATTTAAAAATGTTAAATTAACGTTTGATTGAAGGTCTACACTTTCAAGCTGATTAAATGACAAATTAAGCTCTTCTAATTGATTATTAGTAGTAACATTAATTTCAGTCAAACTATTTTCAGTTAAATTTAATTTCTCAAGGTTTGTTAAGGTACTCAAATCTATTTTAGTTAATGAATTTCTTGATAAATCTAACGAATTTAGTCCCGTTAAAAATTCTAGGCCTTGAGTATTGATTATTTTTTGGTCATTGCAACTTAACACTTGTAGGTCAGCTAAATTATTAATGACTGTTGTATCCACATGACTTTGTACACATTTCGCTAAATTTAAATCAGAGAAACTTACACCTTTTACGACCTTTAAAGCATTTTCATCTAGGTCTGTAGAGTCGCTTGGCTCTACAACGGCAATGGTTATATTGCGTTTGCTTAGTATGCGGCCACCTTCACTGCGACTGCTACGAACTTCACACATCAAGTTACTAACGCCTGTTTGTAACATTTCTAATTCAAACGACGTCTCGATGTTGTCACGGCTTGCTAGCTGATGAATATATTCATATTGAGATGATTTAGAATAATTACTATTTTCTGTAGAACATAACACACGGATACCTGAGGCATCTTTGTCTAAAACATTATTAAAATAAGGAAAATATATATTAGCTTTTAAATCAATTTGATAAAGTTGATTGACAAACATTCTACTAGGGACATCGACGACTAATACAGACTCCCAATCGGTTTCACTACTGTTACTGCCATTTAAAATTAATAACTGATATAACTTGTCGTCAAAATCATCTATCAATTCAGTTTTATTATAGTCAGTAAATATCCAGCCATTTTCTAGCGAAAGTCGTGATGAAATATCTTCTAAATACAAAATTTCATTTGCAATAGTAAGGCTACTAAGCGGATAGCTAGCTTTTTGCATTAAGTCTAGGTTACCGCCATAAAGTACGTAGGTATTTAATGCCTCGTAAGAAATATTCGCGTTGTTACGCAACTCACTTACATTATCAAGGCGAAATGTAGCGTTAATTGCATAAAGGCCGTTTATTCCTTGCTTCACGACACCTGTAACTGCGCTTATGCAAGCTTTTGATTTACTTTGAAATGAATACCCGTCTTTAGCTGGCAACCAACAACCCGCAGTGTTTAATACATTACCCAATGTGTCACTAATACCATTTCTAATGTCATTAGTAACCGTTTCATCTTTATTTTTTGGGATTAATGCTAAATCAATTAGTTGCTTTGACGCCGCAGCCAGTTTTAGTATATCTTTACCTTTGGCTATATTTTTAAGACTCTTAAAGTTGGCATCTGGTAAAGTTGAAATTAGTTCATCATATTCTATGAAAATTTTCGCAATAATAGTTAGGTTTTTCCCAGCTTTTAAAGTCACGACTACATTATCTAAAAATTTGTAATAAATATTTTTATCATTATCATCAATATCATATACCGCTATTAGTTTTTTTAATGTCGCTATATAGGCTATCAGCTGTCTCTTATACACATCTGACGCTGCCGACGACTCCTTACGTGTAGAT
>OJHO01000840.1_pt1 | contig 11653 bp, 8 predicted proteins | sample 1595311 | NCBI WGS metagenome assembly OJHO01 (sample SAMN05416879, study PRJEB24817) | seawater metagenome | isolation source: Sea water | place: Canada:Atlantic | collected 2013-11 | reverse complement strand
TTTTCTTCAGGCGGTTATTTATGAATTTTCCGGTTTTATACCTCCGCAAAGGCGCAGAGCGCAGGCTCCGGGCTGGTCATCTTTGGGTCTACAGCAATGAAGTGGATACCCATCGCTCCCCGCTGACCGAGTTTGAAGCCGGAGCCCAGGCTGAACTGCGCGCGGCCAACGATAAACCCATGGGAACGGTGTTTGTGAACCCTCATGCTCTGATCTGCGGCCGGCTGATCAGCCGGAATTCCGCCCATGGCATGACGCCGCAACGGCTCACCGAACGGGTTGAGACGGCGCTGGCGTTGCGGGAGCGGTTGTTTGACAAGCCGTTTTATCGCTGGGTGTTTGGCGACAGTGACGGGCTTTCCGGGCTGGTGATTGACCGGTTTGATGATGTGGTAGTGGTTCAGATCTCGACCGCCGGTATGGAGCAGATGAAGGAGTCCGTTGTTCGTGCGGTGCAGCGGTTGGCGCATCCGCGGGCGATTATCCTCAAGAACGACGGTAAGATGCGGAAGGTAGAAGGGCTGGATACTTACGTTGAGCAGGCCCATGGCCCGGAGATTGATCTCCTGCCGGTTGAGGAGAATGGCGTGCGCTTCGAGGTGCCCATGGAAGGGGGGCAGAAAACGGGATGGTTCTATGATCACCGCATGAACCGGCAGCGGCTGCAGGCCTATGCGCCGGGCAAGCGTGTGCTGGATGTGTTCAGTTACGTAGGTGGCTGGGGTATCCAGGCTGCCTGTGCCGGGGCTACGCAGGTGACCTGTGTGGACAGTTCCTCTGGTGCCATCGACTCTGTTCATCACAATGCGAAGATCAATGGCCTTGATAACATCGAGACGATAGAGGGTGATGCCTTCGACGCCCTGAAAGCGCTGTGCGATGAGAAGGAAAAGTTCGACATCGTTGTCCTCGACCCACCGGCACTGATCCCCCGGCGGCGTGACCAGAAGGCTGGGGAAGAGGCTTATGCGCGCCTGAACCAGTTGGGACTCCGGTTGCTTGGTCGGGATGGACTACTGGTGTCGGCTTCCTGCTCCATGCACCTGTCCCAGGAAAAACTGACGGATATTATTCGCGGCAGTGGCCGTAAGATCGACCGATTTGTTCAGTTATTGGAGCAAGGCCATCAAGCGCCGGATCATCCGGTAGTGCCGGGGATTCCGGAGACCGATTATATTAAAAGCTGTTTTGTTCGGTCATTGACTGGGTTTCTTTGAGGCCGGGATTCTGGATTTCACTGCGATCTATTGGGCTTCCGAGAATGAAACTCAGAAGTAGCGGATTCACAGCGTATCCCGGGCACTCCCTCCCTGGGGCCTTCCCGGGCACATAGGCATATAGTTACCCGCGAAGGCTCATGACTTTCCAGCCGCTCTCTTTCGCAATTTTTTCAAGTGTGGGGTCCGGATCGACTGCGACCGGGTTGTCGACTTTGCGAAGCAATGGGGCGTCGTTATGGGAGTCACTATAGAACCAGGCGCCCTCAAGACTTTCTCCAGTTGATTCGAGCCAGTCATTCAGGCGGGTTACCTTCCCGTCCTGAAAGCTGGGAATACCTGCAACCTCTCCCGTATAACGCCCATTGACCATCTCTGGCTCAGTGGCAATCAGATGGTCAATGTCCAGCAGTTCAGCCACCGGCTCGGTTACGAACCGGTTGGTTGCAGTGATGATCATCAGCGTGTGGCCTTCGGCCCGGTGGCTATCCAGCAATGCCTTGGCCTTGGCAAGCATCATTGGCTGGATTTTTTTCGCCACAAACTGTTTGCGCCAGGTCAGCAGCTGTTCCGTGTCATGCCGTGCAAGAGGCTGAAGGGCAAAGCTCAGGTAGCGCATGATGTCCATCTCGCCGTTCAAATACTCCTCATAGAAGCGGTCATTCGCCTGCCGGTATTCTTCTGCATCCACAATAGACTCTTCCACGAGGAATTCACCCCAGGCATGGTCGCTGTCTCCGGCGAGCAGGGTGTTATCGAGATCAAAAATCGCAAGCGTCAATTTGTTTACCTCCAACAGGAACAACGGCCATTACAGGCGCGACAGTTTACCATGACATGCCGCAGTCGGCTCCGTTTGCCGAAGCCTTGGGATTCTGTAAGAATGAGAGCAACTTGGATAAATCCGGCCGGTGAATTTTTAATCCGGCCAACCGACTTTTAAGAGGACTGTGCCGTGATCGATTCGGACGGTTTCAGACCCAACGTCGGAATCATTCTGGCCAATCACAGGGGGGAAGTCCTCTGGGCAAGGCGAATAGGGCAGGACTCCTGGCAGTTCCCTCAAGGTGGTATCAAGCACGACGAATCACCGGAAGAGGCCCTTTACAGGGAACTGGCGGAGGAAATTGGTCTCGGTACAGGCGATGTGGAAATCATCAGCTGTACCCGTGGCTGGCTGAGATACCGCCTCCCTCGCAGGATGGTGCGCCACAATTCGCACCCGGTCTGCGTGGGACAAAAACAGAAATGGTTCCTGCTGAGGATGCTTTCGCCGGATGCGCAGGTACGCGTAGACGGCACGGACTCGCCGGAATTCGACGGCTGGCAGTGGGTTAGCTACTGGTACCCGCTTGGGCAGGTCGTCTCGTTCAAACGCGAGGTCTATCGACGTGCGCTGCGAGAGCTCGCGCCGCGGCTGTTTTATGACATGGAACAGTGGCGCCAGAGCGAGCCTTCCCGACGCGCGAAGGACACACAGAAATGACGGATTGAACCCGCCATGCTGAGCATACTGCGAAGTCTTGTACAAGAGGTAAACAGTGCCCGCGATTTGCAGGAGGCGCTGGATGTCATTGTTTCGCGGGTGCAGAAAGCCATGGATACCGAGGTTTGCTCGGTATATCTGCTTGATCCAGCCACAAATCGCTACATATTGATGGCGACAGAAGGCTTGTACCAGCAAGCAGTAGGGCAGGTCAGCCTGGCTTATTCCGAGGGCCTGATTGGTCTGGTTGGCTCCCGGGAGGAGCCTATCAACCTTGAAGATGCTCCGTCCCATCCCCGCTATCGTTACTTCCCTGAGACCGGCGAAGAGCGTTTTCGCTCATTCCTGGGTGTTCCCATCATTCACCATCGCCGGGTTCTTGGCGTTCTTGTTGTTCAGCAACGGGAAAGTTCGCGCTGCTTTGACGAGGGTGAAGAAGCCTTCCTGGTTACCGTTTCGGCTCAATTGGCCGGCGTTATCGCCCACAGCGAGGCAACGGGCGCCATCAGCGGTCTTTCCCTGACCGGTGAAGAAGCGACCGATGTCAGTTTCAGTGGTGTGCCTGGTGCGCCGGGCGTTGCCATTGGCAAGGGCGTGGTGGTGTACCCGGCCGCCGACCTGGACGTTGTGCCTGAGAAACCCACCGATGATGTTGAGCTGGAACTGTCGCTGTTTGAAGGCGCGGTGACAGCGGTTCGGGAAGACATTGAGCGGGTAGCGGCCCGGCTTGCTTCCCAGCTTCGCCCGGAAGAGCAGGCTCTGTTCGATGTCTATTTGCGTATGCTGGGTGATGACGCAATGCCGGGTGAGGTGGGCAACCGGATCAAGGAGGGTTTCTGGGCCCAGGGCGCATTGAAGCAGGTGGTTCAGCAGTACGTTCGCCACTTTGAAATGATGGACGACCACTACCTGCAGGAACGGGCTGTGGACATCCGCGACCTCGGCCGCCGTTTGTTGTCCCACTTACAGGAAGGTGAGCAGAAAGACACGGTCTATCCTGAGAACACAGTCCTTGTCAGTGAAGAGCTGACACCGGCCATGCTCGGAGAGGTGCCCAAGGGGCAACTGGTCGGTTTGGTGTCGGTTAAGGGCTCCAGCAACTCCCACGTTGCCATCCTGGCGCGTGCCATGGGTGTGCCCACCGTCATGGGGCTGGTAGATATTCCGGTCAACCAACTGGATGGCAAGGACCTGATTGTTGATGGCTTTGAAGGGCAGATTTTCGCGTCACCCTCCATGGATCTGAGGAACTTCTACCAGGAAATCTGTGACGAGGAAGACGAGTTGGTCAAAGGGCTGGAAGCCCTGCGGGATCTGCCTTGCGAAACCACCGATAACCACCGGGTGTCGCTGCTGGTGAATACTGGTCTGATGACAGATGTGGTGCGTTCTTTGAGCCATGGTGCTGAAGGTATCGGTCTGTACCGAACCGAAGTGCCGTTCATGATCAAGGACCGATTCCCGTCGGAACAGGAACAACGCGAATATTACCGCGAGCAACTGGAAGCCTTTGCGCCGAACCCTGTCACCATGCGTACGCTGGACATCGGCGGCGATAAGGCGCTGACGTACTTCCCGATCCAGGAAGAGAACCCGTTTCTGGGCTGGCGCGGTATCCGGGTAACCCTGGATCATCCGGAGATATTCCTGGTTCAGGTGCGCGCGATGCTCAAGGCGAGTGAAGGCCTGAACAATCTGCAGATCATGCTGCCGATGATCAGCAATATTTCAGAAGTGGAAGAATCCCTCCACCTGATTTACCGGGTTTATCATGAGGTCAGGGAGGAAGGTTACAACATCCATATGCCCAAGGTCGGGGTAATGGTGGAGATTCCGGCGGCGGTGTATCAGATTCGCGAGTTGGCGGATCGCGTGGATTTCCTCTCTGTGGGTTCAAACGACCTGACCCAGTACCTGCTGGCGGTGGATCGCAACAACCCCAGGGTTGCGCAGCTGTACCATTCCTATCATCCCGCCGTGTTGCAGGCGCTGGTGCGCGTAGCACAGGACGCCCATGCGGTCGGCAAGCCTGTCGGTATCTGCGGTGAACTGGCGGGTGACCCTGGCGGCGCGCTGCTGTTGATGGCGATGGGTTACGATTCGCTCTCCATGAACGCGGCCAGCCTGCCCAAGGTCAAGTCGGTCATTCGCAGTGTTAGCCGCGAATGGTCGGCACAGCTACTGGAAGATGTGCTGTTGCTGGATTCGCCGCACGTTATCAAGAGTTGTGTGGATCTGGCCCTGCGCAATGCCGGATTTGGCCGCTATCTGCGCCCGGGCAAGTCCAGTGCCATTGCCCATGCCGAAAAGGCCCTTTCGTGAAGGCGTATAGCCAATTGGTCCTATATAGGGTGTGTACTCTAAAACTGGCTGCTAATGTTGAAAACAATAGGCAACCGCACCCGCATGGGGATATTGAATGACGGCAACCACAACAGCGATTAAGCCCGAACCTCGCATCGGCCTGGCCCTCGGCGGCGGTGGCCCGTTGGGAGGTATCTACGAAATCGGGGCATTGCGCGCGCTCGATGAGGCGCTGGATGGCCTTGATTTCAATAATATTGATGTTTACGTCGGCGTGAACGCGGGCTCCTTTGTTGCGGCCAATCTGGCCAACCAGATGACCACCGCCCAGTTGTGTCGGATTTTTGTGCGCAATGAAGCGGAAGTGCACCCCTTCCATCCGGAAGTATTCTATCGCCCGGCGTTCCGGGAACTGGGCAGTCGCTTGCTGGCGGTTCCGGGTCTGGTGACGACGGCTGTGCGACGGTTCGTAAATAACCCTTATGACCAGAGCTTGCTGGAAGCGCTGACGATTCTTGCGCAGGCTGCGCCTGCGGGCCTTTTCGATAACGAAGGCCTGCACGAATATCTGCAGCGGGCCTTTACCATGCTTGGTCGCACCAACGATTTCCGACAGCTTAAGCGCAGTCTTTATATTGTTGCGGCGGATGTGGAAAGCACTGAGGCGGTCTGCTTTGGTGCCCCCGGTTTTGATCACGTGCCCATATCAAAAGCGATTCAGGCGAGTACCTCGTCTCCGGGTATCTATGTTCCGGTCACCATCGACGGGCGTTACTACGTGGACGGTACTCTGAGAAAGGGGTTGCATGCCTCCGTGGCGTTTGAGGACGGTGCGGATCTGGTTTTCGCGGTCAATCCACAGGTTCCCATTGATGCAAGCTCAGCTGTGCGAGCCGGTACCATGGGGCCGGGCGATCTGACCCGGTCGGGTATGCCAAACCTGCTGTCCCAGATGTTCCGCACTATGGTGTACTCCCGAATGCAATCGGGCATTGCGCAGTACACCCGGGATTACCCGGACAAGGATATTCTGCTGTTCGAGCCGACCCGCGATGATGCCAAGCTATTCTTCTCCAATGTGTTCAGTTTCCAGTCCCGCCGGATGGTGTGTGAGCACGCCTACCAGATGACGCGGCGTGATCTTCTGAACCGTGCGGACGAGTTGGAGCCTAAACTTGCGAAGTATGGTATTCGTCTGCGTCGGGATCGTCTGGAAGACGAGCAGCGCACCATCAGTACCAGCCTGTACGGTGAGATGCTGCCCCTTTATGTGGCAAAAGGCCGTAAGAAACGGGCTCAGAAAGGAAAGTTGGCAACCGGCTTTGATAATGTGTCGGAGCTGTTCAGTAAGGCCTTGTAGGGGGCGCGAAGAACGCGCGCCCCAATAGGATACATTCGGGCCTTCCTGCCCTTGCGGGTCACAGGATATAGCGGCTCAGATCTTCGTCTTCAGCCAACTCACCCAGTTTTTCGTCCACAAACGCCGCGGTAACCTCGAAGCTGTCGGTAACCTGATCACCTGCCTCGTAAGACAGACTCTCCAGCAGTCGTTCCAGCACCGTATGTAGGCGTCTTGCACCGATATTTTCCGTGGTTTCGTTGACCTTGTAGGCGACTTCCGCAATACGGGCGATGGCGTCCTCTGTGAAGGTCAGTTTGACACCCTCGGTGCCCATCAGGGCTTCGTACTGCTGTACCAGAGAGGCATCTGGCTCCGTGAGGATACGTTTGAAGTCATCCGGGGTCAGTGCCTGCAGCTCAACACGGATCGGCAGGCGGCCCTGTAACTCCGGGATCAGGTCAGACGGCTTCGACAGGTGAAACGCGCCGGACGCGATAAACAGGATGTGATCCGTTCGTACGGAGCCATACTTGGTGCTGACGGTGCTGCCTTCGATCAGGGGCAGTAGGTCCCGTTGCACACCTTCCCGGGAAACATCGGATGAGGTGTTCTCGGAGCGCTTGGCCACCTTGTCGATTTCGTCGATGAAGACGATGCCATTCTGCTCGACGGTCTGGATGGCTTTCTGCTTGATTTCCTCTTCATTGACCAGTTTGGCGGCTTCCTCGTCGCGAACGTGCTTCATGGCGTCAGCGACCTTCATCTTGCGAGTCTTGCGCTTATCAGAGGACATGCTCGAGAACATGTTCTGTAGCTGGCTGGTCATCTCCTCCATGCCTGGAGGTGCCATGATTTCAACGCCGGCGCCGCTGTTACGCAGGTCGATTTCGATTTCCTTGTCGTCCAGCTCGCCCTCGCGCAGTTTCTTGCGGAACAGCTGGCGGGTGGAAGAGTCTTCGGTTTTCTGGCTGTCTTCCTTGAAGTCCCGGGGTGGCGGGATCAGGGCATCCAGAATGCGTTCCTCGGCGGCGTCCATGGCGCGATGCTCGTGGCGTTTCATTTCCTTCTCGCGCAGCATCTTGATGGCCATGTCCGCCAGATCACGGATAATGGACTCGACGTCCCGGCCTACGTAGCCCACTTCGGTAAACTTGGTCGCTTCCACTTTCAGGAAGGGGGCGTCGGCCAGTTTGGCAAGACGGCGTGCGATTTCAGTTTTACCCACACCGGTGGGGCCGATCATAAGGATGTTTTTTGGTGTGATTTCTTCGCGCAGACCACTGTCCAGCTGCATCCTGCGCCAGCGGTTGCGCAGGGCGATGGCCACGGAACGCTTGGCCTCTTCCTGGCCCACGATGTGTTTGTTGAGCTCGTGGACAATCTCACGGGGGGTCATTGCAGACATGCTAGCTCCGGATCAATCGTTGGCTGAGAGCACTTCGAGGGTGCGATTGTGGTTGGTGTAGATGCAGATGTCGGCCGCGATATCCAGGCCCTTCTCCACAATCTCGTTGGCTTTCAGGTCGGTGTTTTCCAACAGGGCTCTTGCGGAAGCCTGTGCAAACGGACCGCCGGAGCCGATCGCGATCAATCCCTGTTCTGGTTCGATAACATCGCCGTTGCCGGTGATGATGAGGGATGCTGTCTTGTCGGCAACGGCCAGCAGGGCCTCCAGCCGGCGGAGAGCTCGGTCCGTTCGCCAGTCTTTGGCCAGTTCGACAGCGGCGCGGGTAAGGTTGCCCTGGTGTTTCTCGAGTTGGGCTTCAAAACGCTCGAACAGGGTGAATGCGTCGGCGGTACCACCCGCAAAACCGGCCAGCACCTTATCGTTATAGAGCCGGCGAACCTTGCGGGCATTGCCCTTCATTACGGTATTGCCGAGGGAGACCTGGCCGTCGCCACCCATGGCAACTTCATCGTCACGCCTGACAGAGAGTATGGTAGTCATTCTGGCTCCATTTGCCTGATAGAAAACGGTATTCAGCAGTTATGGAGGCGAGGGGGCGGTTTTCAAGGGCGGGAGGAAAGAGAGTCAGGAGGGCAGCTCAGCCCTCCTTGGGAATCTTCCTGACCAGAGGCTGAATGTTGAGATTGACCAGCTTGTCGATAGCCGCATTCATCTGGCTGCGAGAGGTGAAGGGGCCTACATTGACGCGGTACCAGATGCTTCCGCTGTCGAGGTCGATGCGTTTGACCTTTGCACGGAGGCCCTGGAACGCGATTTCGGCCCGCTGCCTCTCTGCATCTTGCTGTTGTCGGAAAGAGCCCGTTTGCACCAGATAATCAAACGTTTGCTGTCCTGGCCCAGGGGTATATTCCTCGACCTCGGGAGGAACCACCTCCGAGTCAGGAAGCATGTCGTAAAAGCGAAAGCCGGGTTTTTCTTTTGCGGCGGTTTCCGAAGGCTTTTCCTTTACCGCAGGTGGTTCGGCTGTTGTGGCTTTTTCATCCTGGCGAGGCTCGGATGTAGGAAGTGAGTTGAGATAGGCAATAAAGCCGATAAAACCACCCACGGCTGCCAGTGACAGAATCCACTTCAATGACAAGCCGCCCCGCTGTGACTTGGCCGCAGCAGGGCGTTTTGGGGGCTGCTTTTGTTTACGCGCAGCAGGCCTCGCGGATTTTGTTGATGTTGCCGGTTTGCTGGCCGTTCTTGATTTGCGGGCATAGTCTCGGGACATGGCCGGGTTAGTTCCTGTTGCGTGCCTGAATATTCAGATCATGAAGCCTGACTTGCTACATTTCGTCGGGAGCGCTTACGCCAAGCAGGTCAAGACCATTGGCGATCACCTGCCGGACCGCAAGATACAGGGAAACGCGAGCGTCCCGGACAGCGGTATCCTCGATCAGAACTTTGTGGGCGTTGTAGTAGGTATGAAACTGACCAGCAAGATCCCTGAGATAGTGCGTCAGGTGATGTGGTTCTCTCAGTTTGGCTGAGCTTTCTATCAGCTCGGGGTACTTGGCTAGCTGATTAGCGAGATCCTTTTCCTCGTCGAGTGTCAGCAAGGACAGGTCGCCGACACATTCGTTCAGACCACGTTCAACCCCTTCTTCTTTCAGCTTTCTGAGCACGCTGCAAATACGTGCATGGGCATACTGAATGTAATAGACCGGGTTTTCAGTGGTCTGGGAGCGGGCCAGATCGATATCGAAAGTCAACTGGGAGTCGACTCTGCGAGCCGCAAGGAAAAAGCGTGTGGCGTCGCGGCCCACTTCGTCGATCAGGTCACGGACCGTCACGTAACTGCCTGCGCGCTTGGAAATCTTCACTTCCTGCCCGGACCGGGTCACCATCACCATCTGGTGAAGCACGTAATCCGGCCAACCCTGGGGGATGTCGGCGTTCAGCGCTTGCAGGCCGGCACGAACCCGTGTGACGGTGGAGTGGTGGTCGGCACCCTGCTCATTGATAACCGTGGTGAAACCCCGTTGCCACTTGTTCAGGTGGTAGGCCACGTCCGGCAGGAAATAGGTATAGCCGCCATCCTTCTTGCGCATCACGCGGTCTTTGTCGTCGCCGAATTCGGTGGTTTTCAGCCACATGGCGCCGTCGTGTTCGTAGGTATAGCCGTTTTCCTGCAGGCGCTCGACGGTTTCCTCTACCTTGCCATCTTCGTACAGCGATGACTCGAGGAAATACACGTCGAACTCCACGCCAAAAGCTTTCAGGTCCAGGTCCTGCTCACGACGCAGGTAGGCAACCGCAAACTCCTGGATGGCTTGTTGATCGTCCGGATCGGCTTTACCGGTGACTTCCCGGTCGTCCGCGGTAACGGTTTCGCCGGCGAGATAGGCATTGGCCACATCGGTGATGTAGTCACCGCGGTAGCCATCGGCCGGCCAGTTTTCGTCGTCCGGTGTCAGCCCTTTCACCCGTGACTGCACTGAAAGCGCCAGATTGCTGATCTGCGCGCCTGCATCGTTGTAGTAAAACTCGCGGGTGACTTCGTAACCATTGGCTTCCAGCAAACGACTCAGGCAGTCGCCAATAGCCGCACCACGGCCATGGCCCACGTGCAGGGGGCCGGTGGGGTTGGCGGAGACAAACTCCACCTGGACCTTCTCGCCCTTGCCGTTGTTGTTACGACCGTACCGCCCGGCGTTGTCGAGAATGGTGTTAACCACCTCAAAGGCACTGGCCGTGCTCATGAAAAAGTTGATAAAACCGGGGCCTGCAATTTCAACTTTCTCGACAGCGCTGCTGTCCGGCAACCGTTCCACCAATGCCTCTGCCAGCTTTCGTGGCGGGCAACCCGCCGCCTTTGATGCGACCAGAGCAATGTTGCAGGCGTAGTCACCGTGGGATTTGTCCTTGGTGTTGCCTACCTGTGGTGTAAAGGTCTGATCTGCTGGCAAGGTGCCTTCAGATTGCAGGGTCGCCAGCGCAGACTGGAGCAGTTCGGATACGGTCTCTTTCATGCTGTCGGATGACTCGGGTTGCAAGAGAATGGAAGAACGGCGGATGCGCCCCGCCGGAGATGTCGAAGGACGCTATTATCGCGGAAAGGCCCGGGGGACTCAAATTACGCTGCTCGGAGCCTGTAGTGATTCTCCCGAGTCGACAATACTGGGAATCAGGTTGGTGCGGCTTCAGTCTCCCTGAAAAGGAAGGATGACCGTACTGTTGGCACTCATGAAGCTAATCCGGAGGTTGATGCTGTCGTAGGAGCCCAATCCGTTATAGCGTCCATTACGTTCGGACGGCGATGAAGTGGGTGTGGCTCCACAGTTGGTGGCATCGAAGGTAACGTCAAAAACGTTAATGTTCGAGGATTGGATCGAAATCTGCCCATCAAATACACAGCCAGTCGAATCCGATCCGGTTAGGCCGCCTTGGCTTCCGATCGTGAAACTCGTTGTTTGATCAAAGGATAGGTAAGAGTCAGACAGGATGCCCAGCGAGATTGGCTCGTTACTCAGATCGACCAGCCTTATCAGGGCCGCGCTGGCATTATAATCCCCACTGACGCTGTAGCTGAGGCTTTGTGAGTCTTCCACGATGCCGCTGAGGCTACCCTCCGCCCGATTCCACTGGTTGGTGTAGAACAGATTGGCTGCACTTCCGCTGAACTGGGCACCTTCAGAATTTGCTTCCACATTGCCGAATACAGAATTAACCGCGTTGATAGCGGTCACAAACCGACCAGAGCCGCTTATCCAGGTAACGGCTTCATCGGAACCGCCGGTGTTAGAGGCAATGTCGGTTAAATAGACGCCAGGCCTGAGGCCTGTATCGCCACCATCATTGGCACTTCCCAGGCTGTCCGACTGTCTCTTATACACATCTCCGAGCCCACGAGA
>OJHO01000834.1_pt1 | contig 11779 bp, 8 predicted proteins | sample 1595311 | NCBI WGS metagenome assembly OJHO01 (sample SAMN05416879, study PRJEB24817) | seawater metagenome | isolation source: Sea water | place: Canada:Atlantic | collected 2013-11 | reverse complement strand
GCAGCGTCAGATGTGTATAAGAGACAGCCTTGAGCATGGAGGATTCCACGCCCGGGGCCGTTCCCGACGCCGCCTTGGAGACGATGCGCAGGTTGGTCGTGGACATCGCCATCAGGTCGATTTCCACCTGTGCGACACGCGCGGCAAAATGCGGGTTCTGCATCAATGGCTTGCCACCCGCCATTTCGGCCTTGGCGATGCGCTTGACCGCGCGCAGACCGGCCTGCGAAAACCCGACGCCCGCGATGTTGGTGCGCTCGTGGGTCAGCAGGTATTTCGCCACGTCCCAACCGCGGTTCTCTTCGCCGACGATCCGGTCCTTGGGCACCTTCACGTTGGTAAAGAACGTCTCGCAGAAGACCGACGCGCCAGAGATCAGCTTGATCGGGCGGGTCTCGACGCCTGCGTCTTCCATGTCGATCAGCAGAAAGGAGATACCCTTGTGCTTGGGCGCGTCACGATCCGTACGGATCAGCGCGAAAATCCAGTCGGCTTTATCGGCGTAGGAGGTCCAGATCTTCTGACCGTTTACCAGCCAATGATCGCCCTTGTCCTCGCCTTTGGTCTGGACACTGGCCAGATCCGACCCGGCCCCCGGCTCGGAATAGCCCTGACACCAGCGGATTTCACCGCGGGCGATCGGGGGCAAATAATGCAGTTTCTGTTCATGCGTGCCAAAGTGCAGCAAGGCGGGCCCAAGCATCCAGATGCCAAAGCTTTGCAACGGGTTGCGCGCCTCGATCCGGTCCATCTCTTCTTTAAAGATCTTTTCCTGCGCGCGGTTCATCCCCGCCCCGCCGTATTCGACGGGCCATGTGGGCACGGTATAGCCCTTGGACGCGGCGCGCTCCATCCAGACGCGCTGCGCGTCGGATTCGAACTCAAAATTCTTGCCACCCCAGCATATCGATGCTTCACTCGGCTCACCGCCGCGCATTTCGGCCGGGCAGTTTGCCTCCAGCCAATCGCGCAGCTCCGCGCGGAAACCCTCCAGTTCCTGTTCGGACTGCATCTTTTCTCCCCCCTCGTTTTGCGAACTCCAATTCCGCACTGCAAAATTGCATTTCGAAATTCGATTGACAAGACAGTTTCTGAACGCGCCTATTGCTTTGCAAATCTAGAGGAGGAATGACCCGATGAAAGCCATGCTTAGCACTGCCCCCGGCGGCCCCGAAACGCTGGAACTGACAGAGATGCCACAGCCTGAACCGAAGAAAGGTCAGGTGCGTATTCGCATCCGCGCAGCGGGGCTGAACTTCCCTGACACCTTGATTATCAAGGATCTTTACCAGATGAAGCCGCCCCGCCCCTTCGCGCCGGGTGGCGAGGTTTCAGGCGATGTGGACGCCGTGGGAGAGGGCGTTTCCAACGTTGCTGTGGGCGACCGGGTGCTGGCGATGACCGGCTTTGGCGGCTTTGCGACAGACATCATTGTGGACGCGGAACGGGTGCAGAAGATCCCCGATGCGATGCCATATGACGAAGCGTCATGTCTGGTGCTGACCTATGGCACCTCCCATCACGCGCTGAAAAACCGCGCCGAAATCCAGCCCGGCGAATCCTTGCTGATCATGGGCGCTGCGGGCGGCGTTGGCGTGGCCGCGATCGAACTGGCGAAAGCCGCCGGTGCCCGTGTGATCGCTGCCGTATCGTCGGAAGACAAGGCGCAGTTCTGCCGTGATCTGGGCGCGGACGAGACGATCATCTACAGCCGCGACATGGATGACCGTGCGACGCAGAAAGCCTTCTCGGACGAGATCAAGAAGCTGTCGGGCGGTGAGGGTGTCGATGTGGTTTATGACGCCGTAGGCGGTGCCTATGCCGAACCCGCCGTACGCGCGCTGGCGTGGAAAGGCCGCTATCTGGTCGTGGGCTTCCCTGCCGGTATCCCCAAGATCCCGTTGAACCTGACGCTGCTTAAGGGCTCGCAGATCATGGGTGTTTTCTGGGGCGCGCATACGGCCCGTGAACCCAAGGTACATGCCGAAAACATGGCCGATCTGTTCCGTATGTATGCGGGTGGCCAGATCAAGCCCCGCATCTCTGCCCGCTATCCGCTGGAAAAAGCCGCCGACGCTCTCAACCTGATGCAGGACCGTAAGGTGCAGGGCAAAGTGGTGTTGGATGTTCAATAAGCAGATAGGACGTTCAAAATGACCAACACACAGATTGTCATCGCAGAACTGCCCAGCGATTCGTTGACGCCTGCGCATTTCAAACAGACCACCACTGATATGCCCGTGGCAGCCGACGGTCAGGTGCTGCTCAAGGTGATCCTGATGTCCATCGACGCGGCCAACCGGTCATGGATGAAAGGCGCGACCTACCGCGTGGCGGTCAACGCCGGTGATGCCATGCCCACCTATGCCATCTGCGAGGTCGTCGAGAGCAGCAGCGACCGTCTGGCCGTTGGCGATATCGTCGCGTCAGAGGCAACGTGGTCGAACTTTGTCGTCGCCGATGCGCGCAAGTGCGAGAAGTTGCCAAAGGTGCCGCAGCTGTCGAACCTGATGTCTGTTTACGGCATCGCGGGCAAAACCGCCTATCACGGGCTGATCTCGGTCGGGCAACCGGTTGCGGGTGAAACCGTGCTGGTGTCGGCCGCCGCAGGGTCGGTCGGTGGCTATGTCGGCCAGATCGCCAAGGCGCTTGGCTGTCGGGTCGTGGGCATCGCGGGCGGAGCGGAGAAATGCAAATGGGTGACGGAGGAATTGGGCTTTGACGCCTGCATCGACTACCGCGCCCCCGGCATGTCCAAAGCCCTGCGTGCTGCCTGCCCCGACGGGGTGGATGTCTATTTCGACAACGTCGGCGGCACCGTACTTGAGGCCGCGTTGTTCGCGATGAACGAAAAGGGCCGCATCGTCTGCTGTGGTGCTGTCAGCCAATATGACACCGAAACCCCCACCGGTCCGCGCAACCTGCCCGGTCTGGTCGTGGTCAAACGTCTGCGGATGGAAGGCTTTATCGTGATGGACTGGACCCAGAACGACGCCAAGGCGCTGCGCGCGTTGCAAACCTGGGTCGAGGCGGGGCAGATCAAGGTGACCGAGGACATCGTCGACGGATTGGAAAACGCGCCACAGGCGCTGATCGGCCTGCTGGCCGGTGAGAACAAGGGCAAGCGCATGGTGCGTGTTGCCGCGGACCCATCCTGAAGGAGTATCCCATGTCTGCATTGAAAGAGGCACTAGCCCATAGTGAAACGCTGATCGGGACCGAGGTCGGGGTCTCTGACTGGATCACGGTGGATCAAGAGATGATCGACCAATTTGCCAAAACCACCCACGACATGCAGTGGATTCACATCGACCCCGAACGCGCCGCTGCGGAAACGCCCTTTGGCGGAACGATTGCGCATGGGTTCCTGACCTTGTCGCTGGCGAGCCGCTTTGCCTATGATTGCTTTAATATGATGCCCGGACAGGTGATGGGCATTAACTATGGCATGAACAAGCTGCGGTTCCTGACTCCGGTCAAGGCGGGGTCGCGGCTGCGCGGGCGGTTCACGCTGCAAAAGGTCACGGCGCGCAACGCCACCGATATGCTGCGCGAGAACCTGCTAACTATCGAGATCGAAGGCGTCGAGACACCCGCGATGGTCGCCGAATGGTTGGGGCTGGCGGTGTTCAAAGACTAACCTAACCCCCCACACCAGCGCAAAGACAACGGGCCGCGCATCGCCGCGCGGCCCGTTGCTGTTATGTAAAAGCATTTACCCCGCGGGGCACGCAGCACCCGTCTCGATCCAGGCCTTGGTCAACTCGCCAAAAATCTCCTGACTGCCGGGTGCGGGCTCGCGCCCCTCGCCCGGATGCCACCCCCAGCCGACCAGACCGTCTTCGGCGTTATGCTCGTGCAGCTCTTCCAGCGTCTTACCGCCATTGCGTTCCTCGTCCTTGATCTGGGCACAGATTTCGGCAGCGGATTTGCCGATCCAGCCCATTTCAATCGGGGCCAGTTGCCAGGGGGTATGCCCTGGAATCGACCCGCCGCCCGCGGCAAAGGTAAAGTTCTGTTCGCCATGACAGGTGTTGCAGCGCATACCGGGCGCGCCAAAGTCCGCCTCTCCACGTACCACGGGGGGTTCATGCATCTGCATATCCATCCCTTGGCGCGGGGAGTTATCGACGGGGTGGCAATTCAAGCAGCGTGGATGCCCGATCACCACCATCATTTCCTCGAACAGCGCGGTGGAGCGTTCTGCCTCCCCCTCGATCGCGTCAAATTCGTCAACCGTGCGCAGACCGTTGACGGTTTCTGCCATGACAGGGCCCGCCATCAGCGCAGTGATGGCCATGATGTTCAGCGTATTTTTCATGACTTACACTCCTACGGATTTGGTAAAGGGCAGTTTGGTAACAGCTTGCCCCGTCAGGGCACGCCACGCGTTTGCAACGGCGGGACCGACAGGCGGCAAGCCGGGTTCGCCGATACCGGTGGGGTCGTTATCGCTTTGTACGATAGCGACCTCTACCTGGGGCATCTCGTTGATGCGCAGCATGCGGTAGGTGTCAAAGTTGCGTTCCATGATGGTGCCGCCTTCGCCAAGGGTGACCTCGTCAAACAGCACCGATCCCAGTCCATAGCCCGCCCCGCCTTCGATCTGGGCGCGGATGACATTGGGGTTCACGGCGACGCCACAGTCAACGGCGCACCAGATTTTATGCACCTTGGGAAAGCCGCCCTGATCCGAAACCTCGACGATCTGTGCCACATAGGTGTTAAAGCTTTCGTGCACAGCGACGCCGTAGGCACGATCCCCTTTCACCTTGGTGCCGTCCCAACCCGCCAGCGCGGACACTTTCTCCAACACGCCACGGTCGCGACCGGCGTCGCCTTTCATCAGGTCCAGACGCCCCTGAACGGGGTCTTTGCCCCCTGCCTCAAGCAGTTGATCCAGAAACACCTCGGTCGCGTAACCGGTGTGCGAATGGCCAACCGACCGCCACCAGAGCACGGAAACGGGGCTGTCCTGCCGGACCCAGTCCACCTTGAGCGCGGGCAGATCGTAGGGCATCTTGGTGGCCCCCTCGTAGGACGTGGGGTCCATGCCGTCTTTCATCATGCCTTCCATCGGACCACCGGCCATGATGGATTGGTTCACCACCACGTCATGCCACCCGACGATATTGCCGTCGGCGTCCAGACCACCCTTCATCTTATGCACGGTCAGCGGGCGATAATAGCCGCCGATCATGTCGTCCTCGCGCGTCCAAAGCAGTTTCCAGGAGCCGTTGCCACCCGCGGCTTTCGCGATCTCGGCGACTTCGGCGGCGACATGGGCCGTGGGCTGCGCGCGGCGGCCAAAGCTGCCGCCCGCGAACATCACGTTGATCTGCACATCCGATGGATCGATCCCCAAGGTGGCGGCCAGCGTCGGCTTGTCGAGCGACGGGAATTGCGAGCCCATCCAAAGCTCCGCCTTGCCGTCCGTGACCTCAAGCACGGCGTCAAGCGGTTCAAGCGCGGCATGGGCAAGATAGGGAAAGTGGAACTCTGCCTCGATCACCTGCGCGGCCCCGTCGATGCCCGCCATGGCATCGCCAACCTCTTCCGCGGCGCGACCGCCTTCGGCAGCGGCACGCGAGAAATCCGCATAGATCTGCGCGCTCGACCGGGTTTCGGCTTTGCTGTCGTCCCATGTCACCTGCAATGCTTCGCGCCCCTTGAGCGCGGCACCGGTGGTCTTGGCATAGACCGCGACCCCTTGCGGGATTTCACGTACCGCGATGACACCCGGCACCTTCAGCGCGTCGGTATCGTCAAAGCTGGCGACAACGGCGCCCATCTTATCGGGGTGCGCCACGACGACCGTTTCCATCCCCTCGCGGTAGACATCCATCGTGTATTCGGCCTGACCGGTTGTCTTGGCATGGGTGTCCAGCTTTGGCACATCGGTGCCGATCAGGGTAAAATCCTTGGCCTCTTTCAACTTGGGTTCGGCGGGAGCGGTCATGGTTGCGGCTTTTTCAGCGAAGGCGCCAAAGCCTGCTTCGGTCCCGTTGGGGTGGGATATCCGCCCTTTCGAGATCGTGATCTCGGACGCGGGCACGCCCCATTCGGCGGCGGCGGCATCAACCAGCATCGCGCGGGCGGCGGCACCGGCCTTGCGCATCTGCATATAACTGTTCGCCATCGCGGTGGACCCGCCTGTGCCCTGCAACCCGAACAGCGTATTGGCGTAAAGTTCATCATTGGCAGGCGCGCTTTCGGCACGCATCTGCGACCAGTCGGCATCCAGTTCCTCGGCCACGAGGGTCGCAAGGCCGGTGTTCGGCCCTTGTCCGAATTCGATATGTTTGATCAGCACCGTCACCGTGTCATCGGGGGCGACACGCACAAAGGCGTTCGGCGCGAATGTGGCCGGATCGGCCACCGGATCAAAGGCGGTCGCGGCACCGGACTGGGCGCGCGATTTTTCGGGTAGAACAACGCCGATCACCAGTCCGGCAGAAGCGGTAGACAGAAAACCGCGGCGAGAGAGATTAAGATTGGTCATGCCTTACCCCTCCAGCTCTTTGGCGGCGTTCTTGATCGCCTCGCGGATACGGACATAGGTGGCGCAGCGGCAGATGTTGCCGGCCATTGCATTGTCGATATCCTCGTCCGTGGGGTTCGGGATCTCGCGCAGCAGGGCCGTGGCACTCATCACCTGACCGGATTGGCACCAGCCGCATTGGGGCACGTCGATCGCCTCCCACGCCGCTTGAACCGCTTTGGCCTCTGGCCCGTCGACACCCTCGATTGTGGTCACATAGGAGCCTTCAACCATAGAAAGCGGGGTGACACAGCTGCGGCGGGTCATGCCGTTCAATTCGACCGTGCAGGCACCGCATTGCGCGATACCGCAGCCGAATTTCGTGCCGGTCAGCCGCAGGTCGTCGCGCAGCACCCACAAGAGGGGCGTATCATCGGGCGCGTCGACGCTCACCTCTTTGCCGTTCAGGGTAAAGTTTATCATGCTGGCTCCTCCTATCGGATGTTGGCTGCTGGCGTGAAATGTTGGGGCTTCCCTCGCAGAGGCGAACTAGCCCGCAACAGCAGCGCGTCAATGTGCCACAATACAAAAGACGGAGGCGACGCGCGGTTGCCTCCGTCCTGACTTCATCAAAGCAGGAAGGTGCCTAGCCGGTGGTGTCCTTGACCGGATCCCTGCCGGTGACACGCGCCACCATCGCAAAGAAATACGGCACAAAAAGAACCCCCAGAACGGTTGCGGCAATTGTACCGGCCAGCACACCGGCCCCAATCGCCGTACGTCCACCGGACCCCGCACCGGTGCTGAGCACCAGCGGCAGAACCCCCAGCGAGAACGCCATAGAGGTCATGATGATAGGGCGGAACCGTTGCCGCGCGGCGTCGACAGCGGCGCCAAAGATGCTTTCGCCCTCTTGCCGTCTGTCGCGGGCAAACTCGACAATCAGGATCGCGTTTTTCCCCGTCAGACCTACCACGGTCAGCAGCCCGACCTGAAAGAAAACCCCGTTTTCGAACCCGCCCAGATAGGCACCGGTCAAGGTTCCCAAAATGCCGATTGGCATGGCGAGCATCACGGCAAAGGGGATCGACCAGCTTTCATAAAGCGCCGCCAGCGCCAAGAAGATCGCCGCCAGGGACAGACCGTACAGCAAGGGGGCTTGGTTGCCGGATTCCTGTTCCTCCAAGGACAACCCGGTCCAGGCGATCTGGAAGCCGGGGGGCAACTGGGTGACCAGACGTTCAAGCTCTGCAATCGCCTCGCCTGTGCTGACCCCTTCGGCGGGGGAACCCTGGATCTGCATCGCGGGGATACCGTTATAGCGGTTCACCCCCTGCGGCCCGTACGCCCAGCTTCCTTCGGCAAAGTTAGAGAAGGGCACCAGCCCCCCGCTGTCATTGCGCACGCGCCATTTCTCAAGATCCGAGGGGGTCGCGCGGGCAGCGGCCTCGCCTTGCACATAGACCCGTTTGATCCGCCCCTCATCGACAAAGTCGTTCACATAGCGACCCGCCCAGGCGACGGTCAGCAGGTTGCCCACATCCGTGGCACTGACCCCCATCGCACCGGCGCGGCGCCAGTCGATATCCAGATTGAACTGCGCCGCATCTTCCAACCCGCTGGGGCGGGCAGAGGCGATCAGCGGGCTTTGCGCCGCCATCCCCAACAGCTGATTGCGGGCCTCCAGCAGCTGTTCGTGGCTTTGACCGCCGCGGCCTTGCAGGTAGAAATCAAAGCCCGACACGTTGCCAAGCTGGCTGACCGAGGGCGGCACGATGGGGAAGACCATCGCGTCCTGTATCTGGCTGAAGGCACCAAAGGCCCGCCCCGCCACCGCCTGCACGCTTTGCGCCGCCTCTGTGCGTTGCTCCCAGTCTTTCAGTCGTACGAAGACCAGACCAAGGTTCTGCCCTTGGCCCGCAAAGCTGAAACCCACCACGCCGAAGACGGATTCGACGACGTCGCCCTCGTTTTCCAGATAGTAGTTCTCGACCTGTTTGATGACCTCGAGCGTGCGTTCCGCCGTCGCCCCCGTGGGGGCCTGCACCAGCGTGAACAGCGTGCCCTGATCCTCGGCCGGCAGGAAGCCTGCGGGCGTGCGCATGAACAAGAACACCATCGCCGCGATGATCGCCAGATAGACCAGCCCGACCCGCAGCGGACGCCGTACGAGCCAGCCGACCGTGCCGGTATACCCACCAAGTGTCTTGTCAAAACCGCGGTTGAACAGGCCAAAGAACCCGCGCCGCTTCTCGTGGCTGCCTTGCTTAAGCAGGGACGCACAAAGCGCGGGCGTCAGGGTCAACGCGACCACCACCGACAGCGTCATCGCCGAGATGATGGTGATCGAGAACTGTTTATAGATCACCCCCGTGGAGCCGGGGAAAAACGCCATCGGCACAAAGACCGCCGACAGAACCACCGCGATCCCGATCAGGGCGCCGGTGATCTGGTCCATCGACTTGCGCGTCGCCTCAAGCGGGCCGATGTGTTCCTGCTCCATGATCCGTTCGACATTCTCGACGACCACAATCGCGTCATCGACGAGCAGACCAATCGCCAGCACCATGCCCAGCATCGTCAGCGTGTTGATCGAAAAGCCAAAGGCCGCGAGCACGCCAAAGGTGCCCAGCAAGACGACCGGCACCGCCAGCGTCGGGATCAAGGTGGCACGGATGTTCTGCAAGAACAGATACATCACGATGAAGACCAGCACGATCGCCTCGATCAGGGTCTTGATCACCTCTTCGATAGAGATTTTCACGAAGGGCGTCGTATCGAAGGGCACGACATAGCTCACCCCTTCGGGGAAGAACGCCGACAGTTCCTCGATCCGCTGTTCGACGGCGGCGGCTGTATCCAGCGCGTTGGCACCGGGGGCAAGGCTGACCGCCATGCCGGTCGCCGCATTGCGGTTGTAGCGCGAGATCGTGGCATAGCTTTCCGACCCGATCTCGACCCGCGCGACATCGTTCAGCAGCACCAGCCCGCCGTCGGTTTCCGCGCGCAGTACGATCTGGCGGAAATCCTCGGGGCTGGTCAGCAGAGATTGCGCGGTGATCGTGGCGTTCAGCGCCTGCCCTTCGACGGCAGGACGGCTGCCAAAGGATCCCGCTGAAATCTGCGCGTTCTCGGCCGAAACCGCTGCCACGATGTCGGACGGGGTCAATTCAAACGCGGCGAGCTTCACCGGATCAAGCCAGATGCGCATCGCGTATTGCGCCCCGAACACTTGTACGCTGCCCACGCCTTCGACGCGGCTGATCTCGTTCACCAGATTGGATTGCATGTAATCGCCAAGATCGGTGGCGTCATACTTCCCGTTCTCGCCAATCAGCCCGATCACCATCAAGAAGCCGGCAGAGGATTTTTGCACCGTGATCCCCTGCCGCTGCACCGGTTCCGGCAACAAGGCAGAGGCTTGCGACAGTTTGTTCTGCACCTGCACCTGCGCGATATCGACATCTGTGCCGGTCTCGAACGTCAGCGTAATGCTCGCCCCGCCTTCGCTGGTGGACGACGACGAGATATAGCGCAGCCCGTCCAGACCGGTCATCTGCTGTTCGATCACCTGCGTCACCGTATTGGCCACCGTCTGCGCCGAGGCACCGGGATAGGACGCGCGCACAGCCACAGAGGGCGGCGCGATCTGCGGGTATTGCGCCACGGGTAGGTTGAGGATCGACAGGACGCCGATACCCATGATGAAAATCGAAATCACCCATGCGAAGATGGGGCGGTCAATAAAGAAACGGGCCATGCAAAACGCTCCGGCTTTTGGTTATTCGGCGGGTGCCGGTGCGGCGTCCTCGGAGGGCGCGTCTGGGGCGGCTTGCTCTTGTGGGGTAACGGTCGCACCGGGCGCGGCCTTTTGCAGCCCCATCACGATCACACGGTCGCCCGCCGATAACCCCTCGCTTACGATCCAGTCCGATCCGCGGTCCTGCAGCACGGTCAACTGGCGCTGTTCGACGACGTTGTCGCCGTTCACCACCATCGCCAGCGGCTGCCCGCGACGGTCGCGGCTTACGGCTTCTTGCGGGACAAGGAAGGCACCTTTCGCGATCCCCGTGGGCATTTCAACGCGCACATACATGCCCGGCAGCAGCAGACGGTCGGGGTTGTCAAAGGCCATCCGCAGCACGACGACACCGGTTTGCTGGTCCACATCCGGTTCGGCGGCGGTCAGCGTACCGGTCTGGTCATAGATACTGCCATCGGCCAGCGTCAGCTTGACCTCGCGCGGGGTATCGCCAAGGCGCTTTTCCGCATTGCCGCGCCGCCAATCCAGCAGCTCGGCAGCTGATTGCGTGACATCGACATAGACCGGATCAATGTTGCGGATCACGGCCAGCGGGCTGGCCTGACTGTTTGTCACCAAGGCACCGGGGCTGGTCAGGGACCGCCCGATCTCGCCCGATAGACGGGCGCGGACCTGTGTGTGATCCAGCTCGATCTGGGCAGAGCGCAGCCCCGCCTGCGCCGCCTGAAGCGAAGCCGCCGCGCTGTCGCGTGCCGCTACCGCCGCGTCCAGCGCCTGATCGCTGGCAACATTGCGCGAGGATAGTTCCTCGAGCCGCTTGGCCTCCCGTTCGGCAGAGCGGGCTTGCGCCTGTGCCTGCGCGACCGATGCCTGCGCCTGCGCGACAGCGGCCTCGTAAACGATGGGATCAATTTTAAACAGCACATCGCCTTCCGCCACGGGCTCACCCTCGGCAAACAGACGCTCTGTGATGATGCCGGCCACCTGCGGGCGTACCTCTGCCTCGGCAGAAGCGACAACGCGTCCGGGCAAGGTTGTGGCAAGCTGCACATCCTGCGGCTGCATCGTCATCACGGTGACGGCAGCAGGCGGGCGATCGCCCTGCTGCGCCGTTGCGGGGACAGACACCACACAAATAGCCGTTGCAAGGGCGGCGCAGCGCAGCCCGGAGATCAAGGAGTACATTCTGACGATCCTGTCTTTTAGTTCAAATCGAAAGCACCACCGCGGGGTGCTGTGGATGGGGCAGACAAATTGCCCTATTTTTCCGGTGCCGACACGGGCGACGGCGCCGTCACCTTGGGCCCGCAGGTGGCACGGGTTTCTGCCGGTGCAGCGGCTGCGGGCCGAGGCTGGATCTTGCGATAAACCAAAAACGACACGCAAGCTACCGCGCCCATCATCGGGATTAGGGTTGCCATAGCCAAAAGCGCATTGCCCATCAAGGCACCAAGCGACCCGACCAACAAACCGGACCCCATCTGGATCTGTCTCTTATACACATCTCCGAGCCCACGAGACAAGAGGCAATCTCG
>OJHO01000832.1_pt1 | contig 11820 bp, 11 predicted proteins | sample 1595311 | NCBI WGS metagenome assembly OJHO01 (sample SAMN05416879, study PRJEB24817) | seawater metagenome | isolation source: Sea water | place: Canada:Atlantic | collected 2013-11 | reverse complement strand
CACCCAAATTTGTATGCTTATTAGCATAACATTTCTTTCTTAATGGGTGGCCAAAATTACTCTACCACTACATACTTTTGTTGACCCTAAAGCGGGTAAGACAATTTCGCTGCCTGTTTTGAAAAATACTTATCAAAGCATTATTAGTAATAATGCGTTAGGGGATTTAGATATGGGAGCTATTGTGAGAGGCGTTTATGAAAAAACACAACGAAAATCAATATCTATCAGTGTTGTTGATTAAGAAAAGTATTTCAGCTACAGCTATCGCTTTCAAATATCTATGATAATCGTGGCTTTCTGTCTATATATTAAAGTTTCATACCATTAGTGTGTTCAGGTAAGTGCTTATAAACTTATTCATTGTTTTAAAATTAATTTGTTGAAAAATAGTGCTTGTTATGCCAATATTTTATTAATTGAAATATTTTGTTGGTTACTTGTGAATACTAATTTCTCTAAAACATTAATGGTACTGCTAGTCTGTTTGACCTTTGTTGCTCAAGCGGTTGCGTCTACTGTTATGTCTTATCATATGATGAGTATGAAGGGAGATACTGGGCAAGAACAAATGCAAAATATGTCAATGATGGACCATAGTGACCATTCAATGATGAGTCATTCCTCTGGTGATTCAGATGAAGCAGAAGATGACTGTTGTGTGAAAAGTTGTAGTTGTTTTACTGGGGGGTGCTCAAGTATCGCTGCACTAATGAAAGACACAGGTGACAGTCTCTTTATTGATTTATCATCAAAAATATTCTCATATTCAAACTTGGCTCAAAGTCAATCATCATCATCTCTTTATAGACCTCCAATACTAAGCTAAATACAGAATAATTGTGCCTAAAATTTGGCTCACTTATATGAAAATTATCTGTATTAGGCTTTTTGATCTCTGCGTTTAAGTATTTTAAGCAAAATCAAGAATAACCTAATCAATTCAAATATTAATTGATATCCCTTTGGGGGGGTTATGTTTTCCAAAAAATTCACGTTAAAGGCTGTTGCTGCCTTTACTTTAGTCATTGCTATTGCAAGTTGTTCAAAAGAAGAAGTTTCAGTGACTTCATCTAAAACACAAAATGCTAAACCTCATCCTATTCTTTTAGAGGTTTATAAGAGTCCTACATGTGGTTGCTGCAAAAAGTGGGTTAGCCATATAAATGAGCATGGGTTCGAATCAACAGTCCACAATTATCAAAACTTTACAGCGGTTAAAGAAGAGAAAGGAATTGAGCCAAGATATCGTTCTTGTCATACCGCTATATCTAAAGATGGTTATGCATTTGAAGGGCATGTTCCTGCCAAATTTATTCATAAATTTTTAAAAGAAAAACACTCTGACGATGTTATTGGATTGTCTGTTCCTGCAATGCCAGCGGGAACTCCCGGTATGGAAGTAGGGGATAAATTTCAACCTTACAAAGTGTTATTGCTTAAGAAAGGGGGCGCTTATGAGGTCTATGCTAGCGTTCAATCTTATGAGGAGCAGTTTTAATGAATAAATTTAAAAATATCAGAGCTTTAAGCGTGAAATACTGTGTGGGTATGTTAGCTCTAACAGTGCTAACTGCAAATTCTGCTGATATTCCTACTATTACTTCTAGTTCAGCCTTAACTTTTGAAAAAGCTATCAAGTCTGCGCAGAAGAATGATCCATGGTTAACGGGAAATGTTCATAAGCAAAATGCTATTGAAGCGATGAGTACAGCCGTAGGCACGTTACCAGATCCGAAAGTATCTATAGGGTTAGCCAATTTACCTACAGATGGCTTTGATTTTGGACAAGAGGGAATGACACAAGCGAAAGTTGGCATATCTCAAATGTTTCCTCGTGGGGATACATTGTTGATTAAACGAGAACAACTCAAGATTGAAAGTGAATCATTCCCGTATCAACGAAAAGATCGAGAGTCCAAAGTAGCTGTTACTGTTGGTAGCCTTTGGTTGGATGCATACAGAGTTCAAGAAAGTATTGCTTTAATTGAAAAAAACAGAACACTTTTTGAACAGTTAGCGGATGTTGCTGAAGCAAGTTATTCGTCTACTTTAGGTAAAACAAGGCAGCAAGATATTGTAAGAGCGCAATTGGAGCTTACAAGATTAGAAGATCGTTTAGATGTCTTAGGACAACAACAAAACCGCTTTGAAGGTATGTTGTCTCAATGGTTAACAGAGTTTTCTATAGAGAAAAGTTCTCAAAGTGAAACTTATGTAGACGATGATTTTAACCTTCATAATATCGTTTTGACTAAGCAATTACCTCAAATTGACCTAGTAAATAGCAATATAGTTCTTACAGATAGCTGGTTACGCCCTAGTGAACTGGCAAAGTATATTGCTAACCACCCTTCACTTGTCGCAGTTGAAAAGAAAATTAAATCAACAAAAACTGGAATTAAATTGGCAAAGCAAAAATACAAACCTGAGTGGGGAGTTAATGCTAGTTATGGTTACCGTGATGATGATCCAATGGGAAATAGTCGAGCGGACTTGTTCTCTGTAGGGGTTACTTTTGACTTGCCGCTTTTTACAGATAATAGACAGGACAAAGAAGTTAAGTCAGCTATTTCAAAAACAGAAGCTATAAAAACTGAAAAATTATTATTGATGAGGAAATTGCTCGCATCATACTCCAGTGCAAAAGGGCGCTTACTTCGATTGAAAGATAGACAGAACTTATACAAAGACAAGCTACTGCCTCAAATCCATGATCAAGCTGAAGCTTCGCTAACAGCCTACACCAATGATGATGGTGACTTTGCCGAAGTAGTTCGCTCACGAATCGCTGTATTAAATGCGGAAATAGATGAGTTAACGCTTAATGTCGAAGAGCAGAAATTATTACTAGAACTTAATTACCTTTTTATAGGCAGCATAGATCCTGTCGTTAGTAACAATAATATGAATTTATCAAATAATAGTGGTTTCACTGTTATTTCGGGAGAAGAATAATGAACAACAATATTAAGCCAATAGTAATTGGCATGGTTATCGGTGGCTTTTTAACATTTGGGGTTTATAGTTTTATGGCCCCGACAAATAGTGGGGAAGCAAGCTCTGTTGTAACGGCTGAAAAGAAGCCGCTTTATTGGGTAGCTCCAATGGACGCGAACTACAAAAGAGATAAGCCAGGGAAGTCACCAATGGGTATGGATTTAGTACCTGTTTACGACGATGGTGGTAAAGGACCTGATGAAGGTCCCGGAACAATTCGTATCTCTCCTGATGTTGTAAATAACCTCGGTGTAAGAACAGCAATAGTTAGTTATAAATCATTGCACACTGAAATAAATACCGTCGGTTATGTTGCTTATGATGAAGATAAGTTAGTTCATATCCATCCACGAGTACAAGGATGGATTGAAAAGCTATATGTTAAGGCTATTGGAGATCCTGTTAAGAAGGGGCAACCCCTTTATGAAATTTATTCCCCAGAATTAGTTAATGCCCAAGAAGAATTATTATTGGCATTAGATCGTAAAAATAGCCGATTAATTAGTGCTGCTGAAAATCGATTGTCAGCATTACAACTTCCAAAATCATCAATAGTAAAACTTAAGAAAACAAAGAAAGTACAGCAAACAATTACTTTTTATTCTCCACAAAATGGCGTGGTGGAAAATTTAAAAATACGTGAAGGATTTTTTGTTAAGCCTGGCTCTACTTTAATGTCAATTGGTGATTTATCGGAAGTGTGGGTTGAAGCTGAAGTCTTTGAACGCCAAGCGGGTCAAGTCAAAACAGGCACCCCAGTAACCATGACTCTTGATTACTTACCAGGAAAAACATGGCAAGGAAAAGTTGATTATATTTACCCAACACTAGATGCAAAAACTCGTACTGTGAAAGTACGTCTTCGTTTTAAAAATGAAGAAGGCGAATTCAAACCAAATATGTTTGCTCAAATTGCGATTCACACAACAGGTGACGAACAAGCTTTATTAATCCCTAAAGAAGCACTTATTAGAACAGGAAACCAAGATAGAGTTGTTCTCGCCTTAGGTGAGGGGAGTTTTAAATCGGTTGCAGTATCTGTAGGTCGATACGATAGCGAAAGTGTTGAGATACTTGAAGGGGTGCGTGATGGGGAAAAAGTTGTTAGTTCTGCACAGTTCTTATTAGATTCAGAATCGAGTAAGTCTTCAGACTTCAAGCGAATGAATAGCGATGTTGATGAAGCGGATGCTTCAATGCCTTCTTCTGTTTGGGTTCAAGCTAGTATCGAGAGCATGATGGCAGATCATAAAATGTTAACTTTAGCTCATGAGGCGATACCTGAATGGGAATGGCCAGAAATGACGATGGATTTCATCGCATCGGACAGTGTCGATTTCTCATTACTTAGTGAAGGGATGAGTTTACATGTTGAAGTGACAAAAGAAGATAATGGTGATTATAAAATTAGCAACATCCATGTTCCTGACGACATGAGTGAAAGTGATACAAGCCAAGTAACTGAAGAAGTGGCAGATGACTCGTCAGCGACAGTTACTGGAACAATTAACTCGTTAATGATCGATCATGGAATGGTGAACATTAGTCGAACTGCTATTGAAAAATGGGGACGACCTGCGGCTACTTTAGATTTCATTACAGGGCACAATGTTAGCCTTGAAGGACTTTCTGAGGGGATGGAAGTTAAGTTTACTTTTGAAGTGCGTGGTGAACATTTTGTAATTTTTGAAATTGCCCCACTAGGGCAAGGTGATGAACAGGGTGAAACTTCTAGATTAGAAGCACCTGTTGTTGATCATTCAAACCACTAATATAGGAGTTAGATTATTATGATTGCTTCTATAATACGTTGGTCCGTTGGTAATCGATTTTTTGTATTACTCGCTACCTTTTTACTCGTAGGCATTGGTTTATATTCTGTTAATAAAACGCCTATTGATGCACTGCCTGATTTATCTGATGTGCAAGTAATTATTAAAACAAGTTACCCTGGTCAAGCCCCACAAGTTGTTGAAGACCAGGTTACCTATCCGATGACTACTGCCATGCTGTCAGTTCCTGGCGCAGTGACTGTTCGAGGTTATTCTTTTTTTGGTGACTCTTACGTGTATGTCATCTTTGATGAAGATACAGATTTGTATTGGGCGCGTTCGCGAGTACTTGAATATTTAAGTCAAGTAGCCCCTAGCTTACCCAGCAATGCACGACCGCAATTAGGACCTGATGCTACAGGCGTAGGTTGGGTATATTTATACGCCTTAGTTGATAAAACGGGTCAACAAGACTTAAGTCAATTGCGCAGTTTACAAGATTGGTTTTTAAAATATGAATTGCAAACTGTCCCTGGCGTATCAGAAGTTACTGCACTTGGCGGTATGGTTAAGCAATACCAAGTAAGAATTAATCCTGAAAAATTAAGAGCATTTGGGATCCCTCTTTCACATATTCAAATGGCTATTAAGCAAGGTAACCAAGAGATCGGGGCATCTGTTGTTGAAATGGCAGAAGCCGAGTACATGGTTAGAGCAACTGGTTATCTCAAAAGTGTTGAAGATTTAGAGAATATACCTTTAGGAGTCAATGAAAATGGCACACCTCTATTACTAAAAGATGTTGCAGATATTGGGACTGGCCCACAAATGCGTCGAGGTATCGCTGAGCTTAACGGTGAAGGAGAAACTGTTGGTGGTATCGTCGTTATGCGCTTTGGAGAAAATGCTCAGCAAGTCATTAATGGTGTTAAAGAAAAGCTAGAGCAATTGAAGAAAGGCTTACCTGAAGGGGTTGAAATTGTTCCTGTTTATGATCGCTCTGCATTAATAGAAAGGGCTGTTGATAACTTAGCTTATAAGCTATTAGAAGAATTTGGCGTTGTGGCGCTAGTTTGTATCATTTTCTTATTTCATGTCCGCTCGTCACTAGTCGCCATTGTGAGTTTACCTGTAGGGATATTGACGGCATTTATCGTTATGCATATGCAAGGTCTTAATGCGAATATTATGTCGCTAGGAGGGATTGCAATTGCGATTGGTGCCATGATCGACGGTGCTATTGTAATGATAGAAAATATGCACAAGCACATGGAAAAAACACCGTTAACTAATGAAAACCGCTGGAAAATAGTAGTGGAGTCGGCCAGTGAAGTTGGTCCTGCTCTATTCTTTAGCTTGTTAATTATTACGGTGAGTTTTGTTCCTGTTTTTACCTTGGAAGCTCAAGAGGGGCGAATGTTTGCTCCGCTTGCCTTTACTAAAACGTATGCGATGGCAGCATCAGCGGCATTAGCGATTACATTAGTCCCTGTACTGATGGGGTATTTTATAAGGGGTAAGGTTTTACCTGAGCATAAAAACCCGGTGAATCGCTTTTTAACCTTTATCTATATGCCTGCTCTAAAAACGGTATTACGTTTTCCAAAGACAACTTTAGTAGCAGCATTGGCAGTTCTTGCTATTGGTATATATCCACTTGACAAGATTGGTAGTGAATTTATCCCTCCACTTGATGAAGGTGACTTAATGTATATGCCTACAACTTATCCTGGTATTTCGATAGGGCAAGCACGTCAACTGTTACAACAAACGGATAAGCTGATTAAAACAGTTCCAGAAGTTAAAACTGTGTTTGGTAAAGTAGGTAGAGCGGAAACTGCTACTGATCCAGCGCCTTTAACAATGATTGAAACTTTTATTCAATTAAAGCCTCGTTCAGAGTGGCGAGAAGGTGTTACTACTGAGAGTTTGAAAAAAGAGCTAGATGGTTTAGTTAAGCTCCCTGGGGTAACTAATGCGTGGGTGATGCCAATAAAAACACGTATTGATATGTTAGCTACGGGTATTAAGACACCTGTTGGTATTAAAGTCGCAGGACCTGACTTATCGGTAATTCAGGACATCGGTAAACAATTAGAAGTTATTTTGAAAGATGTACCTGGAACAGCATCAGTATATTCAGAGCGTGTAGCTGGTGGGCGTTACGTTAAAGTTGATATACAACGCGCTAAAGCAGCTCGTTATGGTTTAAATATTAGCGAAATTCAGCAGGTTGTTGCTACGGCCATTGGTGGTATGAATGTCACCAAAACTGTTGAAGGCTTAGAGCGCTATCCAGTGAGTTTACGTTACCCACAAGACTATCGTGATTCGCCTGAAACATTATCTTTGCTACCAATAGTGACACCAAATGGACAAAGGATCTCATTAGGCGATGTTGCGAATGTGCTCGTTGAAGACGGCCCTCCGGGAATAAAGTCAGAAAATGCAAGATTAAATGGTTGGGCATTTGTAGACATTGAAGGTGTGGATGTTGGTAGTTACGTTGTTGATGCACAAAAGGTTGTTGAAGATAAGTTAAAACTTCCTGCTGGCTACTCAATTGCGTGGGCTGGTCAATATGAGTATATGCAACGTGCCAAAGCTAAATTGACTTATGTAGTGCCGTTAACCTTGTTCATTATTATTATTCTACTTTATCTGAACTTCAGAAATGTTATTGAAGTGGCAATGATCATGGGAACTCTACCTTTGGCTATGGTGGGTAGTATTTGGTTGATGTATATCCAAGGCTACAACTTCTCTGTCGCTGTAGGTGTTGGTTTTATCGCGCTAGCGGGGGTTGCTGTTGAGATAGGTGTGATTATGTTGGTTTATTTGAATCAGGCTTATCACGAAATGATTAATGATCATCAGTCAAAGGATATTTCAACAACGAAGGCTGATGTGCTTCAAGCGGTGTTACATGGTGCAGGCTTACGTGTACGTCCTGTCATGATGACCGCAGCAGCTATAATCGTTGGCTTATTGCCAATATTATATGGCACAGGTACTGGTTCTGAAGTGATGAGTCGTATTGCAGCACCTATGGTTGGTGGAATGCTAAGTGCGGTGATTTTAACTTTACTTGTTCTACCTGCATTATTTTATTTGTGGCGTTCGTCATCGATTAAAAATGTTTCGAGCAAGGCATAGAGCATGAAAACGTTGAAGGTTAGCCGGAAACTTCATCGGTGGTTGATGTTGTTTTTAGGCTTGCAGTTTTTGATTTGGTCGATATCAGGTGCCTATATGGTTATTTTTGATATTGACTATATTCATGGTGATAGTTTGGCGGTTAATCACCAAGCTAAAGTTAATGTGGATGAAATTACTTACCCATTATCTGCATTAGCTAAGCAATATCCTGACGCAAAAAACATTGCCGTTGAAGTTTTTATAGAGCAAGCCGTTTATCGTTTTACAGAGCATGACGAAAAATATGTTGTAAATGCTAGTAATGGGGAGAAGATTTCTCCCTTAAACAAAGTCGTAGCTATTAGCGCTGCAAAACACTATTACAGTGGTGATGGTGCGGTCCTTGAGTCTGAACTAATTACAGATAATCCACCGTTTGAATTAAGCCGTCGAGCATTACCTGCTTGGCGGGTTAACTTTGATGATTTTGGCAGTCCGTCGATATATGTTTCAGCTCAAACAGGAAAGCTTGTCAGTAAGCGACATGAATTTTGGCGAATCTTTGATTTGATGTTTAGTTTGCATGTCATGGATTACGAAGAAGAAGATCCAAGTAATAAACTACTTTTTTGGTTCACACTTTTTTCTATTTTTGCGGCAATTACTGGTGGTGTATTGAGTTACTTTGTTATTTTCAAAAACAGAGCAAAAAATACATTAGATAAAAGTATGGGAGTAGCTAGATAATGTTACTCCTTAAAAAGCTACATAAGTGGCTATCCTTGTTGGTTGGCCTACAACTACTAGTATGGTTAGGAACAGGCTTATATTTTAATTTGATGGATCATCAAAAGGCTTCAGGAAATCAATATAAACAAACTCCCGTTGTTGCCCAAGTTGATATTAATAGGTTAGTTGAACCACAGCTTGTCTTATCTCAATCAAAACAAGTCGTATCGTTAAAACAAATATCACTATTAGAGCACCCTTACTATTTGTTAACTCATAATAAAGGTTTATATAGCCATTTTGACAATGACTACTCTTTGGTTGATGCGTACACCGCTGAGCCAGTCGTTATTGATGAAACTATGGTTAGAAAACTGGCCCAATCTTCCTACAATGGTAAAGGTGTGATTAAAAATGCAGTTAAATTATCACCTCCATATGAAGATATACCTCGTGAGCAAAATGAAGTGTGGCAAGTTAACTATGCTGATTATATTCAAACTAGCGTTTATATTGATGCTGGTTCTGGTCGAATAATTAAACACAGTAATGATGATAAACGGTTTGTTGATATTTTCTTTATGCTTCACTTTATGGATTATGGCACTGAAGGAAGCTTCAATAATGTTCAAATCATTTTATTTTCTCTTTTCACGCTTTTCTTTTCCTTAACTGGCTTTATTTGGACTATTGAGCTGCTCTTTAATGGTCAATACAAAGTTCGCTTTGGCAACAAAAGTCGAACTTTGGCGCTATTTGATAAAGATCTGGAGCTTATCGGGGAATTCGATTTAGCTACTAATACCAACTTACTTGACGGTTTAATTGATCATGATATTGCTTTGTCATCAACCTGTGGCGGTGGCGGGACTTGTGGCCAATGTAAAGTACGTCTTGATAGCAGTGTTAAAGTCACTTCAGCAGAGCATGTACTTTTAACAAAGGAACAATTGCAACAAGGTTACAGATTGGCTTGTCAACATGATGCAACAGAAACTAAGAGGTTAACATTAATTGACGTTACTAAAGCCAAAAAATACCTTCTTGAATTAACGCATAGTGAGTTTATTAGTCCCTATATAAAAGAGTTGCGTTTTAAAGTGCTTGGTGGTGAGAAATTAAAATTCAAAGCAGGTGCTCATCTTCGTTTCTATATACCACCAGCTAAAGGAATATCTATACCAGCGCGTCTTCCTGACGCTTTCAAATACCATTGGCGTGATATTGAGTATTTTGAGTATGAGCATCAAGCTTGTAGTCGAAGCTATTCTCTAGCTAATGGTGATGGGCAGATTGAAGCTGGTACTAACGAGTTAAAGTTTACCGTCAAAATTCAAAATGCTCCAAATAAAAGTATATATCCCGGTGTAGGTTCTAGCTACATATGCAATTTGGGGCTAGGGCAAACAATAGAAGCGGCTGGTCCATTTGAAGATTTTCACGCTAAACCTTCAAGTAATAAAACAATGATGCTTATCGGAGCAGGCTCTGGAATGGCACCATTGAAATCATTGATTGAAGAGCAATTGTGCTTCTACCAAAAAGAAAGAAAGGAAACTAGAGGTATCTATTTTTTCTATGGTGCTAGAACTGAGGAGGACTTGTTATATAAAGATGAGCTTTACAGGCTTTCTAGAAAATATCCAAATTTTTTTTACTACCCTGTTTTGTCTAGGCCGCATAAGAACTGGTCAGGAGCAAAGGGGTATGTTCAAGATTTACTCACATCAAATATTAACAAGATTTGTCAAATTGATGGTGTTGAATTTTATCTATGCGGCCCACCGAATATGATGTCGGCAACGATAAATCTTTTGAAAACTAAGAATGTTGATGCAACTAATATTGCATTCGATGAATTTATATAAATTAACCTTAATCACTAACGTAGGAGAAAACCATGAAAACTAACTTTATTAAAACTGTAGGCAAAATCGCTTTGATATTAGTACCAGCAATTACTTTATCAATGAATGCATCCGCTCATGATCCGAAAATGCATGCAAAAAAAGCAGAAAAAGCTGATTGTAGCAAAATGGATCATAGCAAGATGGATATGAAAGACCCTGTTGCAGTTGCAATGATGAAAAAGTGTATGAAGCAATCAAAATCTTCAATGGAGAAAATGGATCACAGCAAAATGAAAGAAATGGATCACAGTAAAATGAAAGGAATGGATCACAGTAAAATGAAAGGAATGGATCACAGTAAAATGGAAAAAAAGGAAAATTAATAAGCTAATAGTGATGATCACCAGAACCATTAATTAAATATTAAAAGTCACTTAATTGAAGCTCGTATTAAGTGACTTTTAAAGTAAGGAATTGTTATGAAAGCTCTTAAAATTCTATTGATATTATTGCTATTGGGAGGAGCTAGTGCAGCCACTGTCATGTATTCAGGGATAGTGAATGTAGCCGCAGATGAACCTCACAGTGACATTGTTTATTGGCTTCTTGAAGAAACTAGGGAGGCATCCATAAAGAAATCGGCTCAACATATCAAAGTACCTGATTTGGAAAGTCCTGAGTTGTTGTTAATGGGAGGAGCAGATTATGAATATATGTGCTCAAGCTGTCATCTAAAACCTGGATTAGAAGAAAGTGATATGAGCATTGGGCTGTATCCTCAACCACCTAATTTAAGTATTTCGCATGAAACTCATCAACACGGTACTGATGAAGAGCTTGCAAGGAAGAATTTTTGGGTGATTAAACATGGCATAAAAGCTTCAGGGATGCCAGCTTGGGGTAAAACTCACAGTGATGAAAGAATATGGGCCATGGTTGCTTTTATTAAGCGGTTACCGACTTTAACGCCTGAGCAATATCAAGTACTAACAGCCATAGACTAATGAGGAAAGACAGAAACAAAATGAAAAATATTTCGATAATGCTAACCACAGTTTCGTTAATGTTCTTAACCATGAGCAATGTTGTAACCGCTCATACAAGCGAAGGAAATAGTGCGAATAAACGTGATGAATTGCCTGTGCTAACAAGTAGTGCAGGTAAGGTTGTTATGCAATTTCATCAAGCTATACAGGCCAACGATAAGAGTAAAGCACGCGGATTTTTAGCTGATAATGTCATCATTTATGAAGGAGGTAGAGTTGAACGCTCAGCCGATGATCTGTCTCTTATACACATCTGACGCTGCCGACGACTCCTTACGTGTAGAT
>OJHO01000821.1_pt1 | contig 11949 bp, 13 predicted proteins | sample 1595311 | NCBI WGS metagenome assembly OJHO01 (sample SAMN05416879, study PRJEB24817) | seawater metagenome | isolation source: Sea water | place: Canada:Atlantic | collected 2013-11 | reverse complement strand
ACACAGGCAAGGGATATGCCTCCCGCGCCCCGCCCCGCATCCGAGGCTCCCCAAACCTCCGCCTCCGCCAAGGGCCTTTGGCGGAGCGCTTTTGCGTGCGCCCCTTAATCACAGCCTTAACAAACAGAGTTAACCAAAAGCTAACACCTCTTAACGACACTCTAGGAGAATCAATTTGGAGATATTTATGCGGGCCTTTCTATGTGTCTCTTCGGCAGTGTTCCTTATGGGCGGGGCCGTTCAGGCGGCCGATTTGGGCCAATACCGGCCGGGAAACCCCTATCAGAGCGTGATGGCGCCGAGCGCGGACGTTTGTGAGACCCACTGCACCGGCGACGCCCAGTGCCGCAGCTGGAATTATGTGAAAGCCAACCCCAAAGCGTCTGGTGTGTGTGAATTCAATGCCAATGATACTGCCCCTGTTGCCAGCGCAATTTCCATAAGCGGCTCAAATCAGAGTCCGGCTTACCGCCAGGGGATTATTCCCGGAGGCACAAATACTATTCGTGTCGGAATGCAACCGCAGCCTAGACCCCAAGCGGAGTTATATTCTCAACACACACAACAGAGGTCCCCATTGCCGAGTCGCAGGGTTGTAAGAGAGCCCGTGCCGTCCCAAGCTCCAATTCAAGCCGCGTCGATTGAGCGTCAGAGATCCCTTTCGGGAGCCGCTCCAAGAATTAACGGAGCTCAGCCTGAAGTAATGCGGGCTGGGGGCGCTGCGACCCCTCATCACGCCCGGACGATGGCGATACCGCAAACCTTTAAATATGACCTTGGAGACCGCCCCGCGCCGCAAACGGCGCACAGACCTCGTCCGCAAACGCAAAATTATCCGATGTCCGGTCCTCTAAAGTCCGAAGGGCAGGCTTATCCGCCTCAATATCGTCCATCAGAGTCTGGAGGAGCGCAATTTGCTCGACCCTCTCAACCCCCGCAAGTCAGGAGGGAGCAGCCAGACTCGCCCCCTCGCGCGGAGAGGCGGCGTCAGCAAGGCCCTTCTGTAGAAAGGGCTGTCGCGCCCCCATTGGTGAACCGATTTACACCTCAGCCCGGTTCCCATGGATCAATGGCGGCTCAGAGCCAAGGCCCGGAACAAATACAAGGTCAGCCCTTTCCGCCCCAAAGCGAATACACGTCTAACGCTGCCCCTCAGCTGATGAGGAACCAGCAGGCCATTCAGCAACAGGCCATGGTTCGCCGGTCAGCAAATGACCCGGTGACTTATGGGGGAGGGCCGTCGCAGACCTCTCGCCTGAACCCAAATAGCTCGCCAATGCAGGCCCGCAATTTGGCACAGGGCTTGAGCGCTGAACAAGCGCAGCAGAGCTTGTTCGGGAAACTGAATGATGATGTTCAAGTTCCAAATTCAGGGGCAGCAGTTCCGAGTGACCCGAATGCGCCTATCCCGACCATGTCGTCCCGGGTGAGCGGAAGAGTTGAGCAATCTAATCTGGCTGGTGGCCCTAATTAGAGGGGTTTTATTTAGGAAAAGCGTGCACGGAGCTTTTTGACGCCATGCCACAAAGCGACGGAGGACAGACGAAACCAAGCGAAACACACAAAAAAGACAAAGCTGGTGGTCACAGAAAATAAAGCGGCATTTGCAAAAGTGTCGGCGTTATAATCCAAGAGCATTAAAGTGTTCTGAGCCCCTGAGATCGCGGTGATAAAAGCTAGAAATAGCCAAAACCCCATCCAATAGAAATTCACCAGCTTATTAGAGCGTTTGAATAAAGTTGGCGGCACAAAAAAAAGCGTGACGACGAACACTGTTATGGAGAACATTATCAAAGATGGAACTAAGGTGGACATCATAAGTCGCTCGCTAGGACATTTATTTTAGCATAGTCCAAGCAAGTTTTGTTCCAATCTTGCGAATTCGGTTAATTTTCTTTCCGATTAGGCGCGCTCTTTTGTCGTTAAGAAACGGATTTTAGGGTTTTTATCTTGCGCGTAGCCAACATCCCAAGCAGATTTGGCGAGGAAAACCGGTGCTCCGTCCAAGTCTGTTCCCATATTGGAACTATTTTTGTCGATAAAGGCTTTAAGGGTGCCTTCATCGTCAGAAACAACCCATCGCGCGGTTTGATACATGGGCGATTCAAAAGTCACATCTAGACCGTATTCAGTTTTGATCCGCTCTCGCATCACATCAATTTGCAAAGATCCGACCGCGCCGACGATAACATCCGCGCCAATATCGGGTTTAAAAAGCTGGGTGACACCTTCCTCTGCCAGACTTTCGAGAGCTTTACGGAGGTGTTTTGCTTTTAGAGGATCAGCTAAACGGGCGCGGCGTAAAATTTCCGGGGCAAAATTAGGAATACCGGCGAATTTAATTTTGCCGGATTCCGATAGGCTGTCTCCGACGCGAAGCGCGCCGTGATTGGGAATACCGATGACATCTCCGGCATAGGCATTTTCCGCAAGTTCGCGGTCTTGGGCAAAGAATAGAATGGGGTTGTGAACAGAAATAGTTTTGTTCTCAGCCGTCTTAAGTTTCATTCCGCGCTTAAACTCTCCGGAACACATTCGAAGAAACGCCACGCGGTCACGATGATTTAAATCCATATTCGCTTGAACTTTAAAGACAAAGCCCGCAACGCCTTTATCAGTGGGCTCAATCTCGACGGCTTGCCCGGCTTTTCTAGCTTTTTCGGGTTGGGGAGCCGGGGCAAATTCCGCCAGAGCGTCAATCAGTTGAAGCACTCCAAACCTTCGTAAGGCCGAGCCGAAATAAACAGGCGTCATATGTCCTTCGCGGAAAGACTGGATATTGAACTTACCGTATTCTTTGGCCAATTCCTGTTCTTCGCGGAACTCCTCAAGCAGGGCCTCATCGTCGAAATGCCCTGAGAGTGAGTTTCCGTCCATTCGGGTCAAACTATGGTTTCCGCCGTCTTCTTTTTTGACAAACTTCAAAAACTCACCGGTTCGCAAATCAGCAATGCCTTTGAAGCGACGGCCTGACGCGGCAGGCCATTGCATCGGAATGACGTCGAGAGCGAGCTTGTCCTGAATTTCAGAGAGGAGTTCAAAAGGGTCCTGACCTTCGCGATCGAGCTTGTTGATAAAAGTGACAATCGGAATATCCCTTAGACGGCAGACCTCGAAAAGTTTAAGAGTTTGCGGCTCAATCCCTTTGGCCACATCGAGCACCATGACAGCGCAATCCGCCGCAGTTAGAGTTCGATACGTATCTTCTGAAAAGTCTTCATGCCCCGGCGTATCAAGCAGATTGAAGATAAGGTCAGCATGTTCGAAGGTCATAACCGAGGACGATACGGAAATTCCGCGCTCTTGCTCAATTTTCATCCAATCGGATTGAGTTCTCCGGGCCTGTCCCCGAGCCGCTACTTGGCCGGCTTGATGGATTGCACCTGCGGAGAAAAGCATGTTTTCAGTCAGCGTTGTTTTACCTGCATCCGGGTGAGAAATAATCGCAAAGACGCGCCGCTTTTTTGGCTCTGTTTGTAAGGCATTGGACATGGAGGCGGGCATAAGGCTCTACTGCGTTAAGCGCAAGCGGCTAGAGGCTGAACTTACAGGACGCTTTACTTTCTCACCCCGCTTTGCGACCAACGATGAATGTCAAAACTGAAACAGAAATATTTTGACCGGGCTGTCGAAGCTGCGGGATACCTTAATGAAGCTTCCGGCGCGATGAATGTATTAAAATCCGTTAATTGGGACGGACGTCACAAAAAGCGTTTCTTTGATACAGGGAAGCTCCCGTCACCGATTTACCGCAAGATTGATGTCTCCGAGCCACGGGAAATGGTCGCGCAGGCGAGGGCGCTTTGTGACTCCGATCATGTCATTTTTCAGTGGTTGGAGCGTCTTTGCACAACTATGGAAAATACGGCGAGCTTGATTGAAACGCGTGGCACGCCCCAGTTTTTTCACTATTCCAGTGAGTTATTTGGACGGCCAACTCGTCTGATGATAGATAAACAGACACGGGTTTTGGACCTGGCGAAACACCTTGATCACACTTTATCTGACTTGAATTTTGACAATCTGGTTGTTGAAGGATTTGAGGAATATTTGACATCTAAACAATTTGCCAAATCTCTTCGGCCGCGGCTGAAGAAGCATTTTGGCACCCATGCGCCCTCAGTTGTGATTTCTCCAACTCTCTCAGCCAAAGCGGCTGCGAGTTCGAGTCGTATTCGCGTTCGACGTGATGCAACATTCACGCCCAGAGATGTTGAACAGCTCCTTCACCACGAAGCCCTTATTCACTCCGCGACTGCAATGAACGGACAAAACCAAGAACACTTCAAGATATTGGGCCGTTCCCATGCCGGCACGACAGAAATTCAGGAAGGACTAGCGGTATTTGCCGAGATCATAACAGGGACAATGGACCCCAGACGGTTCGGGCGTCTTTCTGGGCGAGTACTTGCTATAGAGATGGCGGTTCAGGGGGCTGATTTCAAAGAAGTCTTTGACTTTTTTGTGGAGCGGAATGACGACCCTTCGCAAAGCTATGAAAACACTCGCCGTATTTTCCGCGGAGGAATCATAAAGGGCGGCGCGCCTTTCACTAAAGATATGGTTTATCTTAATGGGTTATTGCGCGTGCACAATTTCATGAGGACTGTCGTAAAGCTAAACCGAGCAGACCTTATTCGAGTTCTTTTCTCCGGAAAAATGGATATTGAAGACGTTCCGGCTTTGGCCCAACTGGCGAGTAGTGACCGACTGACGCCGCCGCTTTTCATGCCGCCATGGGTCAAAGATCTACGTTTCTTAGTCAGCTATATGGCCTATTCTTCTTTTCTCAACCAAGTGAAGATGCCGGGTTTTCAAACTTACTACGAACGAGAGCTCGATGACGTGCCGATCGTTTGGGGTTATGCTGACGGGAAAATTATTTCTTAAATCAGAAGCCTATCGGTCACAGCGTTCAATAAAAGGCGACCCCTTTGTGTGGCTTGAAGGCGATCTCCTTTAAGGGATAGAAAACCCTCAGAGATGAGTGCTTCGTAACGACTTTCTTCTAGTTTTGCACCTCGAATTTCAGCATATCGGGAGAGGGAAAAGCCTTCGTCAATGCGTAATCCCATCAAAACAAATTCTTCGGACCATTCTTCGGGAGTAAGTGTGTCTCTATCAGAGATTCCAACGCCTATTTTCGAAACCAAAGCACAATAGTCCGTAGGGATTAGAGCCGCTACAGTAGAGATTCTGTTCCCTTCGATATTTAACCGGCCATGCGCCCCTGGGCCCACGCCCACATAGTCGTAGCCACGCCAATAGGCGAGATTATGTTTAGACTTATGACTAGATATGGCAAAATTGGAGACCTCGTAGTGATTAAACCCGGCTTGTTGCAACCGCGCCATTACGACTTCAAAAAAATCCGCACTCACATCTGGTTCGACAGCCCGTGTTTGACCTCGTATCTCGGCTTTGGCGAAAGCGGTTCCCGGTTCGATTGTGAGTTGGTAAGTTGAAATATGGTTTACACCAGACTCAAGTATTTTCTCAATATCTGCCTCTAAATCTATTTGGGTCTGACCAGCCCACCCGAATATTATATCGGCTGAGACAGAAGGGAATATCAAAGTCGCTAAATTAAGGGCAGATAAAGCTTTTTGAGAATTGTGGTCTCTCCCAAGAGTTTTCAAGGCAGAGTCATTAAAGGTCTGTACGCCCAAAGAAAGTCGGCTAATTCCTGCGTCCCGATATCCATTCCACTTGGTTTCATCCGCGTCATTTGGGTTGGCTTCCAGAGCGATTTCGGTATGATCCGGTAAACCCCATAAGATGTCGACTTTTTCTATAATTATTGCGATTTCTTGGGGTGTTAAAAGAGACGGCGTGCCGCCTCCGAAGTGGATGGAATTTATAAGTCGTGGTCCAGACAAGTCTCTCCATCCTTGAAGATCCGTAAGTATGGCTTGGACGAGATTTATATCCTTGCCCTTAGACTTATAAACATTGAAATCACAATAGGGGCAAATGCGGGTGCAGTAAGGCCAGTGAATATAAATCGCTAGAGGAGGGGACTTAGCCGTCATGGTCTGGGAATTGATCGGCCAAAAATTTGGTAAAAGCGTCAGCACGATGACTTTTCGCGTGTTTTTCTTTTGGTTCTATCTCTGCAAATGTCAGCTTATCCCCTTTCGCCACAAAAACCGGATCATAACCAAATCCTTTGTCCCCGCGTGGCGGCCAAGTGATCTCTCCTTCGATAGTCCCTTCATAAATTCGGACGTCTCCGTTTGGCAAAGCGAGGCATAGGGCACAGACAAAACGTGCCGATCTATCGCTTGAATCGCCTAGCTTATTGTGAACGTGCCACATCGCCATATCGAAATCCCGGCCGCCGCCTTCAACTTTTGGGAGTTCGGCCCATCTGGCGGCGTAAATTCCAGGTTCTCCGCCCAAAGCAGTTACATCCAATCCACTATCATCGGAAAGAGCCGGAAGCCCAGTGGCTTGCGTGGCGGCTTTGGCTTTTAAACGCGCATTTCCGGCAAAGGTCGCTTCAGTTTCTTCGGGTTCTGGCAAGTTTAACTCTCCAGCGCTGAGAGTTTCAAACCCGAATGGTCGGAGTAATTCCCTAATCTCCCGGACTTTCCCTTCATTGTGGGAGGCCACAATAATTTTCTTATGTGATCTTAAATCGCGATGTGCTGTATTTGTCATGAAGAGCCTATAGCGCTTGATGGGGTAATATCAAAGCCAATCAGAATGTGTTTGCTAGCTTGTCTTTTTGAAATTATTGATTATCAATATGCCTATGCTAAGGAATCCTTCATCCGATAATGATGACGTCGCCTATGACTTAGAGGCCGTTGACGGGTCGAACCAGCGTATTGCTAAATCCCTCAGACTTATCATTTTTCTAGGTCGCTTTATCTTAGCGATAGCGGCTATCCTTATCATTATAGCAGCTATCTGGATGTTGTTCTCTAACAGTTTGCAGGATCAGTTGCATATGAGCATTGGCGGTGACGATCGCCCAAGCCGATATATTTTACCTCTCATGTGTTTGGGTATGGCGGTTATAGCCGGAGCGTGGTTTTGGGTATTACATATGCTGAGCAAAGTAGTAGACACGTTGATTGCCGGAGACCCGTTTGTCCCTGCAAATATCAATCGGTTGAGACGTATGTGGGTTGTAATAGCTCTGACCGAGTTTTTCCGAATGGCGATTGTGTCCTTTCCTATCCTCTCTGTCTCTGGAGAGGATGAAGCCTTCCCTATACGCATTGGAACTTGGTTTCTTGTTTTCGTTATTGCGACACTGGCGGAGGCGTTCCGTTACGGGGCCGCTCTGCGCCGGGATCAGGAATTGACCATCTGATGACGATACGTGTGAACCTTGACCGCGTGCTGTTGGAGCGTCGAATGAGCCTGACCGAGCTGGCGGAGCGGGTCGGGATTACGCTTGCCAATCTCTCAATTTTGAAAACAGGTAAAGCCCGTGCTGTGCGATTCTCAACTCTGTCAGCCCTGTGTCGGGAGCTGGACTGCCAGCCCGCCGATATTTTGGTCTATGAACCAGAAGAAGAAGAAGGAAAAGTGGCCGCCGAATAGACGGCCAATTTTGATCCAGACTATGCGGCGACTTTGTCGTCTTCGGATTGAGTCCATTCACCCTTACTCGCCAATCCATTCATATGCGCGCGATGATTAAATGCCTCTTGCGCGGCGGCATAATTTTCAGACTTTCCCTGCCACGCGAAAAGGGCGGATTGTTGCAGAGCGCGACCAAAGGAGTAGGTGAGTTTCCAAGGGAAACCGCCAATTTTATTCATCATATCAAGATTGCGTGTCGCTTCTTCATTGTCTTGACCGCCAGAAAGAAAGGCTATGCCCGGAACGGCGGCTGGAACGGTGTCTTTTAGCACTTTAATCGTGCGTTCGGCGATTTCCTCGCGGGAGGGCTGCTCCGCACATTTTTTGCCTGCGACAACCATATTTGGTTTCAAAATGGTGCCTTCCAAAGCGACTCCTTGCTCATAGAGTTCTGTGAACAGGGAGTTCAGTGTTTTCTCGGTAACTTCGTGGCATCGCTCTACAGAATGATACCCGCCCATAAGGATTTCAGGTTCAACAATCGGGACGATATTCGCTTCCTGACAAAGCGCCGCATAACGGCCCAGTGCATGCGTGTTAGCCTTGATTCCGCCGCGTGTCGGTGTTGAGCCAACATATTGATCTGGATTAGAGATTTCGATAACTGCCCGCCATTTCGCAAATCGGGCGCCTAATTCATAATATTCTGCCAACCGCTCACGTAGCCCGTCGAGCCCTTGAGTGATCGTTTCGCCGGGGCGGCCCGCAAGAGGAGTCGTCCCTGCATCCACTTTGATGCCGGGGATGGCGTCGTGAGATTTGATAAGGTCTACGAATTTCGTTCCGTCCTTAGCGCTTTGACGGATTGTTTCATCATAAAGAATAACGCCGGAGATGTGTTTTTTCATGGCGTGTTCTGTGCGGAACAACATTTCCCGCCAATCCCGGCGATTATCTTCTTTATTTTCCGTCTCAATTGAGGCGAACCGTTTTCCAATTGTGCCAGTGCTTTCGTCGGCAGCTAAGATACCTTTGCCAGGCTCAACCATAGCAATGGCGACTTTATTCAGGGCTTCAAGATCCATCAGGGCTCTCCAATCTACTTTCTCAAAAGTTCAACACCGGGGAGGGTTTTGCCCTCCATCCATTCCAAAAAGGCGCCCCCGGCCGTGCTGATGAAGGTAAAATCATCGGATACACCCGCTTGGTTCAATGCAGACACGGTATCGCCCCCTCCGGCAACCGCAATAATCTTACCCTCTTTACAAATCTTAGCCGCATATTTGGCGGATTCAACTGTGGACGTATTGAAAGGGGGAAGTTCAAACGCGCCGAGAGGCCCATTCCAAATCAATGTTTCGCTGGTATCCATAACATCCATGATGGCGTTGACCGTCTCCGGCCCGGCATCAAGAATCATTTCATCGGATTGGACGTTGTTTAAGTCGCATACCCGTGAGTCGGCGTGAGCTTTAAATTCTTTGGCGACGACCAAATCGACAGGTAACAGGATTTTGCAATTTTGCTTCTTGGCATTGGAAAGAATTTCAAGAGCCGTTTCCTTGAAGTCTTTTTCACAAAGCGACGCCCCGACATTATACCCTTGGGCGAAAAGAAATGTATTGGCCATGCCGCCCCCAATAACCAGCGTATCAAGGCGGTTGACCAAGTTTTTAAGTAAGTCAATTTTCGTGGAAACCTTAGCGCCGCCGACGATAGCCATAACGGGGGTCTTTGGAACGTCCAGGGCTTGGCTTATATGGTCAAGTTCTCGCTCCATAGCGAGGCCGGCGAAAGCGGGAAGGAATTCGGCAATTCCCGCAGAGGAGGCATGGTCACGATGAGCGGCAGAAAACGCGTCCATAATGAACACATCGCCCATCGCCGCCATATCTTTGGCTAAAGCCACATTTCCTTTGGTCTCTCCCGCGTGAAACCGCGTATTTTCCAGGAGGAGAACATCACCTTCTTTCAGACTTTTGGAGATATTTGGATCAATATCTTTTGCAAAACCAACGTCCGTTCCGAGAGCTTTGGACAGGAGAGGGAGGATAAACTCTAAAGAATTTTCCTCATCAGGTTTAGCTTTGGGCCGTCCAAAATGACTCAGCAAAATCGTCTTTGCGCCGGCTTGCTGTAATTTGCGGATTGTCGGTAATGCTGACTGAAGCCGGGTGTCATCGGTTACTGTGCCTGTCTCGTCGCGGGGAACATTAAAGTCCACGCGAACAAGCGCTGTACTGCCTTTGAGTTTTGCGTCTTCCAGTCTCTGGAAATCCATTAAGCGGTCTCTTTCTGATGATTACCCATAATGCGGGCCACATCAATCATTCGGTTGGCAAATCCCCATTCATTGTCATACCATGCAATGACTTTGACCAGATCACCATCCAAAACTTTCGTCAGCAGTGAAGCGAATGTTGCAGAATTTGGATCATGGTTCAAATCAGAACTAACGAGCGGGTCTATAGAATAGCTAATAACGCCTTTCATGGCGCCGCTTGCAGCAGTGCGCATCACTTCGTTCAAATCTTCAGCGGTTGTGTGCATTTCAGGTTGGAAGGCGAGATCGACCATTGAGACATTCGCCGTTGGTACGCGAACGGCTGAACCGGATAATTTTCCGGAGAGTTCGGGAATCACAAGGCCAACGGCTTTGGCAGCCCCTGTGCTGGTCGGGATCATATTCAATCCCGCGGCGCGGGCGCGATATAAATCCTTGTGTGAGTTATCGAGGATACGTTGATCCTGTGTGTAGGAATGAACTGTGGTCATAAATCCGCGCCGAATACCGACAGAGTCCAGTAAGACCTTGGCGATGGGAGCCAGACAATTCGTGGTGCAAGAGGCGCAGGAAACGACGGTATCTTCGGCTCCCAAATCCTCGTGATTGACACCGTAAACGATTGTTTTGTCTACGCCACTGCCCGGAGCAGAGATAAGGACGGTTTTGGCCCCGGCTTCAAAATGTGGTTGAACGGAGTCTTTTGACCGGAAAATGCCGGTACATTCCATAACAACGTCAACATCCAGAGCGCCCCAATTAATCTCGGCCGGATCTCTGAAGTGAGTCATACGGATACGGCCGCGGCCATAATCCATCCAGTCTTCGCCTGTTTCAACTTCGGCTCCAAAGCGGCCATGGACACTGTCATAGCGCAGAAGGTGAGAGGAGGTTTCTAGGCTGCCGGGGGAATTAATCGCCACCAGCTCTATATCGTCAATGGAGTATTCTTCTAAGGCTCTGGCAACAAGGCGGCCAATGCGGCCAAAGCCATTTATTCCGATGCGGGTCGTCATGTCAGCGGCGCTCCTTTATCTATTAAGTCTGTCGCTGTTTGGAAAGCGCCCCGCTTCTGATAAGATGGGACTGTGAAGTCAATAATTTATCCTTGTTGAACAGCTATTCTTGCGCCATTCTAGTAAAAATTTTTACGAAGCCGAGAGATTTTATGAATGACAGCGCTGACATAAAGGACGCCGCCCAATTTTTGCAATCTGCTTTGAAGAAGCTGGAAGGGGCTATCGACCCATTTCTCATCAGCTATTCGCAGTTGAAGAGCGACTCGACCGAATCGGAAAGTTTCTCTCAAGATCGGGCGAGGCTGGCGTCTGAACTGGACGATGTAAAATCCGAGAAAGAGGATTTGGAAAAAAAGATAGCGGCCCGTGAAAAGGAATTTGCGGCTGTGGCCAAGGACTCGACGCAAGAAATCAACAGTGTCATTAAAACGGTTCAGGTCGCACTAGAGGGATTGCCGTCATGACAGGTCGCGTCAGTATAAATATCAATGGCCGTAAATATGGTCTTGGCTGCGAAGAGGGCGAGCAAGAACGTCTTATGCGCCTTGGGCAAAAATTGGATGACCGGGTCAACGCTATGGCCAACCAGTTCGGCCAGATTGGCGATCTTCGACTTCTGGTAATGGCGGGAATTACCCTGTTGGACGAAATTGAAGATGTCGGAACTTCTGTTGAAGACCGGGTCGAAACGCGAATTGGCGAAATCAAAAAAGAGCATAGTCAGATCGTCAATGCTATTGAGCAAACAGAAGCTCAAGCCGCATCCAGCTTGCGCGACGCCGCCATGCGTATTGAACGCCTCGCTGAAAAAATAGCGTCCACCACATCGCAATAGCCGCATTTACCCTCTTGTTATTTCAAGGGGGAAGGCCCACATTATATCGGACGGTCACTGCTGGTTGCGTGAGGGGCACTAATCCACCGGACCTTAACTTATCCTTCGGGAGTTGGCTCTGCGTAGATCGTGGTTTACGTAATTCCGACGCCCACTTGAACTTCTGGTTCACGAGGATTCTTAAGCCGCCACGGACTAAGTGGGGCCGTCACATTTCTTTTCTCTTTTCATCGCTTTCTTTCCTGTTTTTCTCTGTCTTTGTTTTTCAGTTT